>Ga0075120_10000933_pt1 | contig 23848 bp, 18 predicted proteins | sample AntAceMetag02UKL_FD_69792 | JGI IMG/M metagenome (GOLD analysis project Ga0075120, IMG submission 69792) | Saline lake microbial communities from Ace Lake, Antarctica - Antarctic Ace Lake Metagenome 02UKL | ecosystem: Environmental > Aquatic > Non-marine Saline and Alkaline > Saline | place...
CAAACATTGTATGGAAAACATAATGTTTGACCTTGGAGGCTGAATTTCAAAGAGCTAATGAGAGACAAAACTATTGAAAAGAAAGAAATTCAATATCAACTCATTTTAGCCAGACTCAAAAATAATCAAGCCTTAGCATTCTTACTTGGTAGCTTGGTATTAGAGGAGAGTAAGAAAGGGTGTCCGCTGGATCGAAATCAGAAAATAAGTGCTCGATAGCATAAACATCAAATTTCAGCAATGTATCCTCCAATGCTTCATCTGAAAATGTAATGTCTCCAATCCCTGCAGAATCTGCAGATCCTTGAAATTCTATTACTTCGTCAGCAAGCAGACTGATGACAGCATAATTATAATCCACACCCCCTTCAGCCAGCACAATTGACTGCAAAAGAACAGTCAAAACAAGAAAACTTCCAATTCTATTAACCATTTTCCGCACCTCTTAGTTAAATTGAATTCTAAACACAAGAATAACACTACTAATAAAGATAAGATTTTCAGTGGGGGGAGGCAATAGATATGACTGAGAAAAAAACTTCAGGGTTAATGAATAAACGGTAGTTATTATGAAACGTACAATTTTTATCTTGTTAAATCATTGAAATTTGGTTAATTATAAAAACACAATCTGATTATTTCTATCATCGGGCTATTTTCTGGTTTTCCTCCGAGAGACTCAGAATAAGTGCTGAAAAGCCAAAAATACCTAAATCAAACACGGAATCACTGAGGCTAAGTATATCAAAATCAATTAAAGTGTTTTTACAAAAATAGGACAACTATTATTTGCGAGTTAAAAAGGTGAGTTATATAAAAATGACAAAATTATTCCTATAGAACTTTTTATTCACCGGTAACGGCTTTTCCTGCCAAGGTTTTGCCTTTTTCTGTCAGCTTTAGGATTCCTGAATCTTCGTTATACCAGCCGTGTTTTTGTCCGAATTTAACAACACCGCTTGCAAAATGTGGTTCCCATTGAAAATGCCCGCTTTGCAGATGCTCAATACCACTTTCATAACTTTCATCCGGTTCTCCTTCATGTTGAAGTAGATGGACGGTGAGCATTCGTCCGGCGAATTCGAATCGTTGACGGTGATGGCGTCTTGCAATTGCTACCATACCACGGTTTGGTGCGAAAAAAAATGCGAGGAGGAATGAAACGCCGGTCATGGTTGCCATGGAACCGGCAATGGAAGCATCAAGGAAATGTGCCGCCCAGTAACCGCCGATTGCGCTTACAATTGCAATGAAAGCTGACAGAAATATCATGACAATTAACCGGTCGGTCAGGAGGTATGCAGTTGCGGCAGGGGCTATCATTAAAGCGACCACGAGTATCGATCCTACCGCGTCAAAAGCTGTGACGGCTGTAACTGAAACAAGCCCCATGTGACTGTAATGGATTATTGCGGGTGATATTCCCAGTGATGCTGCCAGACCAGTATCAAAAGTACTGATTTTCAATTCTTTATAGAACAAAGCAATATAGATGATATTCAGCAATAACGCTCCCAGCATGACATACAGGGAAATCGGCCCGATGTCATTGCCGAGTATCTCTAACCTGTTAAACGGAGCAAAAGCCAGTTCACCAAGCAGAACGGCATCGGTGTCAAGATGTACTCCCCCGGCGTAACGGCTGATAAGAATTACCCCGATACTGAACAAAAATGGAAATACGAGCCCGATAGAAGCATCTTCACGAAGCAAACGTGTCTTGTTTAATGCTTCCACGAGGGCAACTGTCAGGAGACCGGTTAATACCGCTGCGATTACAAGAAATATAGAACTGAGGTCATGGGTTGCAAAAAACGCCAGGACTATGCCTAACAGGATAGCGTGGCTGATTGCATCGCTCATCATCGCCATTCGCCGCAATACGAGAAATACACCAGGCAGGGCGCATGCGGCGGCAGTGACAGAAGCTATCAGTTGTATTTCAACCTGGGCGTTACTCATATCTGCCCCTTGAACTTCATAACATTAGCACCAGCTTCTTTTATCCCAGTCTCTGTCAGCGACCAATTATCGTCATCGCTGCTTTGAGCCAGCCCGCGTGATTTGAGCACTTCAAGGCTTCTATCTACTCCGCCATGTCCGGCAGACATGGTTCTGAGTACTGCGACTGGATGAGCATATAGGGGATTTTTATGCTGCCTGGAAAGAAAATATAAATCCTCCATAACAGCCTGGAGCTGGAGTTTGCGATTATTCCTTTTTTTCTGAACTGCAGCCCATAGAAGCCCACGGTTAGGTGCGAATAAAATTGAAAATATTACTATACCACTCATACAGATAACAATAGTCGGACCGGTCGGCAGATTATTTGAAAGGCTTGAGATCACAGCTCCAGCCACACCGCTTACTGCTCCGAAAAACGACGACAGAACAACCATAACTCCCATTCGATCAGTCCATTGCCTGGCAGCGGCTGGAGGTGCTACAATCATGGCGCTCATCAAAACTACACCAACTGTCTGCAAGCCGATAACGATAGCAATAACCAGGAGTGATGTGAGTAATAATTCCAGACGATGCATGGGAAACCCGGAATGCGAACCGAAATCACGGTCAAAACTCAAGAGCTTCAGCTCTTTCCAGAATAAAATGGTCAGAATGAGCACCGGCACTCCCAAAGCTGCCATCACGACTACATCACGTTCAAGCAGGGTGGCGGCTTGTCCGAAAAGAAATTTATCCAGTCCTGCCTGTGAAGCCTGGGGCATCTTTTGAATAAAAGTCAACAGCACCAACCCGAACCCGAAAAAAACCGACAATATCAGTCCAAGTGCGCTGTCTTCCTTGATACGTGTCAGGTTAACTACCTTGATAATGAACCACGTCCCAAGCCAGCCCGCAATTGCAGCCCCAATCAACAGGACAATTGTCGCCTTGCTGCCTGTGATAAGAAATGCTAATGCAATTCCCGGCAGGGCGGCATGACTCATCGCATCGCCAATAAGACTCTGCCTTCTTAAAAAGGCGAATGTTCCCAAGGCACCGCTCACCAATCCCAGCAAGGCTGCGCCAAGCGCTACCGTCCTAAGGGTATAATCCGAGAATATTCCTAAATAATCCATTTTATTTTATATCTGATTTAGTATTATCTGTGGTTTCTATCTCTGCGCCATTTCCTGTTTCTCCTGCGCTATGTTGTGTCAGGAAAGCAACCTTACCGCCGTATGCAAGACGCAAATTTTCCTCTGTGAAAACATCCTCGACAGGACCGCTTGCAATACGACGAACGTTCAGAAGTGTAACCCAGTCGAAATACTCCGGAACGGTCTGGAGATCATGATGTACTACAACTACGGTCTTTCCTTCAGAGCGTAATTCCTTAAGTATCTTGATAATGGCACGCTCAGTAGTGGCATCAACGCCCTGAAACGGTTCGTCCATAAAGTAGATTTCAGCATCCTGGATCAGAGCCCTGGCTAAGAAAACACGCTGTTGCTGTCCCCCGGAAAGCTGGTTGATCTGACGATCTGAATATTTTTCCATACCAACCCGCCCAAGCGCATTGATCGCCTGTTCTTTCTCTTTTCGTCCCGGTCGCCTGACCCATCCCAGTTTTCCATAAGAGCCCATCATCACAACATCCAGCACTGTAGTCGGGAAATCCCAATCGACACTGCCTCGTTGAGGTACATAACCAACCCTTCGCCTGACTTCGCTATAAGGTTTACCGAAAATCAGAACGTTTCCTGCAGCAGACTTGACCAGCCCCAGGATGGTTTTCAACAAAGTTGTCTTGCCGGCGCCATTAGGACCGACAATCGCTAAAAGCACTCCCTTAGGTACGGTGAAATCAATATCCCACAATACCGGATTTTCACGATATGCTACTGTCAAATCAGTTACTTCAATCACATTTTCCGTCATAGGTCTTCTTCTTTTTCAATCTACCATTCAATACTTTGCGTCTTTGCGCCTTTGCGTGAAAAATTATTCTTAACACTTTAATAATGGGCATTTAGTCCAACCCCTTCAGGGTAGCGGAACCAGATATCCACTAACCCGGGGTTGCGTCCCAAAAGAAGGGACTTACCCTGGGCTATTCATATTTATCCCCTTCGGGGAATTTCTAGGCTATAGGGAACTCACCCTGAATTACGTTATTTTATCCCCTTCGGGGAATTTCCAGATTTAGAGGTATCTCCAGATCATAGGGGAAATTTCCAGATCATAAGGGAATAATACAATTTAAAATTCTGCCTCTTCAAGCTGTTGAATTTATAACCAATCCTGATTTTATGAGCTGAACTAATGACATAACCTGTTAAAATAATTATTAATTCATAATTCTTAATTCTTAATTGAAAGAGCGTTGACAATCGTATCAATATTATGTCTGAACATACCGATATAATTACCCTCGGCTGTCTCGGGATTACCAAGAGCGTCAGAGTAAAGTTCGCCACCTATTTTCACCTCAATATTTTTCGCTTTCACTGCCGCCTGAACTGCCTCAATGGTACGAACCGGGATGGAAGATTCGACAAATATCGCCGGAATTCGCCGCTCTACAATAAATGATGCCAGCTCCTGGACGTCGCCGGTTCCAGCTTCAGACGCCGTGCTTATGCCCTGCAACCCACGCACCTCGAACCCATAAGCTTTGCCAAAATAATTAAAAGCGTCATGGGCGGTAATTACAACCCGCATTTCTTCCTGCAATTCAGATGTTTTTTCCTTGATATAGTTATCGAGCTGTACGAGTTCCGCCTCATATTTCGCCGCATTACTCCGGTAAATCTCTTCATGTTCGGGATCAAGTTCCATAAATCCATCACGCATAGCCTGGAGTGCAACCAACCATAAGCTGACGTCGAACCAGATGTGAGGATCATGGGCTCCCTTAAACTCCGGCGGAGAAAGTAACGATTCCACAGGAATCTTTTCGCCTACAGCTACGGTTTTAGTTCGTCCGCTCATTTTTTCAAGTACTTCCGCCATTTTACCTTCGAGATGCAAACCGTTGAAAAAAACAATATCAGCTTTCACTAATGCAGTGACATCGCCTTCGCTTGCCTTATACAAATGCGGATCGATTCCCGGTCCCATAAGCGCAGTGACATTAACTCTCTCACCACCTACGTTCACAGCCATATCGCCAATCATTCCAGTTGTCGTTACTACTTCAATTTGGCGTTCAGATAAAGCTACCCTACTTCCCTTGCCTGACTTTCCGCATCCTGCCAGATTCATTACAAAGAGCAGGACAAACAGTGAAATTATCTTTCGAGACATTTATATCTCCGGTTTGATGTTATTTAACGAATATATGAATTATTGCCGGTTGAGCATATCAATTGAAAAATAAAAAAGCAAATGGCACTAATAGTTAGCACGTGCTAACATAATTAGGGAAGTTAGATATTCCTAACACAAGAGTCAAGCTAAAATAATCTCATTTAACTCTATCTTTTGATTAATCCAAAAGATATTTCGGGAGTCTATCTAATAGAGCAATTCTCTGGAATGGAATTGCTGGTGATTTCAACCGGGAATTTAACAAATTTCTTTACTATCTTCATCGACTTAAATAGACTATCGCTACTGGAGTATAAATGCATAGACGTAAACTGATGACAATAATAATACTGTTATTTGTATCTTGTGTTGCTTTCGCTCAGGAGCATAGAGGACAACACAAAAGAATGCCAATTGGAGAAATTCAGGGTTATGTTTTCGACTCAACGTTTGACTTGCCAATAGAATATGCCTCAATTATACTATTCAGCCATCGTGACAGCGCCCAGGTTTCCGGAACAATTACCGATTTAACCGGATTCTTCCACCTTAAGGATTTGAGACCGGGAAAATATTTCATGGATGTCTCTTTTATCGGGTATGCTCAAAAGAGAATTGATGATATCGCCATTAGACGGGGTGCATTCCAGGTAGATCTTGGCGAAATTACCATTGATCAGACCGCATTAAAAACTGATGACGTTGAATTCTCCATTGAAAGAGCCCCGGTAGAATATCATATCGATAAGAAAGTGATCAATGTCAGCAAACAACCTACCGCCATTTCAGGAACTGCTGTCGATGTGCTGGAAAACATACCTTCAGTTACGGTGGATATTGAGGGTAATGTCAGCCTGCGGGGGAGCGGAAATTTCCGGGTTTTGATAGATGGACGACCATCTATTCTTGAACCGACAGACGCCTTGCAGCAGATTCCCGCCAGCAGTATTGATAATATAGAAATAATCACCAATCCTTCTGCTAAATATGAACCTGACGGAACCTCTGGAATTGTCAATATTATTATGAAAAAGAATATCCTGAGCGGGAGTGGCGGATTATTTAATATCAATTATGGTCTCAACGATAAATATGGCGGTGATTTCCTGCTCAACCATAAACAGGGCATTTTGAGCCTCTCTATCGGCGCTGATTATAACAGGCGAATACATGAGGGAACCTCATACACAGAGAGCTATACCGAATCACAGGGTCAATCATCTTATTATCATTCAAATGGAATATCTTCGCGAGGCAGAACGCATTATGGATTCCGTGGAACTGCTGACCTCAATCTTTCACCCTCAGACATATTAAGTATTGGTAGTCGCTGGGGTTGGAGATCACACGAAAGAGAAGCTGAACTCGATTATGATGAATGGGTGTGGCCGCCAACAGGACATATTTATTACACAAGCATAAATGAACATAAACGTTCTGGTGATTTCCTCTCGGTATTTATGGATTACAATCATTCCTTCCCACGCAAAGATCATGAAATCTCTACACGTGTCAGCCTGAGTCAGCGTGAGGGCGAAGAGGATGCTACTACAGAACTTCAGGATATGTCCAATGTAATAGCCGAAGGTCGCAGGTCCTTCGAGGATGGACCATCAGACCGGGTCAGCATCAGGCTCGATTACACACTGCCTCTTCGTGAATTAGAAAAACTTGAACTCGGATATCAAAGTCGGATAGGCAGTTCCGGAGATAATACAGGATTATCGCAATACAATCCCGCCAGTGGTCAATATGAGATTCAGCCACAGTATAGTCATTCAATCGAATATAACCGTGACATTCATTCGTTGTACTCGACTTATTCCGGCGAAACCGGCAAACTGGGATACATGGGAGGACTTCGTGGTGAATACACTCTGCGAAAAATAGAATTAGTCGGTGAAAACAGCGAATATACTATTGATCGTCCCGATCTTTATCCTTCAATGCATTTTTCTTATCGTTTCACTCCGCAATACCAGGTAATGACAAGTTATAACCGCCGCATCCATCGTCCGCGAAGCTGGTACCTGGACCCATTTGAGACATGGACGGACGCTTACAATGTGCGCCGGGGAAATCCTGACCTGCAGCCTGAATACATAGATTCCTATGAGTTGGCTTACCAGATGAGTTTCGGTGATTTTCAGTTCTCGACTGAAGCGTATTACCGGGTGACCGATAACATGGTGGAACGTGTTCGCAGTGTTTACGCTGAGGGTGTTACCCTTCGTTCAATTGAGAATGTTGGCACCGAATACACATTCGGGACTGAATTTATGCTGGAGGGAAACATATTTAAATGGTGGAACCTCAACAACATGTGGAATATTTATAATAACCGTATTGAAGGAATTCTTTTAGGAGAAAACCTTTCAACGGAAAGCAACAGTTGGAGTACACGTTTTAACAATACCTTCAAACCGGGGAAATCCACACGTCTGCAGATCAATGGCAATTACAACAGCGACAGGGTTTTCTCACAAGGACGAATGGATGGATATTTCATTACCAATGTTGCCCTGGAGCAGGAATTCCTCGAGAAGAGCCTGACTTTTATATTCCAGGTTAATGATATTTTCAAAACATCAAAACATGAAAGTATATCACAGGGAACAAACTTTCATACCTTCAGTTCCTTTGAACGTGAAGCGCCGATATATATGCTGACAATCCGCTACAACATCAACAACTACAAAGCCGAACGAAAAAGAGAACGTAATGGAAATGGCGGTGAAGAGGAAGATGAATTTTGATTTTAACTATTAATACCATTGATAATAAACTCCTTATATTCCAATGCATAGTATTTTTGTTGTCTTTACCCAACAACAATTGGAAATGCCGTAGAAATTACCTATCTTGAAATCAGCGTAGATTTTACATAATGACACTAAATCATTAATAAGCTTAAGCATTGCATTGCTTTTTCTGTTCATAAATTATTAGTAAAGTGTAGAAGGGTACTCCTACATGCATGAAGATTTTAATACAGTCAGAGAATTGACGCAGCCAATTGAGTCGTTTGAAACTTTTAAAAACATGACTCGGCAGTTTGCCAAAGCATTCGATTGGCGACCGAGTGATTTTATAGAATCACAACCTAATGATAATGAGTCAAATGGTCATTTGCTAATAGAACATGGCTTAGAGTGTTCAGCATTGATCACTTTCATGAAACGTGGTAGTTCATTTAATCATTTATCGTACAATAATCAAAATTCATTTTTGTCTTTTTCTTACAATAATTTAGTGGATTGGCATTTATTTTTTGATGAAAATGGATTAATAACGATAAATAATAGAGTAAAACCAGTTTGGTTTGATCGTATAAACGCTCATGATGCGGATTTCCAGTTTTGGAGGGCTGATGCATTTAAAAAAATTACAGATAGAATTCCGAATCCTAACATTAAAAAGCTCGATGATGCTCTTATAAGCACCATTTCAAGATGGAAAAGATTAATTGCATCTGAACTTGCAAGGGATATTAATGACGGGATGATTACAACTTTATTCAATGCAATTATTATTGTACGAGCTATTGAAGATCAATATTACTATGCTTCGAATGAATCACAAAGGGTATTATTGGATATACACAATGACGTATCAAATGATGAATTAACGATTAAGAAATGTATTGTACGGGCCATTTCGGAACTTGGTTATGATTCAATTCCAGATTACATACTAAATTTAAATGAACTCGCAGTTTTTAATAACCTATCTTTCGCCACAATACATGATCTATTTGGTGATTTTTATGACAATTATTACGCCCCTTACACTTATGATTTCTCTGTAATTAGTAAGAACGCATTAAGCAGAATTTATGAAAGATATATCACTGTCTTACAGCGAGTAGAATCTGATCAAACCAGTTTATTTAGTGAAATTCCTATTGAGGTTGAAAATCATCATGGCACCTACTACACACCACAATATATATCGCGTTTCTTTATAAAATTCCTGAAAGAAAATACAACTCCTTCTAACTTCAGAACACAGAGAATAATTGATCCAGCATGTGGTTCAGGCATTTTCTTGCGGACGGCATTAGAATTCATTTGTGACCTGAACAGTGATTTGGATATCAACGATGTCGTAAGTGCTGCATATACTAACACGTGGGGTTATGATAAAGATGCAAATGCAATAAATGCTTCAAAATTGTCATTATCATTATTGCATATTATTCTCGCTAAGAAATTCCCAGAAAATCTAAACACAAACTGTATTAATTCTCTTGAAGAATTTTCTCCAGATGGTGCTGGTAGAAATTATCAAGAATCGTTCGATGTAGTTCTTGCAAACCCGCCTTTTATTAAATGGGAGGATAATTCTGTTGACACACAACAGAAAATAAAAGAAATACTTGGCGAATCAGCGATTGGGCGTAATGATTTATATCATGCATTTCTTAGGATAGGAATGAATTTGGTTTCGCCTGGTGGTTTTCTATTATATGTTTTACCCCAAAGTTTTGTTTCAAATAAGAGTGCAACCGCACTAAGAACTATCATCAAAGAAAATTTTTGGATTCATTATTATGTTGATCTTAGTGAAGTAAATGTATTTCAGGAAGCAGGAATCTACACGATGCTATTAATTCTTCAAAAGAAACCTAATTATCCAATTTCGGAACCAGAGGCGGTAGTAGTTGAATGCAAAGATTTCCCCGGTCACGCTTTACAGGACGCATTAGGTGGATACAGAGGAGATAAAAAGTTCTATCGTATCTATGAGTGTAGACAAAGTGATTTTGAAAAGAATAAATGGAATCCTCAACCTCAACGGGAAAGAGAAATTATTTCGAGAGTGAAAAGATTTGGAAAACTTTCTGATTTTATGGAAGTGCGACAAGGGATTATTACTGGGAATGATCAAATATTCATAAGAAATAAAACTGATATTCACGAAGATGATGCTGAACTGTATATTCCCTATTTACCAGATCGAGAGATGCGTCCCTATAAGATACCTGACAACACTGAAAAAATGATCTTTTTCCCATTCAGAAAAGGAGTTCTTATAAATGAAGTTGATCTTCAAAATATTTTTCCAGACACATGGGAATATTTGTTGTCAAATAAAGAAGATTTATCTCGTTCAAAATCTGTTTTAAGTGGCAGAACTCATTGGTGGAAACCGGTATGGCCTCGAACCCCTAAAGTAATATTAAGGCCAAAAATAGCAACACCCCATCTAATTTTTATGCCCAAATTTTCTATTGATACTCAAGGCAAGTATGGAATTTCTCACAGTCCCATGCTGTATCCAAAAATCGAGGAAAATGAATTAATCGTAATTAAGTACTGCACTGCTGTATTGAATTCTTCGATAGGTTATTGGCAATTAATGAAATTATCAAGCAAGTATAGTAGGGGATATTTAAGGCTGGAAAATCATACTCTTAAAGAATTTTCCATTCCTCATCCAAGTGAAATTTCTCAACATATATTAAAAGATCTTATTTTCATTGTTGATAAAATACTTTCAGAAGAATATAATCAAGAATATTCCATTGAGATTGATAATATAGTAAGATCAATATATCAGATAACCAATGATGAGTCGATCAAGTTAGGAATAATTTAGTGTCAAATATTGCAATAACTCAAAGTGATTTATTAACATTTAGAGTAAGAAATATAATTGATATGTTCTCCCATATGTCAATTAAAAAATTGAAATGTGATATTATTCCAAGCAGTAAACCAAATATTAAGTTTTTCGCTATCACAGATTCAAAATATGATCTTACGGATTATTCTAATTATAGAGAATGGACATTTAGAATAAGAAAACCAAAATTATTATGTGGATATAATGAAATATGGAAGACAAATAATATAGGCAGATTTGCAAATAACACAGAATGGTATTTGGATAGCGCAAATTTTTATTTACACAAAATTGAAGATGAAACGTCAACAAGAAATCTATTGATGCTTCATTCTGAACCTAATAATACAGCCAATTCACCAGCTCGTGAGTTTAAAGAGAGCCCTCATATACATATAGAATGTGCTGAACATCCGTTTCCAAAGGGTCACATACCACTAAAATATGGACAGTTGGATATTATTCTTGCCTCACTGGAAGAATTAACTAAAGCAATCGAGGAAGCAGTTTTCATTGTTGAACATGAGTTTATTGATAGATTATAGAATCGATATATTTCCAACTATATCCGATCCAACTCAAAGATGTGTGCTATACTAAACCAAAATTCCAATTATCTCCTAGAATTTTCCGAATTTTAGATTCAATCCGGTTGTCCATCCGCTCATGTCGGCATTGCCTAAACCTTTATCATCAACTCCAAAAGCCTGCCGCCAGCCTACCTCGATTGCGGTACGGAACCAGGATGTAACGTTCAGCTCAAATGTCGCTGCAGGATAGACGAAGAGGAAACCGTAGCTTTTATCGTACTCGTCGGAATCGAAGTGATCATCATCATCATTAAAGTTGATAATCCCGCCGCCTGCCATCAAAAGTAATGAAGGATGGTACAGCTTTCCGGAGTTGAAAAAGTATTCGGTTTCCAAACCAATATACTCGACATTCATATTGTATGTCACACCATCATAATGATAATCGCTGATGAAATCAGCGCTATATGTGCCAATGCCAACACCTACTTTATGGTTAATTATCCACTGTCCACGCGCACCGTTGAGAAACGCCGTCTCACCGTTAAGCGCGCCAATTGCAGGACGCATAGCGCCCATACCGCTGTTGTGCCATTCCATGCTGCCCAATAGTGTCCGCTCATTTCCAGCGAAAGATGAACCTGCAATAAGGCAGATCAAAGTTATCGAAATAATCCAGGTACGCATATTGCTTTACTTTTTCTCCGGCTTCATGGCAGCTTAATGCGAAAATTGTGCCGAAAAAAATATTATTACTCAACATCGTATGCACGAAATATAACTATCTTTATAACAATAGATTATGCTGGCGAGAGACAAAAAACATATAACACTAAGCAGTGTTAAATATGCTACACTATGTGGTCGTAATACTACAAATTGAGGTGGATATCAGGCATGATTATGCGGTCTTCTAAAATCCCTGCTTGATTCTCTTTTTTCCGTATGATGCCCAGGATTTAGTTATAGAATCATTTGATTTGCGCAAAAGTTTCAATAAAGATTTGAACTCGTCGGGATTTTGTGATTCGGCAAGAGTTCTCGCAAGCAATTGAAGCTGAATAGATTCATACTTTTTTCGATTTTTCTTTAGGATTTTAATACCTGTTTTTGCAGCTTTCTTCTTATTATCATCTGTGATATTTTTGCTGCCAAAAACAGTTTGTATTATTCGCCGATCCCAGTTTTCACGCGGTGAAAACACAATTTCAGCAAGGATTCCAGGTTCCGGGACATATCCTCTCTCAAGCAAATATGCGAATGCCGTCAATGAAGACTGCCCGTAAAGATCGACCGCGGCTTTCTCAAGAATAATGTCCGCTTCCGGAGAGGTTGATTGTGCCAACAAGTGAATAGCCGTAATGGTGTAAGAATGTTGTCGTTTCGACATATTAGGCAGCTCTACTCTTCCCGCAAGCACTTCGCCAAACCATAAAGCCAGCGTATCAGAAGGCATATTCTTCATCACCATGAGGTCGGTCGGGAAATAATCCGGCGATTGAAGAGGAATAAGCGGCAGTAAAAGCCTTGCGGAAGCCATTGTCGGCAGTTTATAGAGAAATCCGAAGGCGTAGTCTTTTAACGCGGGTGAGACATGATTATAAAAACGTAGAATCAACTCTTCAATTTCAGGGATATCATCTGCACGTGCGGCTAAAACGTTCATTGCGGCGCCCGAAGTAAACCGTGTCATCTCCTTCGCTTCAGCTTTATCACCTAATGCCAGGACCCGTTCAACGTCATTTTCTGCTTTATTAAGTGCGAATCGCCAGGCTTTTTCTACATCCATTCCCGCTAATGCTGCGAGGACATTCCTCCTGTAATATTTACGTTCATACAAAATAATCAAAGAATCAGCCGCTTCAGAGCAATTCGTTGCAGCTAAAGCCAAGATAATATTCCTGGTCCAATTTGATCTTTTAAGCTCAGGATCATTCAGGAATATTGAGAGGGCTGCAATTCCATCCTTTCCGGAATTTGAAGCAAGTTCTTTCAGAGATTCGCTAATACGGGATTCTGTGCCTTTTGTGATCTCAAGACGACCTGATTTGATTATTTCAGCAGTAAGTTCCAGACATCTTGCGGCATCCTGGGGTGGAAGAGTGGTTGCGAGTACAAGGAGTCCCTGGAACTCGTATTCACTCCATATTAACGAATCCTGAAGCTTTTCCGTAATTGCGGTTGAGAGGTGGTGATTTATTTCAATTGCTGCTTTTTCTACCGCCTCAGCATATAACATAGCAATCGAAGGCGAAACAGCATTTCCTTCAGAAATTTCTCTCGCAATTTTCGCAGATAATACTGAAACGACATGGGAATCGAGCAAAGATGTATAAACATTTACGATCTGCCAGCTCCTTTTCTGGCTTTCCACTTCAATACCTTCAAGGCTAATGTTGTTAATTATAGTTTCAAGTTGATCTCTTATTTCCGGACACTGCCATTGAGACAGTTCTTTTGATGCGGTCAGATGAGTCAAATTTGAAAGTGGCATTGAAAGAAGTTGAACAGCCTCCATTGAAGCTTTGCATGAATCCATTTCCGACCACCTAATCAATAATTTCGTTAATAGAATAGATTCTGCCGCCTCCCCAAGCCATTTGTTTTTAAGACTTAGAGACATATTAAGAAGTTTATCAATGATTACTGTATCCGGGATGGCGAGATGTTCAATGATTTTTTGAAAATCATCAACCGGGACATTTTGAGGATGGAAAATCTCAAACTCGCTGAATCTCAATAACGGGAGATTAAGTTTTATTCGTATTTTATTTTGGGCAACTTTTTGAGACAGGTTTTTTCGGACAATCATTACCAGGGTGTCATTTGAGGTACACTCAAATGGTGGCGGTAAGGCATTTATATAATCAGTTTTTTCTCCGAACAGTACCTTAATAACATTATATTTTGTAACCGACGCATCATTATCAACAGGTTGAACCAACAGCACCTGCTCCGCCGCAAGGAGGGATCGCCCAATATCAAATGGATCTAATATTTGAGCGTTAAGACGGCTGAAAGTCGAAAGCGCCAATAAAAAAATAAAGGGCACAAGAATGTGCCTTTTATTATATATTATCAAGTGTTTACAAACCATGTGCTACTTTTTCTACAGGCTTTCGATCAGAACGGAAGATCGTCGTCGTTTTTTCCGAATGAATCTCCCTGACTTTGTTGCTGCGGCGGAAGATCCTCGTAATGATAACCACCTCCACCATCAGGTTCCGATTTATTCTGTGACGGCGCGCCGCTGCCTTTACTGGATTGTGCGGGTTGGGAATCAGAAGACTGTTGACTGCGCTGCCCCCCTCCTCCACCTTCACCACGACCACTAAGGAATTGAAAACTCTTCACCTCAATGTCCGTTGCATATCGTTTGTTCCCGTCATTGCCTTCCCATTGGCGGTATTGAATCCGTCCTTCTACAAAAATCTTGGATCCTTTTCTCAAGTACTCATTAGCAACCTCTGCCTGCCGACGCCAGAATACAAGGTTATGCCATTCGGTTTTTTCCTGTTTCTCACCTTCACGGTTCGTCCATTTTTCTGTTGTGGCGAGGGAAACCTTACAGACCGCGGTGCCGCTCTGGGTATAGGAAATCTCAGGATCTTTTCCCAGGTTACCGATAAGAATGACTTTATTTACCATTTGATATTCCTTCTATGAAAACATTTTGTTTAATGCTGTTGTGATAGTAAGAGTATGTTCAACCCATTCAGGGTTGTCTTGTTTCAACCTCCGTCCCACAGGTTAACACCTGTGGCTATTCATATTTTTCCCTTTCAGGGAAATAGATTAATCAATACAGTTACGTCAATTCAGGATATTGCTTCGTGCATCGCAATAACTGCTTTGTATAGCGATAACAGAGTTTTAAGTTCTCTTATTTGACAAGAACAATCCTTCTTTGCGCGAAAATTTCCGAACTGTTTTCAAGCTGCAAGAAGTATGTCCCGGATGGTCGCCCTTTCAAATCAATGTTTATCTTCCGGTAACCCGGTTGGAAACGTTCAGGTCCGATATGCATCAATTCACGACCAAGAATATCTATTACTTTTATAGATAGTGGTTGATCGTTCGGTATAGCCAGAATCATGGTGACTGACGGATTAAACGGATTTGGATAGACCGCATTGAATCCGAACTCTGTCGGAAGTTGTTCCGGTTCCCTCTCAACAAAACTCCAGGTGAAATCAATTGTCCAGATATCGTCGGATTCGGTAACCTCACCACCCTCATCTTCTGCCGCCACTTTCCACCAGAGCATCCCGGACTCAAAGTCCTCAAGCAGCACATTTTCAGAAGTTTCTTCCGTTTCTATAATTTGAGGATCGTCAAAATAGGGATTATCGGCAATCATCAACCGGTAGGTTAAAACTGTTTCTTCAGGATCTTCAGACTCCTCCCACCTGAAAGTAACAATCGAATCCGGAACTATTTCTTCATTCTCAGGCGAAACAAGGTTGAAAGCTGTCGGAGGATAATTAATTTGAACCTGGAAACTCCAACCACTTTCTGGTTCGCACCAAGTGCCGGGACTGTTGGTGTCTTGCGCGTAAACCCGCCAATGGACAGTCGTACCATCTTCGAATTCATCCAATTCGAGTTCATCAATTTTAAGAGCAGTTTTCCCGGCTGATTTTTTCAATGACGATTGCGATATCGGTTTGCTATTAATATTGCTCAACGTTTCTTCAACATCACTACTAATCTTATTTAATTTTCCCTCATTATGACGGATTTTTTTCGATTTTTCGCTGTTCTCCTCTGAACCGTTCAGATTCAAAGCTCCATCAGTTTCTGTACCAAAGGTGTAAGCCGTATCAGCAATCCAGGAAATAGAGTCCGTTGACTCCCACTCATCAGTAGAAAAATATATCGTATAAATAATCGGATCGTAATAATCCGGATCAGCAGGTGTAGCCCATGTTAAAGCCGGCATAGCACTGCTTGATGTTCCCTCATCTTCCGGACTGATCAATGAAAATGGCTCAGGTGTATCTGGAGCCGAGATTGCGAATTCAGAATAACCCTGTTCGCCTGTTGTCGCCCAGGTTGTATCGTCGTCAGAAATCGCTCGCACTGTCCATCGCCATAATTGATCATCATTATCGGCAACTTGTAGAAGGAAAAATGGCTCATCGATTCCGGTAGCCGCTATTGTAAAATCAAGTGGATCAGTCAGCGTGGGATTTCCGGTAGCAAGAACATCATAACGCATTGGATCAACATTTGGATCCGGATCTTCAGAGGATGTCCATGTAAGGAGAACCGGTTGTATTCTGGAAAACAGAGTCCGATTAGCAGGGCTCGCCAGGTTGAAATAACCCGGAGCATCTTCAATTGAGATACGGAAACTCCATCTTTCACGCGCCCCGGTACGAAGTCCGGTCACATCGACCGCTTCTACTGTCCAAACCACTGTTGATTCATCAGGCAGATCATCCAGGTCATCTTCCCCGGATTGTATCGCAAGTGATTTTAATGCATCCTGAAAACGTCCCGCACCGGGAAGGTTCTGATAATTTGGATCACTCAACCCGAATAATGTGTCAGGAATACTCCTGATTGTATCAACTGTCTCCCAGTTATCAAGCGACCAGATCAGGTCATACATTACCGTGTCACGTGTATCCGGGTCATAGGCTTCTGTCCACGAGAGAGTCGGTGATTGTGTTCTAATTCTTGAACGGTTATTCGGGGATGAGAGATGAAATATCTCGGGCGGTTCAGGGATCTCTGCAACTGCCGACCATGTTTCAGCGGAAACACGAGCATTATCATCCAGATCATACGCACGAACATACCAGTAGATTGTCTCACCTTCTACAACATCAAGAGAAGACTCATTAAAATCTTTGCGATTACTTTTGCGTATATTGAATGCATCTTCTTTACGGGTAGTATTAGTTATTCCTTTAGCAGCTGGCAGACTACTTTTCTTACTTCTTAAACGTTGTTCACTATTTGAAGCAAGAGTGTTTGGAGATTTTTTTTGCCTGTCTTCAAATAAAATGAGGTTGTCAGGTTGTTTACTGCTTTCCTGAAGACTCTTTTGATTGAGTTCGCCAGATTTAGATTTTTTTGATGAGAGATTATTTGATTTCGTTGATTCAATTCCAAATCCTGGCTTTTCCCCGATTCTTTCTGTTCCGGATATCTTTTTCATGCCAGGTGTAATTTCTCCCGACTTACCAAATGTTCCCAGAGTAGTGTCAATATCAAAATCCACATAAGTGTCAACAATATTTGCTATTGAGTCAATGTCGGAGAAATTGGCGTCTGTCGCCCAGTAAAGTGTATAACGAACGAATTGATCTTCACTATCTATTGACTCCTGCCATTCAAACCCTGATGTCTCCCACAACGCTGCATTATTCAAAGGGCTGAGAAGGTGAAATGCTGACGGCAGATCAGATCCTGCTGTAACCTCAACTTCGACGGTTACACTTGCTGTGTATTGTCCGTCAGTAACGGAGCAGATTAAATCATGGTTTCCGGTTGCGTCAAATGGTGGAATCCATGAAACTGTTGCAACGGTCTCCATCAGTTGAGTGAGTATGACAGATTCCTCGCCGCCGGGTAACTGGTCGGTTAAAACAGAAAAGCTGAGTTCATCGCTGTCATCATCTGCAGTCAATACCAAAATAGCTTCTTCACCCGCCCTGACAGTAATTTCATCATAATTCGCCTCAAGCTCGGGTCTGTCATTCCCTATATAACCTGTCATCCTATTAGGTAAAACAACTACTGTTTGAGCTTCAGCCGGATAGTGTGGTCCATTAAATATTTCGGAATCAAGAAAGGGAGTTTCATTACCCGGTATTGCTGATCCAAATACTCGAATGAATGCATTTGCATTTTCACTGACGACAGGATCATCTGTGTCAATTGTATAAAGCAGCGCAAAACCGCCGTTGGGATTAATTCCCGGAGCAGGATAACATACCCTTGAAGTGACCAGTTCATCATTACCGGTAGGTTGCCCGTAAGATCCAAATTGAGCTGAAGGTGGATTGGGTCCGTCATCTCCTGAATCCAGGATCAATTGAACAAGAACTGCGCTTTGAATTACCCGACCATTTGTATCACGGATAAAAGTAGTCTCACCTCCCGGATCGAGATTACTGACAAGCCAGGGCATGGGAACCGCAAGAACTGTTGCAGAAAACAGGATAATAGTAATGAACGAGATCAATAACTTAGAGATTGATAGATTATTCGAATATCTGGTCATCTTTCTTCCCTCCCACCTTTAACAGGTTGAGAAGATGGATCCGGGATTTTTCTTATCTTTCTTCGATTTACCGGGTACTTTTGAGGAGGAGTGTCTTTATCCCAGGGTGGTTTTTCAAAAACCGGCGACGAGAGAATGAATTGATCCAGATCATGCGAAACTTGCACACCCTGCCCACCTAGTCCACCAGCTCCCTGGTTGTAAAATTGCGGTCGGGTCTGAGTCCAGTCGAAGCCATTATGCCCTTCAGCGACCACGATGATATAACCCTTCATCGGCTCGAAGCTAAACGAAGTGCCGCGCCATCCCTGCTGAGGATCGTACCATACCGGGTGAAGACTGCCGGTTTGCCAGGTATATATCCTGTCCGAGGTCGAAATATATGTTGCACCCGAAAAACCAGATTGAACCAGTCCTGATGAAGCTAAAGTTGTAGGATATGGAAATCCCGTACTGACAAGATTCACACCAGATTGCATTTCTCCCATTGCTACTTCCTCATCCTCCAATGCGGCGCCGAGAAGCGTGATTGTAACCGGGTCTGAGTCTTCAGGGATAATAAGCCAGTAACCTATGCGTAAATCAAGATCATGAAGCGTACCAATCCATTCATCGTTCGCTGAGCTGAAGAATGATCCACGTAGAGCGTTGGTGCCGGTTGTGAGAATGCGTGTTGAAGATTCCCACTCCTCCCCACCAGGAAGTTGATTGCCAATAATGCTCTCGACCGTTGCCTCGTCAGGCAGAATAGGAAAGGATATCAGATGAGTGCCGGGTTGCAGTATCATCTTCCAGATACCAACCATGTTGGATGGATCTCCAAAACCACCGGCTTGCGAATAAGCAACAGTTGAACATGATATAATTGTAAATATTATAAATAGAATTGTAGTAATCTTCATAGCGGGTCTTTTCAGGAAACTGAGCTTGCCATCCATATATCCTCCACTTCTCAAGGAATTCTCATTCAGATAGAACATCATAATATAGTAATTTTTGAGACTATTATCATCTGTTAATTGAGGAAGAGATTTAAATGTTTTACAATTGTGAAAGTATATAAGAAAAGTCAAACAGGCGAATAATAAATCCTGATATCAAGTAACAGGGGCACATGCTCAAACGACCGTATGGATTGCCTCCACCGGCAAACGGCTCACATCCTACATTCTTGATAAAAGTTCACCGGGACAACGTCGGGTGATTACTAAATCTTCTTTTCTTTTTTCAGTTTTCGTTTTTCTTTTGGAGTAAGTACGGATTTTTTCTGTGTTTCTCTTTTACCTTTATCTTTTTTTCCCTTGTCGCCCATCTCTATTTCTCCTTGCTTATGATGATATTCGCTCCAATAAGATACTGAAAACTAGTTCATGATCATAGAGGCGGATACCCTCTCACTTGTGGCAGCTCTTCAAAGTCGATACGATTTCTAAAAAATATAAGAGGAAACTGTAAAGTTATCAACGAAAATATTTTTAATTCGCAAATGAAATCAGTAAATCCCCCAGTCGTGAAGTAAATCCAAATAGAGTCGTTTTTCTAAAAATATCCTTCCATTATTTTCCCAACCCAATCCGGGTTTGAAAAGTCGTCAATCTTATCAAATTCTGGGACATAAGGTTTTATATCAAGTATCGGCGTTCCGTCTATAGCATCCAATCCTTTCACTTTGAGAATACCGTCTTCAATACCCATGTTTTCTACCGCTGTGATTCCGATTGGATTAGGGCGATGCCGTGCACGCTGTGCGAATATTCCGGTTTCGGGAAGGTCAGGCAACCCTCTTGGTCGTCTCACTATATCCTTTTCCACATCGAAATCAGCTTGATGCATATAAAAGACTATTACCAGGTGAGAAAATGAATTTAATCCTTTTAATCCTGTACGATAGCATTTCTCAAGAATAATACCACTGATCACCCTGCCCCATCCGTGATCCACCGGTTCTTTGACCGGAGAATTGACGTACCCAATTTTTACTAATCTCAAAAGCGTTACTCCTCACTACAGGTTTGACAATGTACTATACTGGTTCTTGAAAGTATTTCGTCATGTTTATTACAAAAATCTGGTTATTCAATGTGTTAATGATAAAGTAATTATCAGAGACTTAGAGTCGATCAGTCAAAAAGAAAACAACAAACCGCAGAGAACACAAAGTATGCATTAAGATCACAAAGACAATCTCCGTGCTCTTTGCGAATTCTTTGAGTACTTTGTGGTTTTTCTTTTAAGTACTGCTGATCAAGAAACCGTTCAAGTATGTGTATTGTACTAACGAGGCAAAACTTTCAAGAAATTGTGAACTACGCCAATTCTGATCAATCTAACTATAATTCCCGCGCAATATCACCATCCCGCTAAGTTAAGACAATTTCATTTCAGAGCAATAATATCTGCATTTGAATTACTCCAGCTAAACCTGATTTCTCCGATAATATAATAAGGAGCTCTACCGAGAGCTTTAATGCAAGGGAATATATGAGACCATTAAGTACCTATAATGTTCTGACTGCTGTCGGTTCATCTCTACCGACCGGTTTGTCAATCAACGCATCAACAATAAACCAAGGTTTACAGGTTGTTGCTGATATGCAGGAAACCGAGGATCCGGGCTACCCTGCCGGTGGTCAATCTAATCATGTTTCAATCGGTGATGCCTCCAGTGAGATTATTGAAATATCACCTCTTGCTCAACGACTTGCAGATAAATATTTGAAAGATCATTCCAATCCTCACAGTGAAAGTATTGAGCCGGATAAACATGTAGATTCTGATTCCAATACTACTGAAACCGACCCTGAAGAAGACCCGAAAGTTGTCCAGGCGAAGAAGGACGAAACTGTAATGAAGGTCGGTTTTGAGATTGTCGGAAACATGCGTGATGCGGAAGAAAAAGAAAAGATCAGGGACCTGAAGGAACGCGACAAAAAAGTCCGTGAACGTGAACAAGAGCATCAAAGACTCGCCGGTAATTTAACCGATGGTACCCCGGTTTACAGGTATGAGATTGGACCTGACGGCAAACAATATGCTGTCGAAGGACATACAAATATCAGAGTACGTGAAGGAAGGACCCCTGAGAAACGGCTCAGGAATGCAGAACGAGCCGAACGTGCTGCCAGGGCTGGCGGAGCGGTTACTCCTCAAAGTTCTCAAATTGCATTTGAAGCAGGGCAGGAAGCAAGTAAGGCAAGAAAAGAGATCGAAGAGCATGAAAAACAGGATGATAAAGACACAGGGATAATGGACAGGAAGTTTGAGAATCAACGAATAAAATCCGCTATCAGTTCTTACAAAGACAACAACTCCAATTATATCCTGAAAAAAGAACAGCTTGATTAATTAGTTTTACTCACTTCCTTGAACTCGCCGCCACTATCATCCCGGTCACCATGAGTACCAGGCCAAGTATGAGAAAAATAAATAGAAGTGATGAAAATGTTTCTGATTCCCCAACCAAAAAAGCTATAACAAAACAAACACCTGCAATTCTTCCAATAATTGGGTGAGCGCTGATCCAGGGTCCGGGCATTGCACCACGAAGAGGCATCCATCTCCCGCCAGGAAAACCGGAAAACAAAAGCAAATAAAAACCAAACAATGGAATAATAAAATGCATTATCTTACCTTATTCTACATTAATACTGTATGATATAAGTACTTGTACAGAACCACCGCCCAAATCTCTCTTTACGTATCCCAGACCCGGTTTTATCCAGTGGAACGCAATATTATCCCCATGGGAAAACTGGTACTTGATGCAACCTGAGAACACCCCTGCTGTAACATAGACAGTTTCAGATGTAGAAATACATGACACTTCAAATTCAATAATATCTGAATATGTCCACGATTCATTTAACTCAACCGGATATTTCCACAACAATCTCGGACCAGATCCGTTCCCAATATCCTGATCATAGAAACCATCACCACAATTCTGAACAAGGTAAACAGGATCAGGTTCGCCATAAATATTATACCATTCACTGTTATTTAGAGACATAGAGGTAGAGTTGGAGTATGTAATGATTCCACCGGTTGTGGAGTAGTACCATGTATTGCCAATAGCTAAAGGTATCAATTCAGAAGCTATGCTTGTTGTGAATGACCATATCGAACCCTCAGTAGTATCGTAATCAGAATCATATGCAATTACTCTCCAGTAATAGGTAGTATTCTCATCTAAAAGGAACAATACTGCGGTTGAATCTGTTAGACGGGATTGTAATAATTCCAGATCACCAATTGACTGTCCAAGATAAATATCATAATTCACTGAATCGTCATCTGGGTCATTGCATGACCATGACGTTCTGAATGAAATGTCTTGATCAACGGCTCCATCTTCCGGGAAAGGAAATGATGGGGGAATTGGAGGTTGATTGCCTAAAGTTGTGAAAGTCCACTCAGGGCTCTCTGTGCTAAGCTCATATGAGTCATAAGCCTTGATCTTCCAGAAATATGTCACACCTTCAGCAAGATGATCAAGCGTTACAGAATTATTTTCGATTCCTGAACTATAGAGTGGTGGTGGTGGTGATGTGATCCCAATAAAAAGATCATATTTCAGTGCATTACTATCGGAATCCTGGCAACTCCAAAAAAGAGTCATGGGAATTTCAATGTCCGTGCTTCCGTCTCGAGGTATCGGTTCTGAAGGCACAGAGGGTGGAGAATTAGATCCCGTTGTAAATTTCCATGCAGGTCCTTCAATCGAATTTCCTTCCGTGTCATAAGCAACTACTTTCCAGGAATATGTTGCCTCAAAAGCAAGTTCGTCTAACTGATAGCTGTTTTCACTGAATTTTGAAATAATTAATGTTAATTGATTTTCCAATCCAAAATATAAATCATAAGTTAATGAATCATCTTCAGGATCAGAGCATTGCCAGCGTAAACTTAACATGATAGGTTCAGCATCAGCATAATTAACTGGATTAGGTTCGCAGGGTGTTTCAGGAGACAGATTCTGGATACTGGTACTGTCATCTTTTTCACATCCCAACGTAAGTAAGAACAGAGTAAGGATAAAAATCAAAGACCATCGAATCGAGAACATAAATCTTTCCTGACAAAAATTCATATTATTGATGTTAGCGGCGGGTAGCTCTTTTTCGATGCAAACAAAGTCTATTTATGTCTTCCCGCCAGTTTAGTATGTTTCTTCCCTCGATTCAGGGAACATCAGCTT
>Ga0075120_10000935_pt1 | contig 23830 bp, 20 predicted proteins | sample AntAceMetag02UKL_FD_69792 | JGI IMG/M metagenome (GOLD analysis project Ga0075120, IMG submission 69792) | Saline lake microbial communities from Ace Lake, Antarctica - Antarctic Ace Lake Metagenome 02UKL | ecosystem: Environmental > Aquatic > Non-marine Saline and Alkaline > Saline | place...
AAACAAAAGATCAAAAGTCATAAACCAGTTCTCCTAAATCCACAAACCACCGATAATAATAAAATTACAAAATATTTATATTGGTTCTAACCATCCATGTGTGTTAGTTTTGTTTCTACCGAATGAAACTTTTAATACATCGTGCATACCACACACAAAAAAATAATAAAAGTGCTATCAACTTAAAATTAAAATTTAAGTATGAATTTTATTCTCAATTAACACGAATTGAGTTATAAGGGTATCAAACAAGGCTTGTCAACAATTATTAAACGAGTGTAAACATTGTTTATGAAAAAAATTATTGTCATCTGCGGTCCAACAGGCATCGGTAAAACTTCTTTTGCCATATCAGTTGCCATGCGGTTTAATGGAGAAATCATCGGTGCTGATTCAATGCAAATTTACAAACACATGGATATCGGCACTGCCAAACCAGGTCCTGAAGAATTAAAACTGGCAAGACACCATCTTGTTAATTTTGTTGATCCTAAAGAGGATTTTGATGTAGGCAAGTACGTTAAAGAGGCTGATAAAGCCATTGAAGATATTAGTGGTCGGGAAAAAATTCCCATTGTTGCTGGTGGTACAGGACTTTATATCAGGGCTCTTTTACATGGATTATTCCGATCAAAACCCATATGCCCTCAAACAATGTCAGAGTTGACCAGAGAACTTGAAGAAAAGGGGAGCACAATCCTTTTTCAAAAACTTGAAAAATGTGACCCCAAAGCTGCCAAAAAAATACACCCCAACGATTCTTTCAGAGTGATCAGAGCACTAGAGGTTTGTCAGACTACGGGCCAGAGAATTTCTGATCGTCAAAAAAAACATAACTTTGAGGACCAGAGATATAATTTTTTTAAAATTGGACTCTACATGGACAGGGAAAAATTATATAACCGGATCAATAAACGGGTTGAACTGATGCTTAATCAAGGTTTGCTCAACGAAGTGACAACCCTGGCTCAAAAGGGTTATCCTTTTAACTTAAAATCCATGCAATCAATTGGGTATAAGCATATGGCTATGTTCATCAACAATGAAATCGATTGGGAAGAAGCAATCAGATTATTCAAAAGGGATACAAGACGATATGCCAAAAGGCAATTTACATGGTTTCATAAAGATAAAGATATGCATTGGCTTCTGCCTTCTCAGTTTGATGAGGCAAAAAAGATGATAAAAGAGTTTTTGACATAGTCTTTAATTTTACTTATACTTCCGATTCTAACATCATGGGTTGCAAACTTGTGAAAAAATAATAAAACAATAAATAAATAAGTATAAAAATAAATGACGTCTAATAAACCAATTTTTTTACATTATCGATACTTCATCATTTTTATGGTCATTTTTTGTTTGTCCGCCTGTACAAAGCTGCCTGTAAAACAGCCCGATGAAAAACAAGCTTCTGAACCCGTAAAAGAAAAAATAGAAACAGCCCAGCCAAAAATTTCTATTTTAGAAACACTAACCACTGAGGCTCAAAAATTTTTTCTCCAGGAAAATTATCAAGATGCCTTGCTTATCTATAACCAGGCTCTTTCTCAAGCTAATGAAACCCAAAAACCCAAGGTCATTTCAGCCATTGAAATGGTTCTTGCAAAGACACCAACAAAAACCATACAGGAATTTATTAATATAAAAAATATTCATATCCCAAGATCTTTATTAGTATACTGGCTTGGTTTGAATTATGCTTCTGAAAATAACGTGGTTAAATCCAGGGAAATACTTGAAACATTTTTGTTGCAATATCCTGACCATCCATATTATTCAGGTGCTGCCGATCTTTTGGCGGACCTAAAAAAATTAATTTTCAATCGGCACACGATAGGATGCCTCTTACCTTTGACCGGGAAATATGCCATTTTTGGACAACGGGCGTTAACAGGGATTCAATTGGCCATACAGGAATTATCAAAAAAATATGATCGACAGTTCAAGCTCATCATAAAAGATACCCAGGCAGACCCGGATATTACCATTAAATGTGTCAGGCAATTATATGAAAATAATGTTGCTGGAATAATCGGACCATTATTGATGGTTAATGAGGCTGGCCAGGAAGCAGAAAAACTTCAAATTCCCATCATTGCTTTGACACAAAAAACTGATTTCCCCTTAAGGGGAGATTATTTGTTTTCAAATTTTATTACACCTGAAATGCAGGTTCAAACACTTGGCGACTATTTGTTTTTAAATCTGGGTATAAAAAAAGTGGCTATTCTTTATCCAAATGAAAAATATGGTAAAAAATATATGGAACTTTTCTGGGACGTCGTGGATGAACACGACGGAGAAGTTGTCGGTGTTGAGCCCTATGACGGAAAGAAAACAGATTTTGCAGAACCGATACAAAAACTCACGGGACAGTTTTTTCCGATCCCTGATTTTTTAAAACCCGAGGTCATTGAACCTGAAAACGATGAAGTTCTTAACAATGATCAAAATAGGGTAGATGTACTGAAAATAAACACTGAAGCTCAAACCCAAGAGGAAGAAAAAAAGAAAACCCAAGAGGAAGAAAAAATTAAAATTGATTTTGAAGCATTGTTTATTCCCGATTCCCCTTCAAAATTGAATATGATTCTACCACAACTGGCTTACTATGATGCCAGGGGCATGTATCTTGTCGGAACAAATTTGTGGCATAATGAAAACCTTTTAAAAGATGTAAAAGGATATAATAAACAGGCTGTTATTGCCGACGGATTTTTTGATGGCAGTCAAAATCCGGTAACATCAGAGTTTACAAAAAAATTTAAGGCCGTGTTTAATACAAAACCCCAATTTTTAGAAGCCATATCCCATGATACCACTTCCATTCTTTTTTTAGCTGCCATGGATGAAGCCATTGATTCCAGACAAAGCTTAAAGGATGCCCTCAAGAGTCAACGCGTTTTTACAGGCGTCACTGGCGACACCTTTTTTGATAAAGATGGCACAGCTCACAGAGACCTTTTTCTTATGACGATTAAAAAAGGAAAATTTGTTGGAATCAGTCGGTGAAAAAAGCATCCTGTCCCGTCGCTTCCAGTACTGACTGCCAAAGCCTTTCGTGGGGATCCATATTTTTTCTCTTGCCTGCCGAGGCATCCATGGGAACATGAACATAATGATTGTTCCAAAAACTGATCAATAATTTTGTTTTTCCCGTCATTCCCGCATGGACGGCATCCCTGCCAAGGAAACCGCAAAATACACTGTCATTGGCATTGGCTGGAAGACTTCTGATAATATAACTGGGGTCAATATATTTTAATGCAATGGGGATATTTTTTGCCTTAAACCATTTTGAAATCTTGTCTTTGAGAAAAAGCCCAATATCCTGGAGAATAAGATTTCCAGAAGGATCAAATTCTTTTTGTTGATCATCAAATAAATTTTGGCCAGCACCTTCAGCCACAATGATAACAGCGTGTTTTCGATGAATAATTCTATTTTCAAGGGCCTGTAAAAATCCAGTTGTTCCGTTCAGAGAAAACTCAACCTCGGGAATGAGAACAAAATTGGCATCCTGCTGTGCCAAAGCGGCAGTAGCGGCCAGGAAACCAGAATGCCTACCCATAAGCTTTACCAACCCGATTCCATTGGGATATGCCACAGCTTCATTATGAGCCCCCTTTATGGCAAGTGTTGCAACATCAACTGCAGTATCAAACCCAAATGACCGGGATACAAGATAAATATCATTATCAATGGTTTTTGGAATGGCAATGACTGATATTTTTAAATTTCTATTTTCAATTTCTTGGGCTATTTTTTTTGCTGCCATTAATGTACCATCTCCACCCACCAAAAAAAGAATACCAATACTCATCCTTTCTAAACAATCAACAATCATACCAATATCCTGGGTTCCCCTGGAAGAACCTAACATTGACCCGCCTGTATCCTGGATTCCATAAACAGACTCAGGGTTTAGATCCATTATTTCATGTTCAAAATCAGGTATAAATCCTTGAAGCCCATGTTTGATTCCATAAATTGATTTTACATTATATATGTGATGGAGCTCTAATACGATGGACCGGATAATATCATTTAATCCAGGGCATAATCCGCCACAGGTTGCAATAGCACATTTTAATTTGCTTGGATCAAAGTAAATCTTTTCTCTGGGTCCTGCCTTTTCAAAACTATTAATTTTAGCACCATTTGTTTTCTGATGATCCATTTGAACATCTACTATTATTCTTGCCTCATCTGAAACAAACCGTTTGACAGGTTTCCCTGATTTTGTGTTACGTTTAAGTGGAGAAATAATTTTTGCTTCACCAAGGGTTGGGATATCTGTATTAAAATCAAAGTTGTTCATTGTCCCCCCCCATTAAATTGAAAAGATCCTTTTCCAAGGATATCATGTAAGTGTAAAAGTCCATCAATTCGGTTGTCTTTATCAACAATGGGAAGCACAGTAATTTGATATTTCTCCATAAGATTTAATGCTTCATATAAAAAAGATTCAGCATATAATGCATGGGGATTTGAACTCATGACCCTGTCTACTGTTTGAGTTTCTAAATCAGTCTGATTGTTGGCTATGCAATGTCTTATATCTCCGTCTGTGATAATTCCTTTTAATTTTTTTTCTTTATTCAGGACGATCACTGCACCTAACTTGAATTTTTCCATTTGTTCTATGGCAAGGCTCATTAAAGATCCTGCCAAAACCCATGGTGAAGTTGATGTTTCAAACATGATTTCACCAACCCTGCATGAAAGACGTTGCCCCAGCATTCCTCCTGGATGGGATTTCATGAAATCACTTTTTTTAAATTTTTTTTGGGTAATCAATACAACAGCCAGGGCATCCCCCATGGCAAGCTGGGCCGTTGTACTGGATGTCGGAGCCATATTAAAGGGACAGGCTTCTTTTTGCACCCCTGTATCAATAACAATATCGCATGATTTGGCCATGGTGGAGTTAAGATTTCCTGTAAACCCCGCAAGCCTGCACCCGATATCTTTGATCACGGGGAGTAATTGGTTAAGCTCACTGGTTTCACCGCTGTTGGAAATAGCGATAAAAACATCCTCTTTGCTGACCATACCCAGATCCCCATGAAGAGCTTCAACGGGATGTAAAAACATTGAATTCGTTCCAGTACTGACGAGAGTGGCAACGATTTTTTTAGCAATCAGGCCTGATTTTCCTATACCGGAAATGATAACTCGACCACTGGAATTGCATATTGCATTCACAAGCGTTTCAAAAGAGACACCAATATTTTTGGTTAATTGCAAGATACTGTCAGCTTCTATTTTTAATACTTCTTTTGCTTTATCTATTATCATGATGAAATCTTATCTCATTTTTATGGGTTGTAAAAAATTTGCTTTATTCTTTTTATATACAATACTCAAGCTGTTTTATATATAAAAAAATTATGGTTTGCAAAGAACTCAAATATTGACTTTTTTTAAAAATTGTTATATTCCAGTAAAGTTTATAGCAATATTATAAAAAATAAGATGATAAAGAAAATAAAGTATTTTTTTTTCTATAACTTCAAACTACAAGATTAATTTACAGGATTATTATTATGATTTGTACAACTATTAGGGAAGGCGACGACTGCGTATTCATGACAAAAAAAGGCTGTAGCTACAATGAAGGAGCATGTCTGCCCATAATTGATGAATGCATGGGATGTGCAAGAGCTTCAGAATTTAAAACCGGGGTATATTGCACTGCTGCTCCTGATCCTTCATTAAAATGGAAAAATGGAAACTGTAATATCGCAACCCATATTAAAATTGCTGAAGCTGCCAAAAAACAAAAGGTCAACCCAATCAAGGCATCCAAAAGAAGATAAGCTTTATACTTTAGTTTTATTTAAACTCTGTGGTTTCTATCTTAATAAAGCTGCAGAGTTTTTTTTTGCGAATTTAAATTTTATCTATTAACCATTTTAAAAGAGTGACGTATGAATCCAATTGCAAAAGATTTAAACAAAATTATTAATGGATCCAATCCCCACATTTTTGAAATGCTTTCCCATATGGGGAAAGCGGTTTTTTTCCCAAAAGGCATCCTCAGTCAGAGTGCTGAAGCCAAACAAAAAGCAGATAAAATCAATGCAACCATTGGCATTGCAAAACAAGGGAACGATGTCTTTTGCCTTTCTTCACTCACAAAATATATTAAAAATATTGAGCCGAATGATTATTTAACCTATGCCCCTTCATTTGGTATCCTGGAATTGCGTAACAAATGGAAAGCTGATCTTTATAAAAAAAATTCAACTCTTAAAAATAAAGAAATCAGTCTTCCTGTTGTGACTTCAGGTATCACCCATGGGGTCAGCGTATTATCTGATATGTGGATTGATCCTAATGATGTTATTGTTATGCCTGATATGATGTGGGGCAATTATAATATGACCTTTTGTGTCAGGAACAATGCCCGCATCGTTCATTATAAGACCTATGATGAGCCATTGACTCGATTTAATATCGATTCTTTTGAAGAAGTAATTCGTCGGCAGGCCAAGGAAAATGATAAAATTATTACTATTTTAAATTTCCCCCATAACCCTAGCGGTTATTCTTTGAGTATAACCGAAGCAAAAAGGGTTGCAAGTATCCTCATTGATATTGCCCAACAGGGAACCAATGTGGTTGCAGCCTGTGACGACGCTTATTTTGGTCTTTTTTATGAAGAGGAGACCAGCAGAGAATCCATATTTTCCCAATTAGCTGGAGCTGATAAACGTCTTGTTGCTGTAAAAATTGATGGTGCAACAAAAGAAGATTATGCCTGGGGCTTGCGAATAGGCTTTATCACCTATGGTGTTTCTGGTGCAAATAACAGCGTTCTTGAAGCACTGGAAAAAAAGACAGCAGGATGTATCCGGGGAAATATTTCCAATGCGTCCCACCTAAGCCAGACCCTCCTTTTAAAGTCCATGGCAGATGAAGATTATGAAATTTATAAACTAGAAAAATTTGAGCTTCTGAAAAAACGGGCATTAAAAATAAAAAAAGTCTTAAAAAATCCGAAATTTAATGATTTCTTTGATGTCTATCCCTTTAATTCAGGTTATTTCATGTGTATTAGGCTTAAGGATGTGGATGCAGAAGTCTTAAGGGTTCATCTTCTGGATAATTATGGCGTTGGTTTAATTTCTTTTGGAGAAAAAAATATCCGGGTGGCCTTTTCCTGTCTTGAGGAAAATGATGTTGAAATATTATTTGATTTCATATTGAGCGGTATTAATGACCTGAGAAATGGTTGATGCCCATGAGTTTTAGAGAAAAAATGGGTTCGCGGGATATTGCAATTGCAGGCAGATGGCTTTTTTACTTTGTTTTCATCGGAATTATTGCCGGTTGCGGTGCCGTTGTTTTCCATTATTTGTGTGGACTGGGCATGCATTATTTTTTGGATCTCATGGCAGGATACAGACCTGTTTCTCCTGCAGGAGAACATCTTCTTTTGCCCCACACCCAGACTCCTTTTAATAAATGGATACTTTTAATCCTGCCTGCATTGGGCGGGCTTGTAAGCGGGTGGATCGTTTATACCTTTGCTCCTGAGGCTGAAGGTCATGGAACAGATGCTGCCATTGATGCCTACCATCATAAAGGCGGAATGATCCGGGCCAGAATTCCTTTCATAAAAACAATTGCCTCTGCCATTACCTTAACAACAGGTGGATCAGGGGGCAGGGAAGGGCCCATTGCACAAATCGGTGCCGGCTTTGGATCTTTTCTGGCAACCAAATTCAACCTTTCTGAAAGAGAAAGAAGAATTATGATGGCTGCGGGTATTGGTGCCGGGGTTGGATCCATATTTCGTGCTCCCCTGGCAGGAGCACTTTTTGCAGCTGAAGTCCTTTATCGGGATCCTGACTTTGAATCAGAAGTCATTATTCCAGCGGGTATTTCCTCTGTTGTTGCCTATTGTACTTTCTGCCTTGTTTTTGGGTGGGGTTCTTTATTTGATTCTCCGGGTTTTAAATTTCAAAATCCATTGGAGCTTGGGCCTTACCTCGTTCTTGCCGGCGTTCTTGTGCTTACGGCTATTCTTTACATTAAAGTATTTTATGGGGTCATTGATCTTTTTAAAAAATTATCAATCCCAAACCATTTTAAACCCGCCATAGGTGGTTTGATTACTGGTATTATCGGATTTTTTCTTCCATATACCCTTGCATTTGGTTATGGGATTGCTCAGCAGGCAATCTTCAACCAGGTGGCCATTCCAACTCTGATTGCATTGGCCATCGGTAAAATATTTACCACATCTTTTTCCATTGGGTCTGGAGGCAGCGGCGGGGTATTCGGCCCTTCCATTGTCATAGGGGGAGCCATGGGGGGAGCTGTGGGGAAAATTTTTAACCTGCTTATCCCTTCTATTGTAACAAGTCCAGGCTCTTTTGTTATTGTGGGTATGGCAGGTTTTTTTGCCGCAGCATCCAACACACCTATTTCAACGATTATTTTTATAAGTGAAATGACCAACTCCTACCACTTATTGCTGCCAAGTCTTATGGTATGTTCCATTTGTTATTTATTATGTCAGCGATGGACAATATTTGAAAATCAGGTCAAATCAAGGATTGATTCTCCAGCCCATGCAGGTGAATTTATGATGGATATTCTTCAAACCATAAAAGTCAAAGATTTAAGGCATCTGATCAAAGAGGTTAGATGTGTGAATGAAGACATGCCATTCAGCGAATTTAAAAAAATATTTTCAACTACAAAGCAACATTATTTCCCGGTAATTAACAGCAAGGGAGACTTTTCAGGTATTTTTTCCTCCAATGATATAAGGGAAGTTATTTTTACCCTTCATATAGAACAATTGGTTGTCATGAAAGATATCATGGTGTCTGACCTGATCTACACCACCCCTTCTGAAGATCTCAATACAACTCTTTTAAAATTGACTCAAAAAAACATTGATGCCCTGCCTGTTGTGGAAGAAGATAATTCAGGCCATCTGATGGGTTTGATTTACAGACGGGACATCATCTCACATTACAACCAGCATATCAAAAAAATAAAAAATCAGGAATAATTCACTTTTTTTAAAAACAGCCCATGGGCTGGTGCTGTTTGACCGGCCAGACTTCTGTCTTTTACTTTAAGGATTTGTATAAATTCATCAATTGAAATTTTATTTAACCCTGCAAGGACAATTGTTCCCATAAGGTTTCTGACCATATACTTTAAAAACCCGCTGGCACAAATTTTAAATACAAGTCGCTGATGATCCAATTGACTTATGTTGGAAAAAAAGACTTGTCGAATGCTGGAAGAACGCGGACTTCCTGTATTTTCAAAAGACTTGAAATCAAAAATTCCTGTAATGGCATGGCAGCACCGGGTCATCGCCTCAATATCCAGAACGGATCGAATATGCCATTGATACATTCTTTCTATGGCACAAGGATCCTGCCTGTTCAAAATAAAATAGTGGTATTCTTTGGAAACAGTATTGTACCTGGCATGAAAGCTATCCGCTACAAGATGGCAATCCCTTATTACAACGGGGTCTTTTATCAGGCTGTTCAGGGCTGCTTTAATTTTTTGGGGAAGAATATTAGTATCAGCATGAAAGTTTGCCACCTGGCCCACGGCATGGACACCCGCGTCGGTTCGCCCGGATCCTGTGATTTTGATCGTCTGGTTCAGAATCAGGCTTAACGCTTTTTCAATTTCACCTTGCACGGTTTTTTTGTCTGGTTGTTTTTGCCAACCAAAAAAATTCGTCCCATCATATTCAATGATAATTTTAAAGTTTTTATGCATTCTAAACAATAAATTGGGATAGTTTTTTATTGGCTTTTAGAATGGTAAAGGATAACTTATTGGCTGAATCAGACCCTAGAATTTCTGTATACTTTAAATATAAATTTTTATAGGCAAGAGCAACAGGGCTTTTTAATTCAAGACCCTTTGCAGTGGGTGAGATAAATGCTGCCTTGCCTTTGGACTTGCGATTGACAAGTCCTTTTTTTTCCAGAGCATCTACAAAGCGGGTAATGGTGGAAGGAGTCAGGTTAAGGCGATGACTTAAGTCTTTTGGACTGATCCCGGGTGTATCGTACACCATCAGCAATAAGGATGCATGGGCAGGGGAGAGGTTTAAGGGGCCAAATTCTTTTTCAGCAAGTTCTAACAAACACCTGGACAGGGCATTGGTATTAAAAAACAGACAGCTTTCTAAAAAATTTTCATTGTTTTCCATTTTTACCTCAAAAAGGATTGCGGTTGCATATACAATTATAATTTTTAAACCCTTATGTCAACACAAGAATACCACAAGAATTGTTCCCCTTGAATCCGGTTGGGTGTGCATTGCGATGAATCCGATTGAACTATTCTTACAGGTTCTAAATTCCGCTGCACTAAACGGCAAAACTCGCTTCGCTCAGACACTTGCCGTTCTTAACGTTTCGCTGCATTAAAAACCTGTACAGAATAGCAATCAACGATTCCCTGCAACCCACACCCAACCTCCTTGGCAAGCATACTCAGACCCGAACTCTGTATTACGCCGGTGTATTGAAGTTAACAGAAAATTAATTTTTTGATTAATCTCTAATATCCAATATAGTCTATTTTTTGATATCTCTTTACAGGCATTTTCAAAGTTGCTATTTATTGATTTAAACCACGATGTTACTTGAGGTCAGATATCATTCAATTTTTCATGATATCCAGATCTGCGCAATTACTTGCTCACATATCCTAAAATATTGATATTGATTGGGTTATTAAATTTTTACATGGCTATAGGATGGACTATTCAAATTTATATGGCATTTGGAAATGGACATCAATTTGACAATGCTGCCCTTGCACAGCACGGATTATCAATCCGGTTAAAATTTTAAAGGATTATACATGTATCAATTATGTTTTTATGTGCCTGAATCATATCTTGAGGAAGTTAAAACAGCTCTTTTTGAAAAAGGTGCCGGAAAATTAGGTCATTATGATTCATGTTCATGGGAGACTGAAGGTATCGGTCAATTCAGACCACTGCATGGCAGCAATCCTTTTGTCGGAGATAAAAACAAGGTCGAACAGGTGCGGGAATTCAGAGTTGAAATGGTTATTCAGGATGTATACTTAAATTCAGTCCTAAGTAAGTTAGTGGAAGTTCACCCCTATGAAACACCGGCTTATAGTGTTTGGGAGATTAAAACAATCGAAGATTTTGCAAAGACATGATCCTCCTGGACATGGGCAAAGAGTCTGAGTATTTGACGGTAGGCAAAACACCTCTTGAAAGGGTGCAGAAATTGCTGTCAAAGTTAGATTTCATAAGGCAAAGCAAGGAACTGGGTCTGTTGTTTTAGAGACTGAAAAGGACCTGTCCAACAAATATGTTGGACAGGTAGAATCTATTTTAAAAATCTGCCAAAACCCTTGGAATGGCGGTCTTTTCTGAACAATGATCTGATTTTATTAACCGACATTCCCTTAAAGGTGCAAAAAGCATTTGTCCTGCTTTGGTTGAGTTAAATCATTTACACAAATCAATGGGCAACGTATAATGCTTTTTCAAATTATTTTTAAGGAGTTAATTTCATGAAAGGCTTTAAATTTGCCGGCATTTGTGCTGGAATTAAAAAAAATGGTGAAAAAGACCTGGGACTTATATATTGTGAGAGACTGGCTGCGGCTGCGGCTTTATTTACAAGAAACAAGGTGATGGCAGCACCGGTTCTTTTGGGTAAAGAAAAAATAAAAAAAGGCTTTTGCCAGGCTGTTCTTGTGAACTCTGGCAATGCCAATTGTTTTACAGGAAAGAAAGGAATTGACGATGCCATTGCATGTTCAAAATTGCTTGGCAGTTGCCTTGATATTGATGAAGACCTTGTTCTGGTTTCCTCAACAGGTGTCATTGGTGCGAATCTTCCCATGGATAAATTTGAGGCTGGAATTCCGGAAATTGTCAAACATCTTTCAGCTGATCATGTGGATGATTTTGCCGATGCTATTCTTACAACAGATACCCATCAAAAAATTGTAAAAAAATCAGGGGAAATTGGGAACAAAATATTTTCAATCATGGGGATTGCAAAAGGATCCGGTATGATTCGACCTGATATGGCCACCATGCTGGCATTCATTTGCACGGATGTAGATATTTCACCACAGGATTTAAAAATGTGTTTAAACACTGCCAATGAAAAATCTTTTAACCGGATTACAATTGATGGCGATACCAGCACCAATGACACCCTTTTGGCTCTTGCAAACGGTAGCTCAGAAGTTAAAATCAATGATACAGATTCTAAAAAAGTTTTTCAGGATGCGCTTGATAAAGTCTGTTTTCAACTTGCTAAAATGGTTGTCAAAGACGGGGAGGGTGCTACCAAGTTTGTACAGATTATTGTCAAAGGCGCTCAAACAAAACAGGATGCACTTAAAGCATCGGAAGCCATTGCCCATTCCAATCTGGTTAAGACAGCTATTTATGGAGAAGATCCCAACTGGGGAAGAATCACAGCTGCTGCCGGCAGATCAGGTGCCCAGGTTGTTGCTGAAAAAATGGATATTTTTTTTGATGAACAGCCTTTGGTTTTAAAGGGCCATTGGATGGGGGCAGAAGCTGAAAAGAAGACAGCCCAGATCATGAAAAAGAATGAAATAATCATTACGCTGGATCTAAATCTTGGAAAAGAGACTGACAGCTTTTTGTTTTGTGACTTAAGTGTTGATTATGTGAAAATAAATGCGGAATACAGATCGTAACATGCGGCTTCAAAAATACCTGGCCCATGCAGGGCTTTGCTCCAGGAGAAAAGCAGAAGAGCATATTTTAGACGGCCGGGTAAAAGTCAACGATCAGATTGTCACAGAACTTGGAACAAAAATTGATTTAGAAAAGGACAAGGTTTTTTTTAATAATGAAGCTATTATTTTAAAACAGGAATCACCAAAACTATATATTGCCCTGAACAAGCCAGTGGGTTACGTATCATCCTGTTCCCGACAGAACTCTAAAATTGTCCTTGATCTGATCAACGTTGATGAGCGGGTGTATCCTGTGGGGCGACTTGATAAAGATTCCAAGGGACTTTTACTGTTAACCAATGATGGAGATCTTCACAATAAATTATCCCATCCCTCTTTTAACCATGAAAAAGAGTATGTTGTGACAACTAATTATCCCATATCTAAAACCGGGTTGGAGAATATGGCACAGGGCATTGTCATTGACAACATCATAACGAGAAAGGCAAAAGTAAAACGCCTTTCAAAAAACAAATTCAAAATTGTTTTAAAACAAGGGAAAAACCGCCAGATTCGCAAAATGGTTGAAAAAATTGGGGGCAAGGTTGATACATTAAAAAGAATCAGAATAGCCAATATCAACCTTGGAAATTTAGAAGAAGGAAAATGGCGCTATTTAACCCTTAAAGAAATCAGACAACTAACCAATTGATTGAATTCCAATGGTTTTTCTTATTTTTTCAAGAAACGGCACGGAAAATTCTCTTGCTTTTATTGCCCCTTTTTTAAGGATCAGGTCAATATCAGATGGGTTTTTTATAAGCTTTTCATATTCTTTTCTTGGGTTTTTCAATATTTCATCAATATATTCAAAAAGCTCCTGTTTCATGATTCCCCATGCAATACCTTGTCTGTAACGCTCGGCCAGGGCCATGGTTTCCGATTCACTTGCAAAGGCCTTATGTATTGAAAAAAGCGTGCAGGTTTCCGGATCTTTAGGTTCATCAGGTCTAAGGGAATTTGTTTTTATCTTCATTATTGATTTTCGAAGATTTTTTTGTGTGTCAAACAAAGGAATAAAATTATTATAGCTTTTACTCATTTTCCGTCCGTCAAGACCTGAGAGAACAGCAGAACTCTCATCCACAACAACTTCAGGAAGAATAAACAATTTCTTATAAACATTATTAAATCTTGCTGCAATATCTCTTGTCATTTCAAGATGCTGAACCTGGTCTTTTCCAACAGGTACTTTTCTGGCATTAAACATCAGAATATCTGCAGCCATAAGTATTGGATATGAAAAAAGGCCCATGGTTATGCCTTGCTCCGGGTCCTTATGCCCTTGTTCTTCATTTTGCGCTATTGATGCTTTGTAAGCATGGGCTCTGTTCATCAACCCTTTGGCAGTAAGGCTTGTGAGAATCCATGTCAGTTCCGGTATTTCAGGAATATCAGACTGCCGATAAAAAACGCAGTTCTCATAATCCAGTCCTAAAGCGATCCATGCTGCTGCTATTTCAAGGGCGGATTGTTTTCTTAAGCAAGGGTCATGATTCTTAATCAGGGAATGATAATCTGCAAGAAAATAATAGGATACAAGGTCTGGGTTCTTACTGGTTTCAACTGCCGGGCGAATGGCACCGACATAATTGCCAAGGTGAGGGGTTCCGCTGGTTGTGATGCCCGTTAAATAATCTGCGTTCTTCATGTTCAATAATTCCTGAAATAAATGGTTTTTGAATATTGGGGATTAACAAAAAGTTGTGAGTTAATCAATAAGTTTGTTTTTTTTTGCATACTCTGTAGCAAACTTGATTTCGTCTTTTTTTGTTTTTAATTCCCCATCCAGTTTGGAGTTTAACACCTGGTTTAAGATGGTAGTAAAAACAGGGCCGGGTGGTAATCCAATTTTTAATAAATCCCTGCCTTTAATATAAGGTTTTATATTTCTTTGATGGGTATAAAAATTAGAAATGGCTTTTTTAATGTCTTCATTTTTACAGAGGGCCATCATGTATAAAATATATTCCGTATTAAAATTAATGAGCGCCCAATAAAGGTCCTGCTTTGAAATAGGAAATGATGAATTCTCCAGCAATAATAATAGTTTTTCAGCCTTATATCTCATATCAAAAAGGATACAGTGCTCTTTTAGCGGAACATTGAGCCTTTTGCAGATTTCTTCACACACGTTAAAAGAACACCTGTTTAATAACGCCATAAAGTACACCGACCATCTTGGATATTGCTCATCAACATACAAAAGATCATGCCAGGACAAAATCTTATTCACAGATTCAAACAATTGATAAGTATTGGGGATAATGGTCAAATTTTTATGAAGAACTTTTTCAAGGCCATAGGCCTCCATAGTTCTAATGGCGGGAATTGGATTTTCCTCTTCAAAGATTTGTTTTAATTCCGATAAGACCCGAAGGCCGCTTAAATTCTTAAAACAATCTATCCTAATGGCATTTTGAATTAAATTAGAGGTTACTTTTCCAATTGTAAATCCAAACCGGTTTGAAAATTTAATTGCTCTGAAAATACGTGTGGGGTCTTCAACAAAACTTAAATTATGAATTATTCTAATGGTTTTATCTTTTAGATCCCTGGTGGCACCAAAATAATCTATCATGGTTCCAAAATTATCAGGATTCAGACTGATCGCCAAAGTATTGATGGTAAAATCCCGTCGGGCAAGGTCAAGTTTTATTGAGCTTTTTTCAACAATGGGCAGGGCTGCAGGCATTGTATAATATTCTAACCTTGCAGAGGCAACATCAATTTTAAAATGATCCGGGAAAATAATGACTGCAGTGCCAAATTTTTTATACGTATTAATTCTGCAGCCTTCTTTTTGGGCATAAACTTTGGCAAATTCAATTCCATCGCCTTCAACAACAATATCAATATCCTCGATTTGTCTATTCAGTAACAGGTCTCTTACAAATCCGCCGACAACAAACACATTAAACCCAAGTTCATTGCCAATTTGACCAGCTTTCTGAAGAAGTTGTTTTATCCGGTTATCCAGTCGTTGATACAGAATATTTTCAATCTGTCTTTTCTTGGTGTTTTTTTGAATACCCAGCTCAGTGTCATTTTTTTTGAGTGTTTTGTTATGTTGAACCAGGTAATTGAGCAGATCGGTCCGGGTGATAACGCCTTTAATCAATCCATTGTCTATAACAGGCAGAATTCTGTGTTTTCCTTCAATAATTATATTTTCAATCTGGGACACATCAGCATCAGATGAAATATAGCGGGTTTCTGAATTCATGTATTCTTTAACTGGAAGGTGGGACAGATTGTGATGTATTGTTTTTTCTATTACTTGTCGTGTAATATATCCTTCATAAGAATTTTTATTTTTATCCACTACCAATAATGAATTTATATTATACCTTGTCATCAGGTTGCCGGCTTTTTTACATTCAGTATCAGGCTCAACAGTGATGGCAGGAGAAGCCATCAACTGGTTTGCTATTTTAATACTTTTTACTTCTTTTTGCAGCCTTTCAATTAACTTGATCTCAACCTGTGCCAGGGTCTGGTTATCAACCTTTGCATAAGCCGCATAAGAATGGCCACCTCCGCCAAATCCTGAAAGGATTTTACCCACGTCAACCTCTGGTATCCTGTTCCTTGCAATAATATTAATTTTATTGTCCATTAACACAACGGCAAAAAAGATATCAAGGCTTTCCATTCTGACAATCTTTTGAACAATTGTTGCCAAATCTATAATATATGCTGGTGAAGAAATAACAGATATATGAATATCAACCCCATTTATTTTATGCAGAGTCATTTCGTTTAACAATTCATTCAACCATGTTACCTGTTCTGATTTGATTTCTTTAACCACAAAACTGACGATGGTATTCAGGTTGGCTCCGCAGGATAAGAGAAAGGCAGCCTGTTCAAGGTCTTCTTTTGTAGTGGAGGAATAAGTAAATGATCCTGTATCTTCATATATTCCCAATGCCATGATCGTTGCTTCTTCAGGGCTGGGAACAATTTTTTTTTCCTGTAACAATGCACTTAATATGGTTGTTGTAGCACCGGTTTGCCTGATCACTTCAAAAGATCCTGTTACATCACCCTTCATTGACGGATGATGGTCATAAATGTCTATTTTAAGATTGTTTTTATTGAATAACTCAGATACATGGGGCAATCTGCTTTTTTGTCTTGTGTCAACCAGCACGAGCCTGGATGCCTTGGAAAAATCTATGGAACCCTGGTCTGCCATATTAAATAAATAACTTGTAGAACTGATAAAAAAGTCGCGCAAACTTTTTTCCTGTGATCCGGGGAAAATAATAACCGAGCCAGGATATAATTTTTGAGCTGCAAGCATGGATGCAATGGCATCAAAATCCGCATTAACATGACTGGTAATAATTGTTGTTGCCTTAATCAGTTTCTTTTTTTTAATCAAAGGATAACTCCTGTTGTAATCAATTGATAAAATTTATATAGTATATTCGTATTGATTTTACAAATGATCTGCTTTTGGTACGTTTAAATCTTATCAAAGTCAATGTGATTTAAAAGATTATGAAAAGGATAAATAATGCCAACGATTTATGAATGGAAGGGGAAAAATCTCAAAGGAAGAAAGGTAAAAGGAGAAATAGAAGCAGCGACTCTCGAGCATGTAAGACAAAACCTTCAAAGACGAAAAATAACATCTGTCAAAATCAAAAAAAAGCCCAAGGATCTTTTTGAAAACATAAAATTTCTTCAGCCTAAAGTCAAAGAAAGAGATGTTATTATCTTTTGCAGGCAGTTTTCCACAATGATTGATGCCGGATTACCGCTTCTTCAATGCCTTGATATCCTCCATTCACAACAGGAAAATCCCACCTTTAAAAAAAACCTGAAAAAAATCAAAGAATCTGTTGAGTCCGGTGAAACCTTTGCAGATGCATTGAAAAAATTTCCAAATGCATTTAATGAACTATTTGTCAACATGGTAGCGGCAGGTGAGGCTGGCGGCATTCTTGATGTCATATTAAAAAGGCTTTCTGCTTATATGGAAAAAATGGCCAAGCTCAAGCGCCAGGTCAAGGGGGCCATGACATATCCCGTCATTACCATTATTATTGCTATTATTGTTGTTGCTATTATCCTGGTCTTTGTAATTCCTGTTTTTGCAGAGATGTTTAGCGAGTTTGGTGCCACCCTGCCGACACCGACTTTATTTGTCATGGCCCTGAGTGACTTTGCCATTGGCAATATAATTTATATCATAGCAGGGATATTTGCGGCTGTTTTTTTAATTAAACGCGTCTATGCAACAAATAAAGGCCGTATCTTCATGGATGACATGTTTTTAAGACTTCCTGTTATCGGTATTTTGATCAGGAAAGTGTCTGTGGCTAAATTCACAAGAACAACCAGTACAATGCTTTCAAGCGGTGTGTCACTTCTTGAAACACTTGATATTGTCGCAAAAACATCTGGAAATAAAATTATAGAATTTGCCATACAGGATGTCAAAATTGGAATTTCAGAAGGGAGGTCAATGTCTGACCCTTTGCTTGAAAGCGGTGTCTTTCCTTCCATGGTCTGTTCCATGATAGCCGTGGGAGAATCCACAGGAGCCCTTGATACAATGATGGAAAAAATTGCTGATTTTTATGATGACGAGGTAGACCAGGCTGTTAAAAATTTGACAGACATGATAGAGCCTTTTATGCTCGTTTTTCTTGGAGTTGTGGTTGGTGGACTTGTTATTTCAATGTATTTGCCTATTTTCAGCATGGCAGGTGCCATTCAATAAATCATGAAAAACAATGACTTTCAAAATTCATCTGATTTTTCAACTCAAATCAAATGGATTATCCTGTCAAGGGTTATTTTTACCGTCATTATGATTGTCTCATGCCTTGTTTTTTCTTTAGGGGAAAACTTATCTTTTTTTGCACAGCCCTTTTTTGTATTGTATAATATTGCCGCCGGTATTCTGATGCTTTCAATTGTTTATTTGATCTGGTTGAATAAATTTAAAAAAAAGCTGGCTCTTGCCTATTTCCAGACCATTGCAGATACAATTATTGTAACGGCTATTATTTTTGTTACAGGCAGTTATGACAGTATCTTTACTTTTTTTTACCTGGTCGTAATTATTTATACATCAATGTTGCTGCTTCAAAAGGGCAGCTTGATCATTGCCACGATTTCATGTCTTCAATATGGTATCCTGATTGAACTGGAATACTATAAAATCATCCCCCCTTTTTTAGACTCATATTTTTTGTCCAATTCTGTAAATGAGAGCCATATCATTTACAGAATTATCATCGTCATCGTTGCTTGTTTTGCCGTGGCAATTCTCAGCGGTATTCTGTCACTTCAGTTAAAAGGTGCTAGACAGGATTTAAAAATAGCCCAGGAACACTTGAAACGGGTTGAAAAAATGGCTGCTATGGATGAAATGGTTTCCGGTATTGCCCATGAAATTAAAAATCCCCTAGCCTCTTTATCAGGTTCAATTCAATTGCTTCAAGAAGATACAAAGCCAGGATCATATGAAGATAAATTGATGCAGATTATCTTAAGGGAAACCCATTGCCTTGAAAATATTGTAAATGACATCAGGCTTTTTGCAAAACCCCATACAGACAATGCTATTGCTATAAAACTTTCAGATGCCATCCAGGAAACCGTTGAGCTTTTTTTAAATGACCCTGAATGGAATCAAAGAATTCGTGTTACTACAAGCATCAATAAAAACCTTAGTGTTTTTATTGATCCATCTCATTTCACCCAAATCCTATGGAATTTATTAAAAAATGCTGCCCAGTCCATAAAAGGTCATGGAGAAATTAAAATTTTAGTTAAATCATCTATAAATAATCGGATTCATTTTACTATTCAAGATTCAGGCATAGGAATTCATCAAAAGGATTCCTCACATATTTTTGATCCGTTCTTCACAACCAAACCAGATGGTACAGGGCTTGGTCTCTCAATAATACATAGATTAATTGATACGTATAATGGCATGATTGATTTTGAATCAACACCTGGAAAAGGAACGGTTTTCACTGTTCTTTTTAATGGAGTTCCTTTAAAAATTAAATAACAAAATCTTGACAATTTTATTTGAACTAGGCTATTTATGCATGTTTTATCAAAACTAATATTAAACGATCTGCAAAACGCTATTAAGGATATGAAGGTAAATATTTATGGATAAAGAAAGCAAGTTGATACAACTTAGAAAAGAAAAAATTAATGAATTAAAAGAGAACGGAATTAACCTTTATCCTAATGATTTTAAACCATCATGTTCTATAAAAATGCTTAAAAAAATTATTGAAAAAAAACCTGATGCTTTAGGGGAAAAAGGCGATCAATTCTATATGGCAGGAAGAATGATGGCTATCAATAAAATGGGAAAATCATCTTTTGTCCGGTTTAAAGACGGTTCTGATCAATTTCAGATATATTTACAAAAAGACAGCCTGGGTGATGAGACCTATTCTTTATTTAAAAAGCTTGATATTGGTGATTTTATAGGTGTTAAAGGACCATTGTTTCAAACCAGATCCAAAGAGTGGACACTTCTGGCAAAAGAATTCAGGCTGCTTTCAAAGGCAGTAAGACCTTTGCCTGAAAAATTTCACGGAATAAAAGATCCTGAAATAAGATATCGCAAGCGGTACCTTGATCTTATCATAAACGAAGATACCAGACAAATTTTTATAAAAAGAAGCAAAATTGTAGCTTCCATGAGATGCTTTTTTGAAGAAAAAGGATTTATGGAAGTTGAAACACCCATGATGCAGCCTTTAGCCGGTGGGGCAGAGGCAACTCCTTTTAAAACCTGGCACAATGCCTTGGGAATGGAGCTGTTTTTAAGAATTGCCCCGGAATTATACTTGAAACGACTGGTTGTAGGTGGGTTTGAAAAAGTATTTGAAATTAACCGAAATTTTAGAAATGAAGGGGTTTCAACTCGACACAATCCTGAATTTACAATGGTTGAATTTTATCAGGCATATGCTGACTATGACGACTTGATGGACTTAACTGAAGAGATGTTTGAATCCATTGTAACTAAAGTTTCAGATTCAACCATTATTGAATACCAGGGTCATACCATTGATTTTAAAAAAGGATGGCAGCGTATTCCAATGATAGAATCTCTAATAAAAATTGGTGGGATTGATCCTGCAATAATAAATGATACAGAGTTACTCCTAAATTTTGCCCAGGAAAAAGATATACATATCACTAAAAAAGACCGGCATGGAAAAATATTAACTAAACTTTTCGATAGTTTGGTTGAACCCAGGTTAATCCAGCCAACATTTATAACTGGATACCCAGTGGAAGTATCTCCCTTATCTAGAAAAAATGACGATAATCCTGAATTAACTGACCGATTCGAATTATTCATTGCCGGCAGGGAAATTGCTAATGGATTTTCTGAAATCAATGATCCTGAAGATCAATATAATAGATTTTTAATGCAGGTAAGACAAAGGGACGAAGGAAATCCAGAAGCTCATATCATGGATTCTGAATACGTGGAGGCCCTTGAGTACGGCATGCCGCCAACAGCAGGAGAAGGCATTGGAATTGACAGATTGGTGATGCTATTGACCAATGCTGCGTCTATTCGTGAGGTTATTCTTTTTCCACATATGAAAAAGAATATTTGATTAAATGGCCTTTGAATTATTCATAGCAGGTAGATACCTTAAAGCAAAAAGAAAAGAAGGATTTATTTCTCTGATCACCTTTCTTTCCGTTGCAGGTGTTACCTTAGGGGTTATGGCCCTTGTAGTGGTTATTGCCGTCATGAGCGGTGCTGAAACTGACTTTCGAAAACGAATTTTAGGGCTTGAACCTCATATCCTTGTGATGAATTATTCTGGAAAATTTGATGACTATTCTCACCTCTTAACTGCTCTTAATCAAAGGGAACAAGTTAAAGGCGCCTCACCGATTTTATTTGCCCAGGCAATGATCAGGTCAAGTCATTCTTTTTCCGGAGTCATGGTTCGAGGAATTGACCCTGAAACAGGCTTTAATCTTGTTAAAGGATTTAGTTCAGACAAATTAAAAAAACGCTTTAACAAGGAAAATCTAAATGAAAATCTTCCCGGTATTATTTTAGGCCATGAACTTGCCAGATCTATTGGAGTGATCAAGGGAGACAAGATAATTCTCATGTCGCCCAATGGATTTATTTCTCCCATGGGCCATATTCCTTCAATGAAGCGGTTTGTTGTAACAGACACATTTGACTCAGGCATGTACGAATATGACAGCGCCATGGCCTATGTTCATTTAACGGAAGCTCAACAGCTTTCCGGTGCAAAAAATCAAATTTCCGCTATTGGAATCTGGACTGATGATGTATTTAATGTTAAATCCGTTAAAGCTGACCTCAAAGATCTTTTCACCTCCCCATTTTACATGCGGGACTGGATGGATATCAATAAAAGTCTTTTTGCAGCATTAAAACTTGAAAAAACAGCCATGTTTATTATTCTGACCCTTATTATTCTTGTAGCTGCATTTAATATTGCCAGTGCATTGATCATGATGGTAATGGAAAAAAACAAAGATATTGCAGTGTTAAAAGCCATGGGTGCTACCAATAAATCCATTAGAAAAATATTTATTTTTCAAGGCATGATTATTGGTTTCCTGGGTACCTTTATCGGTACCATGTCAGGAGTCGTCATTTGTTTTATTCTAAAGAAATACGACTTTATCCAATTACCGGATGCATATCCATTTTCTACGCTTCCGGTACAACTTGAGTATTTTGATGTTTTGGTCATAGCGATAAGCGCCATTATTATTTGTTTTTTTTCAACATTGTATCCCTCTTATAAAGCATCAAAAATGAACCCGGTTGAGGCAATAAGATATGGATAATACACCTCTTATGTCGATGCAATCTGTTTCAAAATGTTTTTATTACAAAACATCAAAAATTAAAATTTTAAATAATGCATCCTTTGATATCTATAAGGGAGATACCATTGCCATAGTTGGATCTTCCGGCATTGGTAAATCAACTTTATTGAATCTTATTGGCACACTTGATGCCCCGGATTCCGGTAAAATTTTTTTTCAAGAAAAAGACCTTTGTTCCCATGAAGATGAAAAAATTGCCGATTTCAGAAATTCAAAAATTGGATTTGTCTTTCAATTTCATTATTTACTTCAAGGTTTTTCTGCTCTGGAAAATGTTATTATGCCGGGTTTAATCGCTCATCAAAATAAAAAAACTATTGAAAAAAGTGCCTTAAATATGCTTGATAGAGTAGGGCTGTCGCTAAGAACTTCCCACCGCATAGAAGATCTTTCAGGTGGGGAACAGCAGCGGGTGGCCCTGGCAAGAGCTTTGGTCATGGAGCCGGACATCCTTTTGGCAGACGAACCAACAGGGAACCTTGACCAGGAAAACAGTAAAAGTGTACATGCATTAATTGATGAATTGAATAAGGAGCTTGGCATGACGATTGTTGTAGTCACCCATAATCATGAACTTGCCCGGATGATGAAAAGAAACGTTACAATAATGGATGGGGAAATTATTCCTATTTAATTTATTTGAAAAATTAGGGACCATATTATGAATAAAATTATTTTAAAAATAACTATTACTCTTATCATTTTAACCTGTTTTTCGTTCAGTAATGATCTTTTTGCTGAGACTAATATTAAAGTAGCGATAATACCTTTTTCCATTGATACTAAGCAGTCCAATCATCAGATGGAAAGCAAAATCCCCATTATGATTTCTGAAAAACTTGAACAAGACGGAGCTAAAGTAATATTTACAAAAACTCAACAAAACACTGAAGAATGGAATTTTTCCCAATTTAAAAAATTTGGAATTATGTCTGGTGTTGATTATATATTAACAGGATCTGTATTTGTTGCAGGGGAAAGTATCAGTATTGACTCAAGACTTATAAATATTTATGAAAAAGAAAGTGCTATTTCCTTTTATGCTGACGCAGACAATTTTGAAAATTTGTTAGCAGCTGTTTCAAAACTCAGTAAAGAAATAATTGGAAAACTTTTTCAAAAACAAATAATAACAGACATTACCATTACCGGAAATAAAAGA
>Ga0075120_10000939_pt1 | contig 23779 bp, 19 predicted proteins | sample AntAceMetag02UKL_FD_69792 | JGI IMG/M metagenome (GOLD analysis project Ga0075120, IMG submission 69792) | Saline lake microbial communities from Ace Lake, Antarctica - Antarctic Ace Lake Metagenome 02UKL | ecosystem: Environmental > Aquatic > Non-marine Saline and Alkaline > Saline | place...
GGGCTTAGGATTGATTCTCAAGTGGATGAACGAAGAAATATTTTTAAATCAACCCATGCTGCCTGTGAATACTTAAAGACCTTGGAAAAGCAATTTGGATCATATCTGCTCGCCCTGTCTGCATATAATATGGGAGAATATGGTTTAAATCGTGAAATTGAGGCTCAAAAAAACAATGATTTTTTTTCATTATATCTTCCTTTGGAAACCCAGAGATATGCCTTTAAAGTTATTTGCGCCAAATTAATTTTTGAAAATCTGGAATCCTATGGATTTTATTTGAAAAAATCAGATTTGTATCCTGTTTTTTCTTTTGACACTGTTAGGTTTAAACTATATTATCAGCTTCCCATTGCAGTTATTGCAAAGGCTGCGGATACACCCTTTAAAACAATTAAAGATTACAATCCTGAATTGCGCGGATATTACCTTGAAAAGGGTGATTTTGCGATTTTGATGCCAAAGGGAAAAGCAAAAGGATTTAAGAAAAATTTTAGCTCTCAATACAAAAACTGGGAAAAAATTTATAAAACAAAATTTCACATTGTTAAAAACGGAGATAGTCTCAGTGAAATTGCAAAAAAATATCAGATGTCTTTTTTATATTTGTTAAAATTAAATAATCTTTCTGTAAAAAGTATGATTCATCCGGGAGACAGGCTTTTGATTGAATGAAAATTACGAAGAAGTATTTTCAGTATTTTCAGTATTTTCAGCGTCTTCGGTGGAGTTTGTATCCTCTTTTTTTGGTTTTTGTAGTTTTTTAAAACAGACTTTATCATCGCGTATGATTGCACAAAGTTTTGGATTATGTAATTCCCTGCAAGTCGCATGATTATATAGCGGGCATTCTGGGTATTGTTTAGACATTTTAATTCCTTTTTATTTATTTCCCCAAAGAATTTGTTGACTATACCCTAATTTAAAGAAGCTTTCAACCTATTTCCGCCATCCCGTTCCGATCCAGGTGATCTTGTCTGCCTTCCAGTGGAACGGGTTATGCAAAATTTCTTATGGCAAATTATTGTGTCAACGGTTTTTCTTCAATAGTTACAGATTTAGATGAATCAGTATTTATCTGCTGTTTTGGCTTGGTACTTTTTGATGATTTGTTTGATAGCTGGTCAATATCTTTTTGCAGCCGTGAAATATTTGCTACAAGTTTTTGATTCAAGGTCTCTATCAGGCTATCAAGGGTGTTCATACGATTGTTTAAACCATTTTCCATTTGAGTAATTTTTCTGTCAACAATAGTTTGAGAAACACTCTCATTCTCTAAATTTTTATATTTTTTATCCATAAGACTTATATTTTTTCGAAGCTCGCCTATTTGCTGGTCATAATCTGATAACTCTAACAGCCTTGCCTTAAATTCATTATTTAAAAGATCGGTTTCATTTTTTATTTTCCGGACAATGGTATCAAATTGAGTTTTACTTTCTTTAAAAGCTGCAAGACTCTGTTCATTTATCCCTTCAATGGCCAGCAGCATTGTTTTATCCTGGTTTGCATTATTTACAACCTTTTTTGCAATTTTGGCAAACTGGTTTTCAAGTTTAGTAAACTGGGCATTAATCGTTTCGCTGTCAGCCTTTAAGCTTGCTATTTTTGTGATTTTTCCTTCAAGTGAAACACTTTTTTTGTCAAATTCAGGCAGCTTATTATCCAGATCAAATCTGTTTTTGGCTATTTTTACATCAAGGGCATTTAATTTTTCTTCCAATTGTTTAGAAATTTTGTCGACCTGGCTTTGTTTGGTCACATCAACATCAAACACCCGTTCTTTCATATCAAGGTAGGCAAAAACGAGAATAGCGCCGATAAGGCAGGGAATAATGATGGAAATAATTGTTACCCTGTTGGAAAGCTTATCTATATTCAAGGAATTGATCTCTTCATGATATATCGCTGCTGAAACCTGGCTGTCAGAATCTTTAAGGCTCTTTTCCCCGGAGTCGAAATTTGAGATATCAGGTTTGAAATCTTTTAAATTCATTTTTCTATTATATCCCTATTATTTTATTCCCATTCAATGGTTCCAGGAGGCTTGGATGTGATATCGAAAACAACCCGGTTAATATTTTCAACTTCATTTATTATCCTGTTTGAAATTTTGCCTAAAAGATCGTGTGGTAATTTTGCCCAGTCAGCAGTCATGGCATCATTGCTGGTAACAGCTCTTATCGCAATACAATTTTCAAAAGTCCTTTTATCTCCCATCACCCCTACAGTTTTCACAGGCAAGAGGACAGCAAAAGATTGCCATACCTTTCTATAAAGCCCTGCTTCCCTGATTTCTTCAAGCAAAACAGCGTCTGCTTCTCTTAAAATTTTAAGTCTGGATTTCGTGATTTCACCCATTATTCTGATGGCAAGTCCAGGGCCGGGAAAGGGTTGGCGCCATATTAGATCATCATTAATGCCTAGTTCTATCCCAAGTTTTCTAACTTCATCTTTGAAAAGAAGTTGTAAGGGTTCAATGAGTTTGAGTTTCATTTTTTCCGGCAGGCCCCCAACATTATGATGAGATTTGATAATGGAGGTGGGTCCGCCAAAAGCGGATTTGGATTCAATAATATCAGGGTACAAGGTACCTTGACCTAGGAATTGTGCGCCTGGGATTTTATTGGCTTGGGCTTCAAATACGTCTATAAAAATGTTCCCAATAATTGTTCGTTTTTTTTCAGGATTTGTCACACCTTTTAATGCGGTTAAAAATTTATTTTTTGCATCAACAAATTTTATATTTAAATCAAGGTTGGAGATCAGGCTTTTTTCAAGAGTTTCTTTTTCATTTTTTCTTAAAAGACCATTGTCAACAAAGATGCAGAATAAGTTTTTGCCGATGGCCTTATGTATAAGGGTCGCAGCAACGGATGAATCAACACCGCCTGAAAGCCCCATGATCACTTTTTTATCACCAACGGCAGCTTTGATTTGAGCAATAGCACCATCGCAAAAAGATTTCATTGTCCAGTTTTTTTGGCAATTACAGACATCAAATAAAAAATGGCGAATCATTAAAGATCCGTTTATGGAATGTTCGACCTCGGGATGAAGCTGAAGGCCGTAAAATTTTTTTGTATGATTTGCAATAGCTGCAATGGCAGTGTTTTTGGTGGAAGCAGTAACAACAAAATTTTCAGGTAATTCAATGGCAGAATCTCCATGACTCATCCAGCATTGAAAGCCAGTATCCATATCCTTGAATAAGGGATCCGAGTCTTTAATGTCAAGGCTTGCAAATCCGTACTCACGTTTAGCGGCTTTTTTAATTTTTCCACCCAGAGTATGCACCATATAATGCATTCCATAGCAGATGCCAAGGATGGGGATGCCAAGATCAAAAAGTGCTTTATCAATGGTTGGACTGTTTTCTTCATAGATGCTTGACGGTCCACCGGAAAGAATGATGCCCTGGGGATGAAGGTTTTTTAATTTTTCCAAAGAAATACTGGCAGGCTCTACCTGGCAATACACATCATTTTCTCTAACTCTTCTGGCAATAAGCTGATTAAATTGTGAACCAAAATCAATAACAATGATCATAAAATTATTCCTATATTAATAATTTTCCTAAACTATGATATCTCCTATAATATGGACAAAAAAGCAAGTTGTTTTTATCCTTAAGGTTGCCAATTGACCTTTAATATGATTAAAAGATGAGTGAGAATAAAATTTATTATTTTTGAAAAATAAATTGAGGAGTGTGTATGTATTTGGCAAGTGATTTAAGAAAGGGTTTAAAGTTTGAAATAGATGGTGAGCCCTATGTCATTATAAGTTTTGAATTCAAAAAACCCGGAAAAGGGCAATCTTTATATAAATGCAAATTAAAAAACATGATCACTGGTACACAGTATGAACGAACCTATCGATCCGGTGACAAATTTAAAAGAGCTGATCTTGAAGAACAGGAAATGGAATATCTTTACTCAGATAAAGACAATTGTTATTTTATGAATACATTCAATTATGAACAGCATTCTCTTACCAAAGATCAATTAGGAGACACAATAGATCTGCTAAAGGACAATACCATTTGTATAGTTCTATTATATAATGGCCACCCCATTGGTGTTACCTTGCCGAATTTTGTCCACTTGGAAGTGATTGAATCAGAACCCTGGGCAAAAGGTGATACAGCAACAGGAAGCACAAAACCTGCGATACTTGAAACAGGATTTGAAGTCCAGGTTCCTCCCTTTATTGACCCGGGTCAGATGGTAAAAATTGATACCAGAACCCGGGAATATGTAGAAAGGGTGAATGAATAATCCAGCATTTTTATTGCTGCTCTTTAAACCCACAATCCTTTTCAGGACATTTTAAATATTTTCCATCCCTTTTGGTTTCTTTTTCAACAAGATAGACAGAGTTGCAGTCCGGGCATGGTTTGTTAACGGGCTTATCCCAGGATGCAAAGGTACAGTCAGGATAATTTGAGCAGCCAAAAAATATTTTACCTCTTTTTGATTTTCTTTCTATAATCGTTCCTGAGCAATCGGTTTTCGGACAGTTCACACCGATATCCCTGCCGTTTTGTTCGCCATTAACAGATTCAGTATGCTTGCACTCAGGGTATCCGGTGCAGGCCAGGAACAGGCCAAAGCGGCCTTCTTTTTGAACCATGGGCTTGCCGCATTTTATACAATCCTTGACTTTGGTATTATCAATGATTTTTTCTACAATTGAAAGTTTACCTTTTTCATCTCGAAGATAATTGCTGGTAAAGGAGCAGTCTGGATACCCAGTACAAGCAAGAAAATGTCCATTTTTGCCAATTTTTATATTCACTTGTTTCCCGCAGGACGGACAATTTAAATCTGTTTTAATTCCAATTCCTTTTACACTGATCATGTCTTTGCTTGCAACGTCCAGGCTTTTTTTAAAAGTGGCATAAAAATTGGTTAATAACTGCGCCTCTTCCAAATTGCCGGTTTCTACATCATCAAGATTGGTTTCCATCTGGGCTGTAAAGGAAATATTTAAAATGTTTGGAAAAGATGCAGCCAGCAAATCATTTACAATAAAACCGAGTTCACTTGGAATAAAATAGCGTTTTACAAGGTCAACATATCCTTTGTCCCTGATCACTGACAGGATGGAAGCATAAGTACTGGGTCGACCAATACCGTTTTTTTCAAGCTCTTTGACAAGGGATGCTTCGGAAAACCTCGGCAGGGGTTTTGTAAAATGCTGTTTAGGGATAATTCCTATAGTTTTTAAAGCAGTCCCGACTTTTGCATCGGGCAGTGCTTGAATTTCTTTGTCTTTGGATTCTTGATCCTGGGAATAAAGATTCATGAATCCCGGGAACCTAACAGTTGAACCGCTGACTGAAAAAAGATATTTATCTGTTGCCTGAATCAAAATAGTTTTTTGATCAATGATAGCCTGTGCCATTTGTGATGCAACAAACCGTTTCCATATCAGATCATAGAGATTAAATTGATCAGGAGTCAGAAAATTTTTAAGTAATTTGGGAGAATGGAAGACAGATGTGGGTCGAATGGCTTCATGGGCATCTTGTACCTTGTTCTTGTTTTTAAAGAACCGTGGTTTGCTTAAAGCAAATTCATTTCCCATGGTCTGTGAGATAAATTTTTGTGCTTCATTTGCTGCATCTGTTGCTATTCTGGTTGAATCCGTACGCATATAGGTGATCAGGCCTTCTGGCCCCCCTGTCCCAATCTCAACGCCTTCATAAAGCTGCTGTGCAACGATCATGGTTTTCCGTGCGGAAAATCTTAAGCGATTGATGGCATCCTGTTGAAGCTTACTTGTAATAAAAGGGGGTAAAGGGTTTCGTTTGATGGTTTTTGCCTTTATTTCATGGATGACAAATTGTGCATTTTCAAGGTCTTTTAAAATACTTGAGGCCTGGTTTTGATTTTCAATCTTTGCCTTTTTATTGTTAATTTTAATGAGATCGGCAGTAAAATTAGGAGGAAAACTTGCAAGAAGGTCGGCAGTAATAGTCCAGAATTCTTCGGGAACAAATTTCCAAATCTGTCTTTCCCTGTCACAAATAATTTTAACAGCAACGGATTGAACCCTTCCAGCACTTAATCCTCTTTGGATTTTTTGCCATAATAAAGGAGAAATCTGATAACCCACCAAGCGGTCCAGTTTTCTTCTGGCCTGCTGGGCATCATATTTATCAGCATCTGGTTGAAGCGGGTGCAGTAATGCCTCTTGAATCCCCTTTTTTGTCAATTCATGGAAAAGAATACGATGAAAAATCAGGTTCTTTTGTTTTAAAATATCCATGATGTGGAATGCAATGGCTTCACCTTCACGATCAGGGTCAGGGGCAAGGTAAATCTCTTTGGCATCTTTGGCCAGGTTTTTTAAATTTGCAATAATTTTTGATTTGTCTTTAATGTTGACATATTTACCTTTAAATTTTTTTTCAATATCAATACCAAGGGCATTTATTGGAAGATCTCGGATATGGCCGGCACTTGCAGCAATATTAAATTCGTTTCCCACATATTTTTTTAATGTTTTGATTTTTGTTGGAGACTCAACGATGATGAGGGGTTTTGTCAATGGTTTTCCTCCGAGGTAGAATAATAGTTGCCTTGATGGCGATTCACTTTTCCCGCAAGTTCCAAGTCAAGTAATTGGGATGTAATTTGCGAGCTGTTCATCCCGCTGTTTTCAATTAATACATCGATATGGACAGGGTAGGGTCCTATAAACTTTAAAATTTCAGGGCCAGCCGTTTTATAGCATTTATAGTGGGGCGTTTTATGATTTTGTAAAGGTGTAGAATGATCTATTTTTTTTGAATGAATGAAATGGTGGAGTTCATCCATGATATCCATCTCGTTCTCCACCAGCTTTGCACCTTGTTTTAATAGAGAGTGCGTGCCCTGGCTTTTTTTTGATTGTATGCTTCCTGGAACCGCAAATACTTCCCGGTTATATTCCCCTGCCAGACGGGCAGTGATCAGAGACCCGCTCCTTTTGGCAGCTTCAACAATAATGGTGCCACAGGATAACCCTGCAATGATTCGATTACGGATGGGAAAATTTGATGGAAAAGGTTTGGTATCAGCTTTAAATTCTGAAAAAACTGCTCCCTTATCTGCAATAGCATGAAAAAGGTGTTTGTTTTCCCTGGGATATATCTTATTGAGCCCTGAACCCAAAACGGCTATGGTTTTTCCCTGTGCCCGCAAAGCCCCTTGATGCGCACTGGTATCGATGCCTCTTGCCAGTCCGCTGACAATCTGAAATCCTTTTTTGGCAAGGTGATAGGAAAGGTTCTCAGATGTGCTCAACCCATAGGCCGTTGCAGTCCTTGAACCCACAACAGAGATACAGGGGGCATAGTTATCCAGTTCGCCCAAATAGGTTAAAAAAGGCGGCGGATCATTGATCTGCTTTAACAAGACAGGATAGGAAGAATCGGTCAGTGTGACAATCTTTATATTTTTGTTTAAAATCAGATCCAATTCTTTTTTTGCTTTGTCCTGAAATACTTTGTGGCCCAGGATGTTATTTATTATTTTTGTAGAAATTTTATCAATTTTTTTCAACTGGGTTTCGGAAGCGTTTAAAACCTTTTCAGGAGATTGAAATTGATGAATCAATTCTTTATACATTGTGTTCCCTATAAAAGGAATTTCCCGCAATGTAAACCAGGGTAAATATTTTTTAAAAGAAGTATTCATTTAAAGAAAAAAGTTTTACTAAAAATCCCCTATTTTTTCACAAAAGGCATAAAATTACCTTTTATGAGCAATAAGAACAATGGGGCTGGCCACAAATATGGAAGAATATGTACCAATAACAACACCAACAATCATGGCAAAGGCAAAATTATGAATAATCTCGCCACCCATAAAGTAAAGAGCAAAAAGAACGATCAAAGTGGTTAAGGATGTTAAAATTGTTCTTGAAAGTGTTTCATTAATACTTTTATTAAACAAAACTGGAAGTGAATCCGTGGTTTTTGCACCTTTTATATTTTCCCTTATACGATCAAAAACAATAATGGTATCATTTAATGAGTACCCTATTATGGTTAACAGGGCCGCTATAATGGGTAAAGAAAAATCCAGGTTCAAGATTGAAAAAATACCAACTGTGATCAATACATCATGTAACAAGGCTACAATCGCACCCATGGCATATTTGAGACGTAAAACCCAAAATAATACCAGAGTTATCACCAGGGCTGCTGTAATAAGAATTGCCATACTGACATTAAATATAGATAGAAAATACACTGCTGTCATAAGAGAACCCGCGGTTACACCGGACAATATCCATTTTAGCTCGAATCTGCCGGAAATATATATGGTGATAAACAGCAGGGAATAAAAAATGGCCAAAAGCGCTTTTTTCCTTAAATCTTTACCAACCTGGGGGCCCACCATTTCTACCCTGCGGATTTCAGGTGCAATTCCAGTTGATGCCTTAACAGCATCTGTAATGGATTGTGACAAGCCTTTATCGGTCATTTCCAGGTTGCTGGTTCGAATGAGAAATTCATTGTCCTGGTCATGTCCAAAATTCTGTACTGAAGCATCGTTAAAGCCAATATTGGATAAGCCCGTCCTTATTTTTCCAACGGGAACCTGTTCTGAAAATTTAATCTGGATGATGGTTCCGCCAACAAAATCAATGCCATAATTAGGCCCTTTATGAACAATAAGAGACCCAATGCTCAAGAGAATAAGAATGATTGATAAGGCATAAGCAATGTTATGTTTACTAACAAAGTCTATATTGATATCAGACTTGATAAGCTGCATTATTTATTTCCTTTATATACTTAGTTTTTTGGATGGTTTATTCTTTAAAACAAAATTAAAAATACCCTTGGACAGAATCAATGCAGTAAAAAGACTTGCAATAATACCAAGGCACAGGGTAACGGCAAAGCCTTTGATGGGCCCTGTACCAAACTGGTATAAAACCAGGGCTGCAATCAAGGTAGTAACATTTGCATCAAGAATGGTCAGAGCTGCTCGGTCAAAACCTGCATGTACTGCTGCCAGAGACGTCTTTCCTTTTCTAAGTTCTTCTCTGATTCTTTCATAAATAATTACATTGGCGTCAACTGCCATACCGATGGTAAGAATAATACCTGCAATTCCAGGCAGTGTTAAAGTAGCCTGGAAAGCTGCAAGGCCTCCTCCGATAAGGATAATATTAATAATTAATGCCAAATCAGCGATCAGGCCAGCATTTTTATAATAAATTATCATAAAGAAAATTACAAAAATTCCGCCAATCACCATTGAAATAAGGCCCGTTCGTATGGAATCTGCACCAAGTGTGGGACCAACTGTGCGTTCTTCAATAATTTTGACAGGTGCCGGCAAAGAACCCGCTCTCAGTGCAATGGCAAGATCCTTTGCTTCATTCAAAGTAAAATTACCGGTTATTACTGCCTTTCCCCCGGCAATCCTGTCCTGGATAACGGGTGCTGAATAAACGGATTTATCAAGTACTATGGCAAGACGTTTATGGATATTTTCTCCGGTGATGCGGTCAAAAATTCTGGCACCTTTTCTATTAAACTCAATGCCAATCTGGGGCTGTTGAAACTGGTCAAATTCAACTCTTGCATTTGTTAACAGGCTGCCATCCAGGAGGACTCTTTTGTTGATTAAAAATGCTGTTTTGACTGGTATGCTTGAGCCGGGATTATATTTGGTCTGATATAGGAGTTCATCACCAACAGGAGGAGTCCCATTTACGGCAGCATTGACATCAGCATCATCATCAACCAGTTGAAATGTCAATTGCGCGGTTTTTCCAATTAGATCTTTGGCTCTTTCTGGATCTTTGATGCCAGGCAGCTGCAGAAGGATTCTGTTTCCACCCTGGATTCGGATATCCGGCTCACTTACACCAAACTCATCAATTCTGTTGCGGATGGTTTCAAGAGCTTGGGCAGTGGCCATTTTTTTAAGGTTTTCAGTCTCTTTTTCCGACAGGGCCAGTTTGTAGGATACAATATTATTATCAATCTGTGGCTTGTGGGTGACAAGATTTTCAAAATTTTTAGAAAGAACAGTCTCAAACCCTGATTTGTCATTACCATCGGTAAATTTTGCAAGAATAGAGTTGTCATTAAGACGTGAAATACCAAGATGCTTCACACCTTCTTTTCTAAGCTGTTTTTTAATTTCCTGTATGGTTCTTTCCACCTCAGCTTCAACTGCTTTGATATTTTGAACTTCAAGTACAAGATGCATGCCTCCCTGAAGATCCAGCCCTAAATTGATTTTTTTATGGGGCCAGCAATTAAAAAAGGTAGGAAGCAAACAGACAATGGCTGCCAAAATAACACCTAAAGTTAATACAGACTTAAAGGTAAACGATTTCAATCTAATTACTCCTAATGGATTTATTTTTTCTTTTTATCTTCTTTCTGGACTGGTTCAGCATCAGAAATCACAGCGGCAACATTTCCCCGGGAAATTTTTATTTTTACCTTTTCAGCTATTTCAAGGCCAATGGTTGTATCATCAATACTCTGGATGGTTCCATAGATGCCACCAGAAGTAATGATTCTAATCCCTTTTTTTAAATTGGCTATCATTTCTCTATGTTCTTTGGCTTTTTTTTGCTGGGGCCGAATCAAAAGAAAATAAAAAATTGCAAATAAAATAATAATGGGTAAAAAGCCGGCTATACCACCTGCTCCGCCTGCTCCGCCCGTCTGTCCCATTGCATATGCTGTGCTAATCAAAATAAATCCTCCTTAGAATAAATAAAATATAAATTTATAATTTTTTTGTAGGAACCCATATGGTTTTCCCATCGAATTGGATTCTGTCTATGCTCTCATAATTAACTTCCTGCAAAAGCGAAAAAATCTCCTCCATATTGTAAATGATAATCTTACTTAATGGTTCAATAAGTTCAATATTTGAATCTATTTTTTGTTCAATAAAATTATATATAATAACCATGGTTTCAGAAAATTTTAAAATTTTTCCAATGCCTGAACTTATTCCCTTGGAAAGCGGTTCATCTGCAACAGGTGAAATTTTTATTCCCTGGTGCTCATAAAATTCTTTTAAAATATTAAAATGAATGTTCCAGATATTATCACCTGGCTGAACTACATAAATCCCGAATTTTTTTATTTTTTCAGGCTGGACAGCCCCAGAGTCTTCAATTTTTTCTTCAAAAACCTTTCCTTCTTTAAAGCTGGCCTTTTCTAAAATATCTCTTAAAGGGATTTGGACATCCCCAACTTTAAATGTCTCATCCGATTTGACAATCATGTCAAGACTTTTTTTAAATCCTAATTCCTCTTTGCGGGATACCATGAGCTGCTTTAATTTTTCATTTTTTTTGAGATTTTTATAATCAATGTCGGGCAAAACAATAATCTTGCCCTGCGCTATTTCATCTGCTTTAACAGTCGTGCCACCGGCAACTGGTTTGTCTGCTTTAATGGCCTTGTCACTGGTAATAGTTCCATTAGTTTTTACAGTCTTGCCAGCACTAATAGTTTTGTCTGTTTTAACGAGGGGCCTTTGTTTATTGTTTTCAGTTTTTTGTGGTATTACCGTTTTATTATTTGCTGGCGTTAAATTGTTTTCCTGGAATTTATTTAGATACGGTATACCCCAAAAGAGTACCCCCACTAAAACCACTGCAATCAGCATTAATAACTTCTTGTTTTTTTTCTGGAACATAATTTTTTCCATTATTTTTTAAGATCAAAAGTGAATCAGATACACAATAGAATGATTTATGTCAAGAAAGAGCTTCAATTTGGGGTAATTATAATGATTTTATTTTCCCCGGAAATCATTTTGGGATCACCCTCAATTGTAATGGCAATGGATCTTTTAGATTCAATTTCAGATAGCTCCTCTCTTTTTTTATTTAACAGATAGCCGGCCACGTCACTGGGTACAATCCCTGTTGCTTCCTTAACTTCAGGTTTTATTGTTTTCAAGTTCAATTGTCTTAAGAAGGCAAGGCCCTGGGTTTCTACAGAAGGAGTTTGACCTCTGCCCTTACAGTGTCTGCAGGTTTCATAGCTGCCAAAAGTAATGGCATGCCTGATCCGCTGCCGTGACATTTCCAATAACCCAAATGGTGTAATTCCACCTACTTTTGTTTTAGCCTTATCTGATTTCAACTCTTTTTTCAGTGTTTTTGTAATTTCAGCTTTATGCCGCCGATCCTTCATGTCTATAAAATCAACCACAATCAACCCACCCATATCACGGAGTCTCAATTGTCGTGCAACTTCCTCACAGGCCTCAAAATTTGTATGAAAGGCCGTCTCTTCAATGTTTTTCTTTTTAGTGGATTTTCCTGAATTTACATCAATGGAAACCAGGGCTTCTGTTTGTTCAATTACAAGGAAACCTCCTGATTTGAGGGGGACATCTTTTTTGTAAATAGAAGCAATTTGATCTTCAAGTTGATATTTACTGAATATGGGTTTGTCACCCTTGAAAAGTTTGATTATTTTTTTTTGTTTTGGAGCAATTACGCTCATAAAAGTTTGTACTTCTTTAAAAATTTCAGGACTGTCAATCAGAATTTCATTAACGTCTGATGTAAAATAATCTCTTAAAGATCTGACAGCAAGGGTTTGCTCTTTGTAGAGCAGCGATGGTGCAGTGTTTTTGATTGCCTCTTTGTCAATATTTTTCCATACACGCATCAGATATTTTAAATCAGCAGTCAACAGGGTTTTTGTGGAGTCTTTACCGGCAGTCCTTACGATCATGCCAAAGCCTGTTGGGATATCCATTTTTTTTATAATATTGACAAGTCTTTTTCTTTCATCTTCATCACTGATTTTTCGGGATACACCTTTTGTTGAATTCCCCGGCATTAGAACAGATAATCTTCCAGGCAGAGAGATAAAGGTTGTCAGCATGGCCCCCTTTTGATTAATCGGGTCCTTTGTCACCTGAACAATAAGCTCCTGACCTTTTTTGATTAGATGAAACAAAGCCTTTGCACCGGCCTCGACATCCTGAAAATAGTCTGTATGAATTTCGTTTTTTTGAAGAAAACCATTTTTAGATGCACCATAATCGACAAAGACAGCCTGAAGGCTTGGTTCAACCCTTGTGACAATCCCTTTATAAATATTGCCTTGTGTGACTTCCTTTGCAGTTGTTTCAATGTGAAATTGTTCGAGTTTGTTATCTTTAATTGCTGCAATTCTGTTTTCATCAGAATCCAGTGCATTGATCAGAATTTTTTTCCCCATTATGCAGTCTCTTTAATATTTATATTATTATTATAAAACTCTTGAATTTTTAAGTAGTAAATTGAATGGATCAAGTCAAATTTTTTATTTATCATATGAATTAAATGCATGTTTAAATATTTTTTTTCTGTTTAAGTATATCAAAATAGGTAAGGATTCGTTCAATATATTGAACCGGCTCCCATCCCCTTGCATAGCCATGTTTAGTTTCTTTATAGTAGTCTGATTTTGATAATAATGGTAGCACTGTTTTTAAATTTTGCCATCTGTTTTCCGCAAGTCCCATTTTTTTGGCAATATTCATGGCATCAATTACATGGCCATACCCTATATTGTAGCTGGCCAAAGCAAACAGGATCCTTTCATAGTCATCTTCTATATTGTTAAATTTTTTAACCATTTTATCAAGATATTTTATTCCGGCCTTAATGCTTTGTGACGGAGTCAATGGGTTTTTAATACCCATTTCTTCGGCTGTAACTTTTGTTACCTGCATCAAACCCCTGACATTTGTAAAACTTTTTGCCTTTGGATTAAAATGGGATTCCTGGTACACAACAGCAGCAATAAGTTTCCAGTCAAAATCATATTTTATGGATTCCTCAATAATTGTTTTCTTATATTTTGGCAGTCTGGTTTCAATTCTTTGATGAAAACGTTTAAGATCAAATGGATCTGAATCTTCAATATTTGCATAATATTTATCATGTATCTGTTGCATTATTCCTGTTTCATTTGCATACAGGAAAAATTTATTAACCTGTTCCAGCATTTGTGGATCATTTTTATTGATAGCCCAGGCAAGAGATTCTTTTTTCTGAAGCGCTATCCCAATCCGGATGTCTGGATAATATCTTTGACTCAAATAAGCCACATTATCGTCAGCTATTGTAAATTTTATTTTCCTGTCATGGACCATGCGGATGAGTTCTTCAGTTGGAATGTTGTTATGAAGAATATAATTAAAATTAATTCCTGATTTTTTAATTTCTTCTAATCGCGAATGATAGGAAGTCCCACGACGGATATCTATGGTACGAAATGTCAGATCTTCAATATTTTTAGGCCCGAAAATTAACTTATGGTGTATAATGTGCTGTTGAATCTTCATATAGGGGATTGAAAAGTTTACTTTTTCAAGCCTCTCCCTTGTTATGGCAAGTCCCGATGCAATAAAATCACCTTTCCCCTGTTCAAGATAAGCAAACGCATTGTTCCAGCCCGGGGTAACAACGTCAAGATCAACATTGAGAAAATTGGCAAATTCTTTGGCAAGGTCATACTCAAAGCCAGTGGGTTGTCCATTATAATAATAATAGGTATTAATGGAATTATTGGTGATAAGTCTTAGAACCCCGGTTTTTTTAATTTTTTCCAAACGGGTTAGATTAAAACCAAATTCTTTATTATGGATCAATACAGACAAAAAAACAAAAAAAGATAAAATGCTGATAAGAATTATTAAAATAAAATAATTAGAACAAAAATTTTTCATTTTTAATCCCTATTTGGTTTAATCAGCACAATCTCCATTTGGTTCAATTGGAACAATTTCCACTCGATCAACATTCTGGTATCCCCGGGGAAGTTTTTTCCCTCTATGGCCTCTCATTCCTATATAATCCTTTTGGTTGCCAGGGCTCAATTTAAGAAAATGCCGGCCGGAATAAATAAGAAGGTTTGCATTTAGTGGTATTATTTTAAGGAAGCTAAGTATTTCTGGGGACGTTGACTTCAGTTCTTTTTTGGGGATGGAAATAATTTTATTCCCTTTGCCTTTTTTTAAGTTAGGCAATTGCCTTAATTTAAATATCAAAAGCCTTCCCTTAGACGTAATCGCGGCTATGCTGTCTTTTTCCAGGTCAATGACAGCCTGGGGATTTAATAATTCATGATTTTCCTTTAAAGTGACAATTCTTTTGCCATTTTTATAATTGGTTAAAAAATCATCGAATTTAACGATAAATCCATATCCATTGTCAGAACCCATAAGGAAATGATTATTATTTTCAGCTGACAGCATAAATTTGATGTGCGCATTGGGCTGGATAGACAAATGACCGGTTAAAGGCTCTCCATTACTCCTGGCCGAAGGAAGTGTGTGGGAAAACAGCATATAGCTTCGGCCCGTATTGTCCAGAAAAATGATAGGTTTGTCGCTTCTTGTCCTTAAATGCCCCAAAAGCGAATCTCCGGATTTAAACTTAACGGATTCAGGGTTAATTTCATGCCCCTTGGCAGATCGAATCCAGCCATTTTTAGACAAAATAATGGTGACCGGTTCTATATCCATTACATCTGTAACAGAGAATTTTTCTGCCTCTTTCCGTTTCTTTATGGGTGATCGTCTTTTATCACCATATTCTTTTGCATCAGAGGTTATTTCTTCTTTTATATATTCCTTAAATGTTTTTTCATTGCCAAGGATTTTTTCAAGATTTTTCCGTTGGGACTTCAAGTCTTTTTGTTCAGATTGTATTTTTATTTCTTCTAACCTGGCAAGTTGGCGTAACCTGATTTCAAGAATTGCTATTGCCTGTATCTCGGATAATGGAAAGGCCTTGATCAGGTCTTTTCTGGGGTGATCAGATTTTCTGATAATTTTAATCACTTCATCCATATTAAGAAAGGCGATAAGAAAGCCTTCTAATATATGAAGACGGTTTAAAATTTTCTCCAGTCGGAAATTTAATTTTTTTCTTACTGTTTCTGCCCTGTATTCGAGCCATTCTGTAAGGACCTCAAGCAGATTTTTAACCTGTGGCCTGCCATTAATTCCAATCATATTCATATTAAAAGAATATGATTTTTCAAGATCCGTTGTAGCAAATAAGTGATCAGTTAATGCATTAAGATCAACCCTGTTTGAGCGTGGAATCACCACAAGTCGCGTGGGGTCTTCATGGTCTGACTCATCTCTTATATCACTGACCATGGGCAATTTCTTGGTCTCCATCTGGGAGGCGATCTGCTCATAAATTTTTTCCGTTGAGGCATGATGGGGAAGAGCCGTAAAAATTATTTCTGAATCTTCAACATGAAATTTGGCCCGCATCTTAATCCTGCCGTTTCCTGTCCTGTACATATCTTTTATCTCGGAAAAGGGTGTGATGATTTCCGCTTCCGTGGGAAAGTCAGGACCTTTGATAAATTTACAGACTTGATCAAGGTTTGTATTTTCATTATCTATTAAGTGAATTAATGCCTTTGAAACTTCACGCAGGTTATGGGGTAGAATACTGGTTGCCATGCCAACTGCAATACCCGTGGATCCATTTAATAAAATATTGGGTAGCCTTGCAGGAAGAAGTCTGGGTTCGATTAGGGTCCCATCAAAATTCGGTGTCCAGTCCGAAGTTCCCTGATCAACTTCATGAAGAAAAATATCAGCATATTTTGATAATCTGGATTCTGTATACCTCATGGCGGCAAAGGACTTTGGATCATTGGGATCACCCCAGTTCCCCTGACCATCAACCAAAGGATATCTTAAAGAAAAAGGCTGTGCCAGAAGAACCATGGCTTCGTAGCAGGCAGTATCCCCATGGGGATGGAATTTACCCAGTACATCCCCAACTGTCCTTGCGGATTTTTTAAATTTAGCAGTAGAAGCCAACCCCAATTGGCTCATGGCATAGACAATCCTTCTTTGTACTGGCTTTAAACCGTCTCCAATATGGGGCAGGGCACGATCTAAAATAACATACATGGAATAATTTAAATACGCTTTCTGGGTAAACTCCTGGAAAGGTATTTTTTCATAATCCTCAATTGCAGATGGAAGCGTTTCTTTCATTACTCAATCTCTTTTATATTGCCATTTGATTCTATCCAGATTTTCCTGTCTTTGGCTCTTTTTTTTCCCAGGAGCATATCCATAATCTCATAGACTTCTTTTAAAGATTCTTCAGACCCATCATTGACAGATAACTGGACAAGTCGTCTGGAATCGGGTGAAATGGTTGTCTCCTTAAGCTGTGCCGGATTCATTTCACCCAAACCCTTAAATCTTTGAATATTTATTTTACCATGTTTTTTACGACGGTTTATTTTTTTGATGATATTGCTTTTTTCAGAGTCATCCAACGCGTAAAAAACTTCTTTGCCCACGTCTATTCTGTATAACGGCGGCATGGCAATATAGATATGGCCTTTTTTTACAATTTGGGGGAAATGTTTTAAAAACAGAGCGCACATCAATGTGGCAATATGCAGCCCGTCAGAGTCAGCATCTGCCAGTACACATATCCTATTATACCTGAGTCTGGAAATGTCATCGGATCCGGGTATTACACCTAAAACCTGGGAAATATCCCTGATTTCTCTGGATTCAACAATAGCAGAAGATTCAAGATCCCATGTATTTAATATTTTACCACGTAACGGCATAATAGCCTGAAAACGTCTGTCTCTTGCCTGCTTTGCAGAACCACCGGCAGAATCCCCTTCCACAAAGAATAGTTCCCGTCTTGCATGATCAATACTTGTGCAGTCGGACAATTTGGCAGGAAGTATGGTGCCATTAGAAGCCCTTTTTTTAATCACTTTTTTGGCTTTTGTCACACGATTTTTAGCATTCTCAATGGCAAAGGCGGCAAGGTTTTCACCTTCCTCAATGTTTTGATTCAGCCACAAGCTGAAGGCATCTCTGACTTGAAGATTTACAAGATTTGCACAATGACGGGAGGAAAGCCTTTCTTTTGTCTGCCCTGAAAACTGGGCATCGGAAAGTTTGACAGAAAGAATATACCCGATATTGTCCCAGATGTCTTCAGGGGCGAGGTATAACCCTTTTGGTAAAAGATTCCTGAACTTGCAAAATTCTCTGACAGATTCCAAAAGTCCGGATCTAAACCCATTGACATGGGTTCCGCCCAATTGTGTGGGAATAAGGTTAACATAACTTTCTTCAGGGTTTGAAGCGGATTCTATGGTCCAGTTAACAGCCCATATGATTTTGATATCATCTCCTTGAATATCCCCTGCAAAAGGGCGGGAGAAAATACATTTTTCTCCATTTAAATTTTCATTGAGATAATCATCCAGGCCCTGGTCATATTTCCAGGTGTCTTTTTCTTTGGATTCTTCATCATAAAATGTTGTAACAAGTCCCTTGCAAAGAATTGCCTTTGATTTCAGTGCTGTTTTTAAAGCTGTTTTTGAAAATGAGGGCTTGTCAAAATATGAAATATCAGGATAAAAATGAAGAGATGTCCCGGTTTCTTTGCGGCCAAGTTTTTTGACAATTGCCAGATTTTCAGTCTTGATCCCGTTTTTAAACCCAATGCCATATACCTGTCCATCCCTTTTGATGAGGATTGTCAAACAGGAAGACAAGGCATTGACAACAGAAACACCGACACCATGGAGGCCGCCTGAATAACTATAGTCTTTATTGGAAAATTTAGCACCGGCATGAAGTTTTGACATGATCAATTCCACCCCTGATACTTTTTCTTCAGGATGGATATCCACAGGCATTCCGCGTCCGTTATCAGATACTATAATGGATTGATCCTTTTTTAATACAACATCAATCTGGGTCGCATACCCTGCAATTGCTTCATCCACACTATTGTCAATTACCTCAAACGCCAGATGATCAGGACTTGAAGTGTCAGTGTACATCCCGGGTCTTCTTTTGACCGGATCAAGACCTTTTAAGACCTCAATTGATTCAGCATTGTATGTATGTGTTAAAGATTGGTCTTTTGTATTTGATTTAAATAATTTCATAAATTAGTCATATAAAAATTTTCTACGACTCTAACAATATCTTCCGGGTCATCCAAAAGATGAAACAGGTCAAGGTCTTTTTCGGAAATCATTTTTTCTTTTAAAAGTTTATCTTTTATCCAAAGGATCAAACCATCCCAATAGTCTTTGTTCACCATTATAATAGGCATTTTTCGGATCCGTTGCGTTTGAATCAGTGTGATGGTTTCAAAAAGCTCATCAAGGGTTCCAAAGCCTCCCGGCATGATAATATATGCCTGGGCATATTTTAAAAACATCACTTTTCGAATAAAAAAATATTTAAATTCAATTTGCGTGGTCGCATAAGGGTTGGGCTTTTGTTCAAAGGGCAGTGTGATATTGAGTCCGATAGAATCAGCACCTCCTCTTACTGCCCCTTTATTGGCAGCCTCCATAATTCCGCCACCCCCGCCCGTAATAACAGAATATCCTTTTTGGGCAAATAATGCTGCAAGGTTCTCAGCTTTTTGATAATATTGATGCTCAGCATTCATTCTTGCAGAACCGAAAATCGATACTGCAGGGCCAAGATTGTGTAAAGCATCAATTCCTTCGACAAATTCTCCCATGATTTTAAATAACCGCCATGACTCACCGGTTTTAAAATCATCAATGGGATATTTCCCGTTGATTATATTTTTTTTCATGTTGATTTTTCCAATAACTTTCTTATTGTTATGCCTATTGTATTGATGGAATCTGGTAAAATAAGCCTATATGTGTTATTAAAAGCTGTATGCCAAAGGACTATCATATAAAAATATAATCGTCAATTATAAGCTCGCCCTTACATTGACATTTTTTAGAGAAAGAGATAGAAAAAGAAAAATTTATTAAGAAAGAATTAAGATTGAAAGACCTGGGAATAATGACTCGAAGAACATCCGTTAAAAATGAGCTTGGGATGCATGCAAGGCCTGCAGCCAAAATTGCACAAATGGTGGATTTGGCTCATTCTGATGTATGGCTTTGTGCAAATTCGACAAAAGTTGATGCAGCAAGTGTCATTGACATACTAACTTTGTGTGCAGTGAAAGGAACTCAGATTGTGATTGAAATTGAAAATCAGAAAGATATGATAATTCTTGATCAGGTTCTTGATTTTTTTGAAGCCGGCTTTGGAGAAATATAAAGATGAATATTTCAAAGTCAGAACAGATAATTATCAAAGGGATCAGCGGTTCCCCCGGTATTTGCATTGGTAAAGCCTATATTGTTGATAAAGAAGGTGTTAATATCACTAAAAGGTATCCCGTCAGTGATGTACAGGTATCCAAAGAAATAGACCGATTCAAACAGGCAGTTTCAAAAGCAAAAAATGACCATGCCAAAGTAATTGATTCCCTTGATAAAGATTTGGGAGAAAATTTAAATATTCTTGAGACACATATGGTACTCTTTAAGGATAAAATGCTGTATGGCAAGACCATTGAGACCATTTCCAATGAAAAAATCAATGCTGAATGGGCATTGAGAAAAGTATCAAGAAAAGTAAAAACAATTTTCCAGCAGATTGATGATATCTATCTGCAGGCCAGGGCGAATGATATTGTTCAGGTATCAGACAAAATCATGTCATATCTTGTTGGAGCCCAGGATATTAAGATTTCAGATATAAATAAACGCGTCATCATTGTAGCTCATGATTTATCGCCTGCAGATGCCAGTCAGATACAGCTTGAGCGGGTAAAGGGTTTTGTCACTGACCGTGGAGGGAAGGATTCCCATACAAGTATTATTGCAAAAGCATTAAGGATTCCTTCTGTTTTTGGGTTAGACCGTGCAACTATTAGTGTTGAAAATGATGATATTTTAATTGTTGATGGTTCTTCTGGAACACTGATCATCAATCCTGACGAAGATACACTCTTTGAGTACGAAGAGCGGATGGTTAGATTTGAAGAATATAGAGCTGGTTTAGAAAGAGAGAGCCATCTGCCCGCCATAACAAAAGATGGCATTTCCTTAAATCTTATGGCCAATATTGAACTTGTGGAAGAAGTTGTTGCAGCAAAAGATTATGGCGCTATTGGTATAGGTCTGTTTAGAACAGAATTTTTATATCTTGATTTAAAACGGTTCCCAACTGAAGATGAGCTTTTATGCAAATACAAAGAGCTTGTCGAGTTCATGAGTCCACAAAGTGTTACTATCAGGACACTTGATATTAATGGAGATAAGGTTAATCCATATCTGACAACCATTGAAGAGGCCAATCCTGCTTTAGGGCTTCGCGCAGTAAGGTTCTGCCTTGAAAATGAAGATATTTTTATCACACAATTAAAAGCTATTTTCAGGGCAGCAGCATTTGGGAATATAAAAATGCTGATACCAATGATTTCCTGTGTTGAAGAAATTATTCAGGTCAAACAAATAATGAATAAGGCCATTTTTGAACTTGAATGTGAAGATAAAATTTTTAATAAGGATATTCCTCTGGGAGTTATGATTGAAGTTCCATCAGCAGTAATGATTGCCGAACACCTTGCTGACCATGTGGATTTTTTCAGCATTGGAACAAATGATCTGATTCAATACTCCATGGCCATTGACAGGAGTAACAGAATGGTAGCCCACCTATATCAGGCACTGAACCCCGCTGTGTTAAAAATGGTAAAAATGACCTGTGATGCAGCAAAGAAAAAAGGGATTGACCTTGTAATGTGTGGTGAAATGGCAGGAGATCCAATGAATATACCTGTTCTGGTTGGTATGGGCCTAACGGATTTTTCCATGAATTCAGCCTCCATTCCAATTGTTAAAAGAATGATTAGAGATCTTGATACTAAGAAAGCAAAAAATAGTGTAAAAAAAATAATGAATCTAAATTGTACTCAAGAAATTTCTGATTTTATTTTGAAAGAATATAAAGAGATACTTCCTTTTAGCGAAGCGGTGAATAATCAATGACCTCAGAATATATTAAATTAATTGCCACCAATAAAAAAGCCCGGCACAATTACCAGATTGAATCAGAATATGAAGCAGGGATTGTTCTGACTGGATCGGAAGTTAAATCCATCCGAGAGGGAAAGGTCAGTTTTCAAGATTCCTATGCAGATATAAAAAATAGCGAAATTTTTTTAAGACAATTGCATATTTCACCATACAAATATGCCTATTACACCAATCATGAAACACATAGAACCAGAAAGCTTTTACTTCATGGATATGAAATCAAAAAACTTTGGAGTAAAATTAAAGAAAGAGGGTATACACTGGTTCCGCTGAAAATATATTTTAAAAATGATAAAATTAAAGTATTGATCGGCCTTGGTAGGGGTAAAAAATTATACGATAAAAGAGAAACCATTAAACAAAAAGATGTCGACAGGGATCTGGACCGGGAACGCAAAAAGTATTCATAGAAAAAAAATTCACAGGTTCAGTCAATATTGTGGTTCTGCTGATATTGACTTTTTAATCTTTTAGAACTATTATGTAGCAACACTTGATCTTTTACAATTTGGGGGCGAAATGGCTTCGACGGAGATTTTGAAGTCTATGGTAGCATACCGAGTCTTTTGTCAGCTCGTAAAATTGGCAGAGCATAAACATAATCGCAGACGATTATAATTACGCTGTAGCTGCGTAGAGCAGCTTCCGTCCTGCTGAATATCCTTCTTGCAGATTTCAGGTCAGGGCGTCATACTTTGCAAGACAGCCTTTTAAGGGCGTCTGAACCTTAAAGGTTAAACTTTTCAGGCTATATTGTGTTGTATCCATCTCAAGGGAGACAAAACAACTAATTTTAAATTTTGAGATAAGTATGTAGAAGCCTAGGGTGATCGTTTTCGGACGCGGGTTCAACTCCCGCCGCCTCCACCAATTTATATTTCACAAAGCATCATAAAAAATCCCAAGACCCTTTAAAACAAAGAGTTTTGGGATTTTTTTTTGATCAAACATATCATGAAGCATCATAACAAAACCATTGACATACCGACAAAAATGACGGTATATATGACGGTATCTGGTAGATGATCAGATTAGATACCGTCAATATCAACTCAAGTGCCTGTTATTATAAGCCATCCGCCAGATGATTTGTTAATCCTAAATACCGTCAGGAGACAATCATGGAAAAACTAAAAGATATTCAAGTCAAAAACTCAAAATTTGATGATAAATCATTTAAGCTGTCAGATGGTGCTGGTTTATATTTATTGGTTAATAATACAGGTAAATACTGGCGCTATGATTACCGCTACCTTAAAAAGCGTAAAACCCTTGCTTTGGGTGTCTATCCAGAAATTACTTTAAAAAAGGCCCGCAAAGAACATAAAAAAGCCAGAGAGATCCTGGCTGATGGTATTGACCCGGGACATTTACGAAAGGTAAACAAGGATGATAAATTAGAAGCGGCTGAGAACAGTTTTGCCAAACTTGCCTGGGAATGGTTCAACAAACAAAAATGGACTGAAGGCCATAGAAGGACTGTCAAAAGTCGTTTAGAGAATGATGTAATCCCGTGGATCGGTAATAGGCCTGTCAATGAAATAACCGCAAAAGAAGTGCTAACTGTCTGTCGAAGGGTTGAAAAAAGAGGGGCCATAGAAAGCGCACATAGAATAAAAACTATTTGTTCGCAGGTATTCCGGTATTGCGTGGCTTCTGAATTGATTGATAGCGATCCGTGTCGGGATTTATCAAATGCCTTGACCCCAACAAATTCAAAACACATGGCTACCATAACTGATCCCGCTAAGGTTGGTGCGTTAATGCGTGCCATCGAAGGTTATGAAGGGAATCCAATTACAAGGGCAGGCTTGCAACTAGCACCTCTTGTCTTTGTCC
>Ga0075120_10000949_pt1 | contig 23614 bp, 17 predicted proteins | sample AntAceMetag02UKL_FD_69792 | JGI IMG/M metagenome (GOLD analysis project Ga0075120, IMG submission 69792) | Saline lake microbial communities from Ace Lake, Antarctica - Antarctic Ace Lake Metagenome 02UKL | ecosystem: Environmental > Aquatic > Non-marine Saline and Alkaline > Saline | place...
CTGCTCAACAAACTGCGCCAGGGCATCCAACACCCCGCTGCCACAGATGCCGATCGGCGGTGCCTGCTCAATGGTGGAACAGCGTATCGCGCCGTCGCGAATGACGACATGATCAATCGCGCCGCGCGAGGCACGCATCCCCTGCCGAAGGTGCGCGCCTTCAAAGGCCGGACCGGATGCACAGGAACAGCAGCACATCTGCCCGTTGTGGCGCAGCGTGATTTCGGTGTTGGTGCCGATGTCGCACAGCATCACCGTGTCCTCCGCCTCGTACACCTTTTCCGTCGTCAAGGCCGCCACGTGGTCGCACCCCACATACCCGGCCAGAATAGATGGAAAATAGACCGAAGCCGCCGGATGAATGGCCAGACCAATCGCGCCCGCTTCCAGAATAATCGGCGCGCTGACGGCGGGCACATACGGGGCCATACCGAGTTGTCGAACCGGAAGTCCCGCAAACAAATGATGAATCGCCGTATTGCCTACCAACACCGCATCCACCCATTGCTCAGGAATCAGTTCGTTGCGTTTGCTGAGAATTTCAATCAGCGAATTAATGGTATCGCAAAGGGCCTGGTGGAGCTTTTCGGCCTGTGCTGGCGATTCGTTGGCGTGGCCCATGCGCGAAATGACATCCTCCCCGTAGGCGGTCTGCCCGTTCACGTTGCCTTCCGAATCCACGACGCGCCCTTCCTGCAAATCCACCAGGTAGGCCGCCACTTTCGTGGTTCCCATATCCACGGCAAGCCCAAAGGGGCGGCGCTCCGTCGGAAGAGCGGCCACAAGCCTACCCCGCAACACCACGGCCGAGGCATCCCATTGGGCCGCACGCAATTCATTGGAAAGATTCTTGAGCAGGGTGAACGGCAACACGATCTCACGCCCGAGAAGGGATTCCAAATGCTCTCGCACACGCGTTGCATCATCGCGCAAATCTTCGAGCGTGGGCGCCGGCGGATTAAGTCTCAAGACCTGTAGATCATTGTCCGGCGTTGAAAGCGCATGGTGGCATTCCACCTGCAACTGTTGTCGAACGGCGAGTGACTCGGGCGGAATGTATACGGTCAGCGCATCGCTTGCCGGTTGCATTCGGCAGGCCAGACCAACGCGCTGCGCCTTTTCTTCGGACGTGAGACATTCCGTTTCGGCGGTCTCCCGCACTTCGCCCCGCATAATCCGCACCTTGCATTTGCCGCAGGTGCCGGCACCACCGCACACGGAGGTGATGGCAATGCCCGCTTCGCGTGCGGCATTCAGAATGGTCTGATTCGCATGCGCTTCCACACGCAACCCCACCGGTTCAAACGTGATGATCGTTTTTTTATCCGTCATGATTCAAATTTCCTCGATAGGGGCAGGTGTTCTTCATCATACACAGATCACAGGGCGAAACCTGATCCGACGTGGTCACATCTGCTCCAATCGCCACGACGCCAGAACAGGTTTTTGCCGGAATCATGAGTCCGCTCGGTTTAAGTTCTACGTCAATGGCCGACCCTTCCACAAGCCTGAATACTTCGGGTTGTCCTTCTTCAATCGACCAGTCCCGCACGCCGGGCTGGATGAACAGGCCCAGGTTACCGTGTCCGGCGCGACGAATCATGGCACCCAAAACTTGCTGAATCAGGTGCATGAATTGAGACATGGCGGCATTGCCCAGCGCATCGAGCATCAACCCCTCGGAAAGCCGTTTGGTCGAATGAGCCTGAACGTGGCGGTCCAGTTCTCCTCCCAACGTAAAAAGCATGACCAGAAAATGGCTGACCTCACGCGCATAAGGAGAAATCGGTTTGCGAACGAGCGGCGTACCACCGTCAAGCAGGTAGTGCGTATCGGTTATGTCCTCGACTGGGTATATCCGGTAGGTCAGGCGGGGCACCAGCCAGTCCTGCCCCTCTTCGCGCATCCGGTCGGCCAGGGCATAAAGCGTTGGACGTCGTTCCCGGATGACTTCAGGGTCCATCCCCTGGCTGCGGAGCATATCCTTGGCGCGAACGTGCAGACTCCAGTCCTGCACCCGAAACTGTACACCCGGCAACCAGCCGGATGCCGCAAGCTCCCGACAGGACAGCGTTTGAATGTCCGATTTGGTGCCTGCGCCTGTGGCGGCTGTTTCATCCATTCTGACCATCTCCCATCAACTCTTCTCACGCAGATACGGGATGCCCAGAGAAATCGGTTCACCCGTGCGCGTGCCGCGCAGCACAATGGCCAGAATAGTCAGCACATAGGGCAAGGCCAGCAGAATTTGATACGGGAACCGTATGCCAATCCCCTGCACCTGCAATTGAAACGAATCCAGCAAACCAAAAAAGAGGGCGGCAAATAAAATCGGAATCGGGCGCCAACCTCCGAAAATCACAATGGCAATGGCGATCCATCCACGTCCGGCTGCGATGTCCGGCACAAAAAGTCCTGCCGCTGCCTCGGTCAAATAGGCCCCGGCCAGGCCCGACATCATCCCTCCGAACATCACCGCGCCATATTGATAGCGTACCACGCCAATACCGCGCATATCCACCGCACGCGGATTCTCGCCAATGCACCGCAGGGTCAAACCGGGAACCGTTTTGTAGAGAAACCACGCAAGAAGCGGAACCAGCAGAATCGCCACATATGTCAATAGATGTTGATCAAAAAACACCGGGCCGATCACTGGTATCTTCGACAGAACGGGAATACTCACCTGATCGAACGTGGTGATGGTGGGCAAGTTTTTGCTGCCCACATTCTGAAAGGCCACCCGGTAACCGTAAAAGGCCAGCCCCCCTCCAAAGATATTCAGTGCCAATCCGGAAACGATTTGATCCAGCTTGAGCGTGCAGGTCATGAACGCCATCAACAAACTGAGCAACCCGCCCGCCACCATCGCGGCGCAAATCCCTACATAAAGATTGCCCGTATAAAACGACACGACAAACCCGGTGAAGGCTCCCACCAGCATAGTCCCTTCCACACCCAGATTCAGTACACCCCCGCGCTCTGTGATCAATTCGCCCAGCGCCGCCAGAAGCAGCGGCGTCGAGATGCGCATCATCCCCGAAAGGAGGCTCTCCAGAAAATTCAGCGTGAGCAGATCAGTCAGCATGAGGCGTCCTCCTGATTCGATAGCGCGTAAGCACGTCGGACATAAGCAGGAAAATCAGCACAATCCCCTGCAGCGATTGCACGAGCGCCACCGGTACGCCGGTGAATATCTGCATGTGGGTGGAGCCATTGACCAGCGCACCGAAAAAGATCGCCGCAAGGGCCACGCCCACTGGGTTGAGTCGTCCCAGCAGGGCAATGATAATCCCCGTATAACCGTAGCCTGTCGAAATATCCAGTCGCAGGCGATGCTGCAGGCCCGCAATCTCGCCGCCGCCAGCCAGCCCGGCCAGCGCCCCGCTGATCAGCATCACCGTCAAAATCGTTCGTTTAATCTGAATGCCCTTGAACTGGGAGGCCACCGGATTCACGCCGACTGCACGAATGGAATAACCCAGCGAGGTTTTCCAGACCAGAACATAAACCAACACGGATGCAATTAGCGCGTTGAAAAACCCGAGATGCAGCCGACTGGAAAAGAAGCGAGGAAGATAGGTGATGCGTTCGAAGCGTGCCGTCTGCATGAAATAAGACCCCGGCTCGCGCCAGGTATTACTGAGCAGATACGAAAGCAGAAACAGAATGATGTAATTCATCATCACCGTGACAATAATGATATTCGCGTTGAAGCGGATTTTGCAATACGCCGCAATCATCGCCCAGCAGGCACCCGCCAGCATGGCCGCGACCAACACAGCCGCGAGCAGCAGCGGACCCGACAGATCGTCGTGCAGAGTCATACTGACCCAAGCCGCCGCCATCGCCCCTGCAAAAAACTGACCTTCCGCGCCGATGTTCCACACCCGCGCACGAAACGCCACCACCATGGCCAAGCCCGTCAGGATCAACGGTGTCGACTGCACCAGCGTTTCCAGAAAGGCGTTCCGGCTTCCAAATGCCCCTTTGAACAATGCCGCATAGGCCTCGCCCACGCTCGCGCCGGTGGTCATAATCAACAACGCGCCCACGCCGAATGCCCCGGCAAGCGCAATGAGAATCGAAAACCCCTGCACATACCAACTCACATGCGTTCTCTTTTCAAGATGAAGCGTACCGATTTTCATTCGCTGATCCCCGCCATGAGCAGCCCGACTTTTTCGCGCGTCACGTCGTTTACATCGAACACCCCCATGATGCGTCCTTTGTAGATGACGGCCAAACGGTCCGACAGGTTGAATAGTTCATCCAAATCCTCTGAGATCAGCAGAATGCCTGCGCCCTCTCGACGGAGATCGAGCAGACGGCGATGTACATATTCAATCGCCCCTACATCCAGTCCGCGCGTGGGCTGACTGGCCACCACGCAGCAGGGATCGTGCGCAAGCTCCCGCGCCAAAATCACCTTCTGCAAATTTCCGCCGGAGAGCGTGCCTGTGCGCACATCGCCGTTCTGCACCGCAATTTCATAATTCGCAATCGATCGCTCAGCAAATTCACGGATTTTCTTTTTACACAGCCAACCGAATCGGGAGAAGGGGGGCCGATTGTGACGCCCAAGCAGCAGGCTTTCTTTCACCGAAAAGTCCATCAGCAGGCCCTGCTTGATGCGGTCTTCTGGTATACCGGCGAGGCAAGCCATCATACGATCCGCCACGCTTTTTTTTGCTAGGTCCTCTTCGCAAAGCAGGATGCGCCCCTCATCCAGCGGCGATATGCCGATAATCGCGTTGTAGAGACTACGCTGACCATTGCCACCCACCCCCGCCAATCCAAGTATTTCATGCCGGCGAATCTGCAAATGGATGTTATCCAGCTTTTTCATTTTCTGGCTGTTTCTCAGCGTCACGCCATCCAATTCCAGCACCAACTCACCCGGCTTGACCTCTTCTTTTTCCACGCGGAAAATCACATCGCGCCCGACCATCATGCGTGCCAGCTCTCGGTCGTTGATGCTTCGGGTCTCCACCGTGCCGATCAGCTTTCCTTTGCGCAACACGGTAATCCGATCCGAGACCTCCAACACTTCCGAAAATTTATGGGTAATCAAAATCACGGAGAGTCCCTGTTCCGCCATTTTTTTGACGGTCCTGAACAGGGCCATAATTTCCTGCGGCGTCAGGACGGCTGTGGGCTCGTCCAAAATCAACAGGTCCACCCCCACGTATAGGGCCTTCAGAATTTCCGTCCACTGCTGCTGACTGACAGAGAGTTCTTTAATGGGCGCGTGAATATCCAAGTCGATGCCGTATTCATCGCAGAGTCGCTGTATTTTCTTTTCGGCCTCTTCGGTCCGCAGGAAGAGTCCCTTTTTCTGCGTCCCGATAATGATGTTCTCGATCACGTTCATGGGTGGAACCAGCACAAAGTGCTGATGCACCATGCCAATGCCCAGGTTGATCGCATCACGCGGGGAAGTCAGACGGATTTGCCTGCCCTTGAAATAAATAGAGCCGCCATCAGGCTGATAAGTACCGTATAGGCATTCAGCCATGGTCGATTTCCCGGCGCCGTTTTCACCCAGCAAACAGTGAATTTCTCCTTTGCGCACCTCGAAAGAAACGTGGTCATTGGCCTGAACTGCTCCAAAACGTTTCGAGAGGTCATCCACCCGCAGAAGAATGGAAGAAACTTCTTTTTCGCATCCGGTATCTGGTGCCCCGGAAAGAGCGCTTCCCTGCTCGGCTCTCCCCGTATCCCTCGGGTTCGGATTTGTCATTTTTTTTCTGCCGTGTGTTTTGACTGCTTCTGTTTTGACAGGTCACGGGCTGTCATGATCTCACGGCGCGTACGCGCCGTGAGATCACTCAATCATGTTTCCAACTAATCGGAAAGCACCTGCTTTTCACTGAATGGGACCTTCAGCGTTCCATCCATGATGCTCTGCCTCGCCTCTTCAAAGCGTGCCATCACCCCATCCGGCAGTTTGGAAGTCAATGCTTCGGAAAGTGCCACGCCGCTGCCGCCTTCGGCCATACTGAAGACCACTTCCGTCATCGGGCCATCATAGGCCTTGCCTTCCGCCTCATGCTCCCACCAAGCATTCACGGCATACTGAACCGCTGGGTCCCAGAGAGCCAAAGTACTTCCAAGCACCACGTCCGGGGCCAAGGGACTCTGGTCCACATAGTGACCAAACGCATACACCTTTTTATCCATGCACGCCTCGAAGGGACCAAAGCGTTCTGCATAGATCACGTCCGCGCCGGAGGATATTTGGGCCAGCGCCGACTCCTTGGCTCGGGCCGGATCGAACCAACTGTCAATGTAGGTCATCTTCAGTTTGACATCTGGGTTGGCTGTGAGGGCACCTTGCAGGTAGCCGTTGATCGGCAAATTCACATTCGGGAACGGATAGGCCGCCACGGCACCAATCGTATTGTTTTCCGTGATCATTCCCGCCAGCATACCCAGCAGATAGGCTGGCTCATGCACATACATCTGCATCCAGTAGACATTTCCGCCGAGCGATTTGTAGGACGACCCAGCTTCCACCCAACAGATATCCGGGAAGTCTTCGTGCAGGGCTTCCACTGCGTCGGGATACTGCCCCTGCAACCAGATGATGCCGTACTCTCCCATCTGCGCATAGGTGCGCAACACGCGCTCGCCATCCGTCATGGCCACGTTTTCCTGCACCTTGAGTTCCATGTCGAGTCCATGCGGTTTCAGTGCAATGACCCGCTCAATGGCCTGAATGGCCGCCGTATTCCACGGCTCTTCCACGGTGGTATTCGTGATCAGGGCCACTTTCAGCTTCTTCGGCGGCCCTGCCTGCACGGCAAACGCCCATCCGGCCAAACCCAACATGATCCCCAGCATCCACGTTCTCTTGCTCATTATCGACCTCCCACATTCTGGTTGTCTGTTCTTCGTTTCAGGCTAAGCCTTCTGGCAAAACCACGGTGCGCATCCCACCCAACACTCAGAACGGGTCCATGGGTACGCCGAAGTCTATGGCCTCCTGTTTCACGCGCTGATAGATGGCGTGATATTCCGGGGTCGGTTTGAAATTGCGTAAATCCCAAACTTCCTGAATGGGTTTTCCGATGTCCGGGTCCTTGATTTTCGCCTCGTATTTCGGAAGGAAGTGCTTCGCAAGTTCGTTGACTTTCGCCAGGTCCATACCGGAAGCCGCATGCCCCACCTCAGCGCAGAATCGGCATTCGAGCGGCGTGATGTAATCCTGCAGCTTGCCACCCGCCGCGCGCGGGCCGGTCGAGAACGATGCCCCGGATGCCGCGATCACCGCCACGCCCACGAGGATTTCATACAGAAACGCCTCCGTCCCCGGGCCGGAGACTTCGTTGGCAATGCCGTGCGTCAGGATATGCGTATTCCGGCTCAACGCCTGATGGGTCGCGCTCAATGCCCAAAGCCCTTCGCGGTTCACATTGGCCAGGTAGCGAATGTCATAAATCTCGCCGCCGCCCACGCTGGCCTGAAGCACGGCATATTGCAGCAGCGCACAGGCAATGCAAGAAAGCACAGCACCTTCGGCAGGCCCCGGCATGCCGCCGATCATGGCAGGCGAACCGGCAAAGACCAGCCCGTCCATCGCCAACGTATGCACCACCTTGTGCAGCGTCTGATTGTTCACCTTCAATTCCGAGGGAAAGAGAATCAGGGAGAGGTCCGTATTGTAGAATCCGCCTTTGGTTCCATAACAGAACTGACCGAACTCAGTCACGGCGGAGATGTTGCCGATACCCGGCATGCCTTCGCGCCCGCCCTGTTTGCGCAATTCGCGGTGGCGGCGACCCTGCACGTAGCCCAGCAGCGTTTCCGACGGCGTACCCGGCATGACATCCAATCCAAAAACCGAAACCATCGACCCGCCCTCGAGCAGGTCCACTTCCTGCTGACGCACAATGCCTTCAATGTAGTACGGCCACACGTCCTCGGAAATCGTGATACCCAGCGAGGCACCGAACATCATCGGATACGGGTCCGACGGTGTACGCGATTTCATCACACGTTTATCTTTCCCAAAACCCAATTCCAGTTGGGAAGGCGCATGCTTCAACGCACTGCGCAATTCATCTTCCGAGATTTTCACAATGCGCTCGGTGGGTTCGCAAAGCATACCCATTTCCAGCGCCAACTCGAAGCCGGCCTTGAAAAAGGTATCCGCCAACTCCATATCCAGATTCACCGGCTCTGCCGGATTCAATACTTTTTCCAGACCATATTTTTTCAGCAGGGCTCGGACGGCACGCGGGATGCGCTTGACGTCCCATTCCTTCACTGCACAGTATTCCCCACTGTTGGTACGACGCAGAATTTCGATAATATCAGGCTTTTGGTGCATGGACTCTCCTTGTTGGTGAGATTATAGATTGGGGGATGCCGGAAATCAAACCTTAGTATGAAGGGCATTGATAACCAGCGGTTCGGCAAGCGGTGCCTTCACGCCGGAAGTCAGTAGTTCCCGACAGCAGGCCACGGCATCTTTCGCGTCGCGCCCATAGGCATCGGCACCCACTTCGCGGGCCCATGCCGGTGTGACGGGACCACCGCCCACCAGCACAAAAGTCTTTTCGCGCTGGCCGCGTGCCTTGAGCGTGTCCACAATCTGTCGGTAAAAAGGACGCGACGTGGTAAGCAGCGTGGAGATCACCACAAACGTGGCCTCCTGTTCCACCACCGTATCCACAAATCGTTTCGGGCTCACGTCGCAGCCCAAGTCAATCACTTTGAGTCCTTGCGCCGCCAGAAAGGCCGACACGATATTCTTTCCAATGTCATGCAGGTCCCCGGAAACCACGCCAATAACAGCCGTCCCGTGCAGCCCATCGGCCTGCTCGCCGGCACTGAGTTTCGGCATAATGACAGCGGTGGCGGCACCTGCCGCATCGCCCACCAGAATCAACTCCGGCAAAAAACACTCGCCATTTTCAAAATCTCTTCCGATTTTTTCCAGTGGTTTTTGAATGCCTTCATTGATCAATATAATAGGGGCTATACCGGCTTCCAACGCATCGCGTGCTGCTTGGCCCGCATCATCCTCTTCCCCTTCAAGAATGGCGGCTTTCAACAATTCCAGATAATCTGCACTCATTGGACTTGCTCCTCCTAATGAAGTGCCAGGTTTCCACGAATGTCGTTTCGGTTTTAAACTGACAACTGGTTTTTTCCGATGAACCTGCCGGATAACCTCCGGCCACGTTCGGTTTCGGTTTCCCGTTACGTCGCCTACATACCGGGATAACGCCGCTTTTTCAAACTTTTTCGCAATATTCCTTACCCCCTCCACTTGCCTTGCGTATAGTTCGGTCTAGATCGCGCCAGCTAGAACCTCATTTATCCGGGAGAGTTGTCATGTTGTTTATCAACGCCACCATCATTACCATGAACCCGCAACGCCATATTCTGGAACATGGTGCGCTGCTCACGCGGGGGAACGCCATCGCCGATCTGGGCAAAAGCAAAGACCTGATCGAGCGCTATCCCGGCGAAGAATCCATCGACTGCAATGGAAATATCCTCCTCCCCGGACTGATTGACACCCACGTACACACCGCCCAAGCCATGATTCGCGGCTGTGCCGATGACCGTAGTCTGATCGACTGGTTGTTCAAGCGAGTCTGGGTGCTGCAAGGCAACTACAGCCACGCCGACGGACGCGCCAGCGCCGCCCTCTGCGCCCTCGAGATGATCAAATCCGGAACCACCTCCTTCATCGAATGCATGCTGGCCGAACGCTACGGTTTCGACGGCGTCGCCGAAATCGTGCAGCAATCCGGCATGCGCGCCGCTCTCGGCAAGATCGTCATGGACAAACCCGCCTATGCCGATTCCGAACTGACCATGTATCCCGGCATGGTCGAGCCTGATGGACACGCCTGCATCGAAAACACTCTGAAACTCTACGATCGCTGGAATGGTGCCGCCGATGGGCGCATCCAGGTCTGGTTCGGTGCACGTACCCCAGGCGGCGTCACCCCTTCCCTCTTCGACGACATGGCCCGCCTGGCCCGCGAACGAAACATGGGCATGACCGTACACAACTCCGAAGTCCAACAGGATATCGAATATGCGCGCTCCGTCGGCTGCCGATCCGCCTTGGACTTTCTCTTTCAGCACGATTATCTCGGTCCGCGCACCGTGCTCGCGCACTGCGTATGGACCGACGAAGAAGACTGGCGCGTCATGCAGAAAACCGGCACGCACGTCTCGCACAATCCGGCCTCAAACTCAAAAACCGCCGCAGGCATCGCGCCCATCCAGGGCATGCTCGACACGGGCGTGAATGTAGCCATGGGATGCGACGGCGGCCCCAGCAACAACACCTACGACATGATTCGCGACCTACGCATGGTCAGTTATTTGGCATCCCTCAAACAAAATGATCCCACCGTCCTCCCCGCCGAAACGGTCCTTGAAATGGCCACCATCAACGGCGCAAAGGCCATGGGCATAGATGCTCTCTGCGGATCGCTGGAGATCGGAAAACGGGCCGACTTCATTCTCATCAACATGGATGCCCCTCACCTGACCCCGGTGTGGGACCCCGTCTCCGCCATTGCCTATTCCGCGCATGGCTCGGATGTGGATACGGTGGTGATTGATGGCAAACTCATCATGCGCAACCGAAAGGTCCTATCCCTCGATGAGCCCACGATCCTCGAAGAAGCCCGTACGCGATTCCGTCAGGTGGCGGCGCGCGCGGGGCTCGAAATAAAACCCCGCTGGGCCGTCATCTGAAAAACGACCATTGTTTCGCCGCGAAAACGCGGAAGCCAGCGAAAAATGGGTGCTTCCAGTAATTTCGTGAAACAACAGGGTGCTTTGATGTGGTTGATACATTTTTGCAATGCCGGGACAGCGACGAAGGCGGCGGCCATTTTTTTCCTCTTGGGAGGGCCCGTGTCCCCACGGGCCAAGCGGAGAGTGAGCGCAGAGAGCAAGAGAAATAGGGAATGAGCTGGAGATAAATAAAAGGACGCTGAGGACAGCATCCCTCCCGAAATTCGCGATACGTGCTTCTCTGCGTTCAGAGCCTCTTCAATCTATCGCCGCGCCGCTCCTCACGAAAAAGCCGGAAGAACCCTCAACACACGAAAAAGCCGGTTCTTCTGGTTTTTTCCGTGACGTCTATTTTGTCCACAACCTCTCAAAGAAATTCAACCATGGACCGACTGCTCAGCGCAGCATATCGCAAACACCGTTTGCATAAAGCAATCCGTCCTGATGCCCTGGAAGTTGTCGCAACCATCAGAGTTGAGCTGCGCAGTCGGGTTTGTAAACACCTAAAGTCCGACGGATTGCTAGTACCGATAATGTTCCGGCTTGAATGGACCCTTCACCGGCACGCCCAGATATCTGGACTGTTTCGGCGTCAGTTTTTCCAGCTTCACACCAATCTTGCCCAAGTGCAGCCGCGCCACTTCCTCGTCGAGGTGTTTCGGCAGGGTATACACGCCGATCGGATACTGCCCCGGCTTGGTGAAGAGTTCAATCTGAGCGAGCACCTGATTCGTGAAACTGTTGGACATTACAAAACTCGGATGCCCCGTCGCACAGCCCAGATTCACTAGGCGTCCCTGCGCCAGCAGAATGATGCTCCGCTTGCTCGGGAACGTGATCAGGTCCACCTGCGGCTTGATATTGGTCCATTTATATTTATTCAACTTCGCCACTTCGATTTCGGAATCGAAATGTCCGATATTGCACACAATGGCCATGTTTTTCATCTTGCGCATGTGTTTTTCCGTGATGACATCACAGCAACCGGTGGTTGTTACAAAAATATCGCCCTGCCCGCACGCCTCCTCCATCGTCATGACCTCATAGCCTTCCATGGCCGCCTGCAACGCGCAAATCGGATCGACTTCCGTCACAATGATGCGGGCACCCTGCCCCGCCAAGGAGGCGCAGGAACCTTTGCCTACATCGCCGTAACCAGCCACCACGGCAATCTTGCCGCTCAGCATCACGTCGGTTGCACGCATGATGCCATCCACCAGCGAATGACGGCATCCATAGAGATTGTCGAACTTGGACTTGGTTACCGAGTCATTCACATTGAACGCCGGGAAAAGCAGCTCACCGGTTTTGGCCCACTTGTATAACCGATGCACCCCCGTAGTGGTCTCTTCGCTGACGCCGCGAATCTCCGTGACCATCCGATGAAAACGTCCGGGGTCTTTTGCAATCGCCTTTTTCACCTGAGCAAAGAGAACCGTTTCCTCTTCCGAGGTTGTTTTCTTATTCAGAATAGACGGGTCCTCTTCGGCCTTATAGCCCAGATGTACAAACAACGTCGCATCACCACCATCATCCAGAATCATGTTCGGGCCCTTGCCCTTGCCCCAGTCCAGAATACGGTCGGTATATTCCCAGTATTCCTTCAACGACTCGCCTTTTACAGCAAAGACCGGTGTGCCCGAAGCGGCAATGGCGGCGGCGGCGTGGTCCTGTGTGGAGAAAATATTGCAACTCGCCCAGCGCACCTCGGCACCCAGCGCTTGAAGAGTCTCGATGAGCATCGCCGTCTGAATCGTCATGTGCAGTGAGCCGGCAATGCGTGCGCCCTTCAGCGGCTTGTCCTTCCCGAATTTTTCACGAAGCGACATCAGGCCTGGCATCTCATGTTCGGCCAATCCCATTTCCTTGCGCCCGAAATCAGCCAGCTTGATGTCCTTTACGATATACTCTGTCGTCTTCTTTGTGCGTTTGACTGCCTTTTTGCTCATCGCGTTGGTTCCTTCCTATCTGTTTGCTGAAAAATCCGTGTCTTCATACCAGAAAGGACACACAATACAAGGCGAGATTTCGGCATCTAGTTGGGGCTACCCTTTCTTTCCGCTTTTTCCGATAGGAGAAACGCGCAGGATAAAAGGGGCCTGAATGGTGCTACGCTTTTCAAACAGCCCCTTGATTCGACTTCGCTGGTGCGGAGGATTGACCTCATACAGCCCGAAGAACACGGTGTACTCTCCCGGCGCCGCATCGTCCGGGATTTTCAGCCAGACGCGCTCAGCCCATCGATTTTGCTCCAGCCGAATTATTTGCGCGCGCTCTCCACACAACAACCGATCGACCTGAAAACAGGTTCGCCCTTGAGCATCCTTCACGTGAATAAACACCGCCCAGTCCAGCGGGTCCACCTCATCCGGTAGGTTCCAAAACCAGACGCTCTCGAACAGGCCGCCGGCATCCATCTCGTTCGTTTTGATGTGCGATCCAACCCATTCAACCCCGTTGGCAAACGAGACCGCCGCGTGGCCCGCATTCTCCATGCCGGATAGAGATTCTTCCAACCACACGGGCTTTATTGCTTGTGCCTGATTTCCGTCGTCAATCTGCAGGGCGCATCCGCGAAAGATGAGGGACGAACTCCATTCCTTTTCCTGCGCGGCCGGGCTCAACAGATAGATCGTCCACCCGGAAACCGTGGTCTCCTCGAAAGCGCAAAAGGCCCGTTGCAGGACCTCGCGCATCGCTTCGGCATCCCGGGAGCAGGCCACCACGGCAGACGCCTCCGCTCCGGGTTCAATCAGCGGCGCCAGATAGCGCGGATCATCACGAAACATCCGTTCATCCACCGTAACCCGCATATCCGACGGCCCCAGCAGATAGCACTGATTCGCCTCCCAGCGATCGGCATACACACGCCGAATGCCCTCAGCCTCCAAATAATCTACCACCTGTTTGAATGCGGGTTCAGAACGTTGCGGGGTCGAGCCGTCCGCTGCAAAAAACCGTACGCCCTCCACCAAGGCATAGCGCTCGGGTTCATCCTCATCGAAGACCACGCGCAAATCGGAAAGAGCCCCGCCATCCAGCGCCACGTCCTGCCGATAAAACGCACCGCCCGGATAAGGTCGTCCGCCCGACCAAAACCAGGGCGTAAACACGATAAATCCGTTGAGCGTGGTCCAGTCCCGCTCACCTGCCCTGATTCCTTCCAGTTTCATCACGGATGGAACATGCCGTTCGCCCAAAAACAAACGCATGGTGGTGAGGCGTGTGGGCTCATCAAAATGAACCCGCCAGACTTTTCCTCCGGCCTTCTGTGAACTCAGCCAGAATGGCCCCGTGCGATCACCGCGAAGTTCCTCCGTGATGCCTCTTCCGCTCAACTCTTCCGTGATGCGGAATCCTGTCCGAAGGGGCATGCCCAATGGATCCGGCGACTGAAAATCATGCGTAAGAACGAATTCGGGAACACAGACTCTATCCCGGGCGGCACCGCCCGTTTGTTCAAGAAAATCATGCAGATGATGAAAGTCATTCAACACCCCGGGATGATCAGAGAGTTCCAGTTTTACTGCATAAGCGGGTTGCCGCTCGGACTCGGGCAGGTCCGCCAAACAGAACGCTTCATCGAAATAGAAATTTAGTCCGTAGCCGTGAGTCCGGTCGGCATAACGCGCATAGAGTTCGCGCACGCCGCTTTGTTCCAGACATTCCCCGATTTCATTCCACTCTGCAAACGAGGCCTTTTGCGCCTCATGCCAATCGCGCATCACGGGGATAAAGGTCCATTGGACGAGCAACAGCCCGACCACAAGCATCGATCCCGCGATCTGTTTGGTCAGGCGATTCAGCGTGGCGATTGCGCAACCGATCAAAACGGCCATCGCCGGAAGGAGCGGCAGAAAATAGCGACCCGGGCCAATGCGTGAGGGCTTGTCTGCAAACAGCAATACGGCGGCTAGAAGCAGCAGCCAAGCTGCCCAACGATAGATCGGCGCACACCGCTGCTCTTCCCCTCGCATCCGGCGTTCACCCTGAATGCTCAGAACAAGCAAAAGAGCCCAAAGGGCCATCGCGACCCCAAGGGTAACGAAGCCTCTTTCAGGGGCCCAGGCCTCCATCAAACCGCGCAGAAACAGGGCGACGCCCTCGACATAATTTCCTTCGCGTCCTGTACGCAAAAAGGCCACCGAAGCGAAGTCATTTTTCAAATTCCAAATCCAGAAGGGCAGACTCCCCAAGATAAACCCGGAAACCGCCGGCAGGGCACCACGCAGCATGAACCGCTGGCGAAGACTGAAAAGCATCAGGAGCGCTCCAGTCAACAGCCCAGGCATCATCAGCGGGCCCGTCCACCAGCCCAAGCCAGCCACCACTCCCATCACCCCCCACAGCCAGATCGGAGTGCCCTTCGATGGCCCGCACCGCTCCCGCTCGATCAGTCGGGCCACCAGAAACAGAAACAGCGTCTGGAAGAAACTCAGTGCGGCATAGCCCCCATAGGACCAATTCATAAACTGCATATAGCCGGGCGGCCCAACCACCAGCAGCGCCAGCGCGGCCATCCCGGCTGCCCATCCACCCGCGCGCCGCGCCCACCACCAGACCAGCGGAAGCATCAGCATTCCGAAGAGGGCCGTGCCCAGATTACAAAGCAGATTCTTGTTCAAGGGCAATCGGTAAAGCAACGCCGAAACATACGACTCGATTGCTCCCATGTACGGCTGCCCGTAATAAAAAACAGGCGAGGCGGAGCCTTCGCTGATATGCTTCGTCATCAGACACGGCACCGCATGATCCATGCTGTAATTGGTGGAAAGCAGCACGGCGCCCAGGATACGCACAGCAATCCCCACCACCATCAGCAGGAGGATAGCGGCCAGGTAAACACGTACGTTTCGCTTACGGTGTTGATTTGGCATTCGAGGCGCGGCATTTGGTTTGGCATCGAGCGGGGTGATCATTGCATTGGCGGCAGATTTCATTCGGCCCCGGCTCACCCGCAAAGAACAGGCGCATGTTTTCAAGCGTGGTTTCAGCAATGGCGTGCATAGCTTCTTTAGTGAAAAAGGCCTGATGCGAAGTCACCAGCACATTGGGAAACGTCAGCAGACGTGCGAGGGTATCGTCCTGAATGATCTCGGAGGAGAAATCCTCGAAGAAGTATTTATCTTCTTCTTCGTAGACATCGAGCCCGGCGGAACCGATCTGCCCACTCTTCAGCGCACCGATCAGGTCATGCGTATCCACCAGCTTGCCGCGACCGGTATTGATAATGCAAACGCCCGGCTTCATTTTTTCAAAGGCCTCGCGATTCAGCATGTGCACATTTTCCGGGGTAAGCGGGCATTGCAGCGAGATGACATCGCTCTCGGCATACAGCTTGTCCAGATCGGCATACTCAAACCCCAACTCGCGGGCCGTCTCCTCTTTTGGATAGGGATCAAAGGCCAGTACGCGCATCCCGAAACCCCGCATGATGCGAATGAATATCTGCCCGATTTTTCCGGTTCCGATCACGCCGACCGTCTTGCCGTTCATATCGTAACCGATGAAGCCGTTGATATTGAAATTGCCATCGCGGGTACGGTAGTAGGCCCTGTGCGTTTTTCGGTTGAGCGAAAGGACCAGCGCTGCCGCGTGCTCGGCCACCGCATGGGGCGAATAGGCGGGCACACGCACCACCGGCACTCGCTCATACGCCGCCATCAGGTCCACGTTGTTATATCCTGCGCAGCGCAGCGCGATGATCTTAACCCCCTGCTCCACCAACGCGTCGATCACCTCTTTATTGACCACATCATTCACAAACACGCAGACCGCCTCGGCCCCGCGAGCGAGCGCTGCCGTTTCCGGCCCCAGCCGCATGTTGAGATAGCGAATCTGAAACCCGAAGGCCTCGTTCACCTCGTCAAAGGATTTTTGGTCATACGGCTTGGCATCAAAAAAACAAATGGTTTGGCTCATGATTTTCTCCCTTCGCCCGAATGTAAACTACGGGCTTATGTCAACGCATGTTCTTCCAAAAACTCACGCACGGCGGATTCTTTCGCAGGCAGGACGGCGCAGCGCGTCTCGCAGTCCGACAGCTTATCGAGCAGCGGATGATGTGCCAACTCTTTTCCGGTGGCCTGGACGATGGCCTTGCTGAACTTTGCCGGATGCGCCGTTGCGAGACAGATCATCGGGCTTCCCGGTTCACGCTGCATCACCTCTTCGGCCACATGGATGCCCGCCGCCGTATGCGGATCGAGCAAATAATCGTACTTCTGGTAATACTTCCGAATGGCGCCTAGGGTCTGCTCCGTATTGGCGACGCCGGCGACAAAGAGCGGGTCCACCCGGCCCGATGCGTCCCGTTCGATTTCCAGCGAGCCAGTTTTGGAGAAATCCTCCATCATCTGTTGAATGCGTGCGCCATCCTCGCCCACCTTATAATAGAGATAACGCTCGAAATTGCTGGCCACCTGAATATCCATGGAAGGGCTCAAGGTGGACACGACCTCGCTCAGACTATACACGCCCGTTTGAAAGAAGCGCGAGAGGATGTCGTTCTCATTGGTTGCCAGAATAAGCCGATCAATCGGCAGGCCCATGCGCGAAGCGTAATAGCCTGCCAGAATGTCGCCGAAATTTCCGGTCGGCACCGAGAAGCGCACCGAAGAAGATCCCTCGACCTTCATCACCCGGAATGCCGCATAAAAATAATAGACGATCTGCGCGAGCACGCGCGCCCAGTTCACGGAATTCACCGCACCCAGCGAGAACCGTGTTTTAAAGGGCACATCGCTGAAAATGCGTTTCATCATGTTCTGGCAGTCGTCAAAGGTGCCTTCTACGGCGATGTTATAAACATTTTCATCCAGCACCGACGTCATCTGCCGCTCCTGCGTCGGGCTGACCCGCCCGCGAGGATGCATGACGAAGATGTCCATGCCCGCCTTGCCGCGCACGCCGTAGATCGCCGCACTGCCTGTATCGCCACTGGTGGCCGCGAGAATATTCAACCGTCCGCCCGTGCGTGCCAGAATGTATTCAAACAGATTCCCGAGCCACTGCAGGGCAATATCCTTGAACGCCAGGGTCGGCCCGTGAAAAAGTTCGAGCACATAGAGTCCGCCCACCGACACGTCAGGGCAGATTTCCGGATGGCGGAACGTGGAGTAACTCCGGTCGATCAAAGCGCGCAAATCAGCGTCGGGAATATCCGCAAAAAGCCGGGTGATTTCAAAGGCCAGGTCCTGATACGACAAGTCGGCCCAAGCCTCCAGCCGATCGCTCACATCGGGGATATGCGCTGGTATGATCAACCCGCCATCCGTGGCCAGGCCCATCATCACCGCATCCTGATAACCCATCTCCGGCGCTTCACCACGCGTACTGATATACTTCATGCTGCTAACTCCCGTCATGTTGTTCTTTCGCGAAAATCTTGGGAGGGACATTGTCCCCAATGTCCTTTTATTTTCCCCCAGCTCATTCCGTTTTTCTCTTTTTCTCCGCGCTCTTCCTGTGCACTTACTCTCCGCCCGGCTCGCGGGGACGCTCGCCCTCCCGAAACGCGCTTACTCTCCGCTCGGCCCGTGAGGACACGGGCCCTCCCGGGAGGGACATTCTTCTCAACGTTTCCCATTCGTTGCTCTCTTATTCGTTGGAAAGCAATTCCATTTTTCCGATCATAGAAAACGGTCCGGTCCACTCGATCCGAACCTGCTCCAGCCGCCCCGGCCCGCTTTCCGCTCCTTCAAAAAATACAATTTTATTCTGCGGGGTGCGTCCCTGCCAACGCCCTTTCTGCTCCGACTCCACCAGCACCTCCACAAGACACCCTCTCAGCGCCGCATTCTTCCGCTCTTGAATCGCCTTCTGAAAATCATCCAGATCCTTGCGGCGGCGCTCCTTCTCTTCTTCCAAAACATCATCGTCCTCCTGCGCGGCGGACGTACCTGGTCGCGGTGAATACTTCGCGATATGCACCTTGTCGAACTCCACCTCTTCGAGCAGGCGGTACGAATCGCGGTACTGCTCCTCCGTCTCTCCGGGGAACCCCACAATGATATCCGTATGAATCGCCGCATCGGGAATCCGGCGGCGGATGCGCGCCACCAGATCTAGATATTTCTCCCGCGTATAGCCGCGCCTCATCCGGCGAAGCACCTCGTTGTTTCCGGATTGTGCGGCCACTTCCAGTTGCGGGCAAATCTTTGGCTCGGAAGCCACGGCATCAAGCAGTTTATCCGTCATCCAATTCGGATGACTCGTCAGAAAGCGCACGCGCAGCAGGTCGGGAATCGCGCACACCTGATTCAGCAGATCAGCCAAGTCGGGTCCATCGGGACGGTCCAAACCGTACCGGTCCACAATCTGCCCAAGCAGCATCACCTCGCGCACCCCCTGGGAGACCAGCATCGAAACCTCGCGCAAGACCTCCTCCGCAGGACGACTCTGTTCCGCGCCGCGCCGAAGCGGAATCACGCAATACGCGCAGGCATGGGAACACCCCAGCACCGCCGGGACAAATGCCGTAATGGCATTCCGTTCCAGCACCGGTAACTCATATTCATCCGGTGCCGCATGATCCAACGCGGGCACATGCGTGAGCAGATGATTCACCAGTTCGTCCACGCCCGAAGGCGGAACAAACACATCCACATACGGATACTTCGCACGCAACGCCGGATTATCCTTCACACCCACCAGACAACCCATCAGCGCAATCACTAAATGCGGACGCTGCTGCTTCATTTTCCGCAGCGAGCCCAGTTTGCCGTAAATCTTGTTCTCCGCCTGCTGACGTACCACGCACGTATTCAGCACCACCAAGTCCGCCTCGACCGGTTCCAGCACCGCCTCCAATCCGAGACGTTCCAATTGCGCCGCCAAATGACGCGAGTCCGCCTCGTTCATCTGACAACCAATCGTCCAAATATGATAGGTCCGCAGCTTCATAAATTCCCTGAAAAAAACCAAAACGAGGCTTCTAACGGTTTTTTCCAATCATTGGAAACTTTTCCACCACTTTTTCCAATCATTGGAAAAAGCAACGCCCTCCATATAGACAGATACAATGAATGGCTAGACCTGAAATCCGCTGACTTCACGGCGCAGGGTGTCGGCCTCTTCTTTCAGGCTCTTCGCGACGCGGTTGAATTCATGCACGGCGTGCTGGATGGCCGAGGCACCATCCATCAGCTTGCGTACGGCGGTGGAAATCTGGTGGGCACTCTCGCATTGCGCCTGCATCCGGTCGCTCGTGTTTTCAAATTGCGGTGCCAATTGCTGCACATCTCCGGCAATGCGCGCGAGCCGACGGCTACTCTCGGTGGCGGAAGCAACACCCGTACGCACCTCGCTTGTGAATTTCTCGATTTCCATCACGCCGGAGGACACGGCCGACTGCATTTCCGTGATGAGGCTGCGGATGCGCGTGGCACTGATGGCCGTTTGATCCGCCAAGCGCTGAATCTCGCGTGCCACCACGGAGAAACCCCGTCCGTGTTCGCCAGCCTTCTCCGCTTCAATCGCCGCATTCAGCGAGAGCAGATTGGTGCGCCCGGAGACTGAGTCGATCGTTTCCACGATGCCTTCAATCGAATTGGCCGCATCGTTGATGCGGGTGAGTTTTCCGGCAATGTTCCCGGTGGCATCCTGAAGCCGCTGAACCGAGGCCCCCAGGTTTTCAATGAGGATGGAACTGGATGACGCGGATTGCTCGGTCTCAGACACCTTGCTTTGAACCTCGTCGACCAGTTGCGCGAGGGTCTGCGCTGATTCCGCGATGTCATCGGCCTTGCCCAGCACGTCCTGCGTAAAGCGGGTTTGCTCGGTGACGGTCTCTTCCAGTTCCCGGGTGGAGGAAAACATCTCCACGGTGGACGACGCCAAATGAAGTCCGATCCGCTGCACCTGACACACCACCGAGTTCAGGTTGTCGGTCATCTGCTGAATGGACCGAAGGAGGCAGCCTAGTTCGTCCTCCCGTTTGGAAGAAATCTGAACGGTCAAATCGCCTTGAGAAACCCGCTCGGCGGCACGCGTGGCATATAGAACCGGACGCAGGGAGACCTTGAGTATCAGCGAGAGAATAATCAACATGACGGCCAGAAAGGCGAACGAAACACCGGCCTGGATGGCGAGATCACGGATAACCGGCATCAGCACTTCCGACTGTGCAACCCGAACGATCAGGAACCACTCGCAGGAGGGCAGATAGGCCGCCATATAGTAGTGAGCTTCGCCGGATTCCGAATCCTTGTGAAGCAGAAACACCTCATTGGTGCGCATCGAGGCGTTGACGGCATCGGCAATCGGCAGTTCGGTGCAATTCTTCGTCTGATACTCCGGATGCCCTGTGGAAACCACCACATTTTTCCGTCGTGTCACGAGCAGGAGTTCTTCGGATTCGTATTGCAGAAAGCGGGCCAAATCTCCCGCCATGACGTTCAATGCCCGGTCCACGCCGGCAATCCCCGCAAAGGTGTTGGTGATGATGATCGGGTACGTCAGCTCCACCATCATCGCGTCCCCTTCCCCATGCGGCTCGGTCAGGGTCTCCTGTTTAACCTTGGCCAGCGTGTAGCAGGCCTTCACGCGCTGATAGGAATCATCTGCATCGAGACCCACCGGCGGTGCCTGAATCAGCTCGTTGCCTTTTCGGCTCCACCCCGCCGCAAAACCTTCGGACGCCCCGGCGACCTCCGACTCATACACCACGTAAACTCGCGAAAAGGCCGGATTCCGGGAGGCCAAATCCTGCAGGTAGCGAGCGGTTCCCTCACGCTCGCCGAAAAGACCGTTTTCCTGTGCGGAGGAAATAGCGTGCAGGGCTTCGAGGGTGAGCGCCTGACTATCCTGCACCTGCCCCGCCGCCAGTTGCAGATCCGACCGGATATTGCTGAAGGTGGCGTGCATCAGATTATGATACATCCGGTATCCGGAAAAAAGAAGAGAGGCCAGAAGTATCGCGGCCGTGGCCGGACATATAAATAAAAGCAATCGGTGACTAAAGTGCTTGCGTGATTTCATCCACATTCCCTGTTGCCGCTCGGTGTCGTTGATGAGGCTATCTCTAATCGAATTCCGCCGGAGAATCCAGCGGTAAAACAAAAAAGCCGCCGGAACAAATTTTGTTCCGGCGGCTTTTCTTCAATCAATGAAAGATCGTTAGGCCTTCTCCGCAACCTTCAGGCCTGCCTTTTCCACGAGCTGATCAAAACCGGAGGCATCATAGATGGCGATTTCCGAAAGCATCTTGCGGTTCAGCGCAATGCCGGACTTCGTCAGCGCTTCAATTAAGCGGCTGTAGGAAACGCCCCGTTCCTTGCACGCGGCGGAAACGCGGACAATCCACATGGCGCGATACTGCTGTTTTTTCTTTTTGCGGTGTTCGAAGGCCATCGACATCGCGCGGTCCACCGACTCGGTGGCCATACGGAAACAACGATGACGCGCACCATAAAAACCACGTGCCAATTTCAGGCGTCTTTTACGGCGCTGCCTGGAAGCCGGACTGTTTGTAACCCTGGACATGCTATCCTCCTAATCACTCTAAATTAATTATGCAGACACACCGCAATACGCTTCAGATCGGCCTTGGAGACCATCTTCGACGATTTCATGCTGCGTTTGCGTTTTCTGGATTTACCCGTCAAAATATGCGCGCCACCCGCCGAGGTCCGTTTGATTTTCCCCGTACCCGTCTTCTTAAACCGTTTGGCAATCGCTTTTTTGGTTTTCTGCTTCGGCATAACCAATCCCTTTGTGTTCAAACTGTTGCATTGATATCTTCAGGCGATTTCATAAACGCCAATCGGTGTTCCGTCCGACCTGAAAGTGCGCTTATTTAATCTACGCCGAACCATTAGTCCAGTATTTTCAGACTTTTTTTTGTCTCTTCAGCATAGCGCCTCTTCCAGCATGATGGAGAGCGTGTGATAAACGGGCAGATGCAGCTCCTGAACGAGAGGAGTTTCCGTGCGAGGAACACAGATGCACACATCGCACAGCGGCTTCATCGCGCCGCCGGACTCGCCGCTCAGCCCAATGGTGTTCAGGCCCATCGCCCGGGCCACAGAAAGGGCGTGGCATACGTTTCGGGCATTCCCCGAGGTGCTGATGCCAATCAGGGCATCCGAGGGTTTTCCGAGGGCATACGTCAACTGGGCATAGGCATATTCCGCGTCGCAATCATTGGCATACGCGGAATTCAGGGCGACGAACCCGGTCAGCGGAATCGCAGGCAAACCGCGTTGCAGGTTGTCGGCAAGCGCCGGCCCCAGGCGCTCGACATCCATCTCCGGCAGCGGACGCTGCTTCACAAAGCTCTTCAGCAGCTCCGCGCTCCAGTGATCGGCATCGGAGGCACTCCCGCCATTCCCGCAAATCAGCACCTTCCCGCCCGCGCTGAACACCCCCATCAAGTCACGAAAGACCGCTTCCATGTCCTGACGGCAGCTCACCAGATCCGGATACCGACCAACCAACTCGTTCAATGCTTTCATACTTGCTCCTCTTTAAAACCAACTCCCAGACCACAGCGTATCCGCTGTGGTTATTGACTAGCGCAACGGCGGCCAAAGCCCACCCTTCTGCTAGTCATCACGATGCCAGGCTACCGTTTGGCGTGCCTGTTTTTTGTCGCCCTGCCGCCCTTTTTCCTCCAACATGCGGGCCTTCTGTCGACGCGACTTCGTCCGCTTGCTTCGCCGTATTTTTTCGCGTTTCTGTTCCCGCTCGCTTCGGATGGCCAGGTCCTTTTCTTCGAGACGATCGCACAGCTCACGCCGTGCAAAATAGCGGTTCATGGCCTGTGAACGTTCCTTCTGACATTTGATGACCATCCCGCTGGGTTTGTGCGCCAGAATCACGCAGGACGAAGTCTTGTTGA
>Ga0075120_10000952_pt1 | contig 23596 bp, 18 predicted proteins | sample AntAceMetag02UKL_FD_69792 | JGI IMG/M metagenome (GOLD analysis project Ga0075120, IMG submission 69792) | Saline lake microbial communities from Ace Lake, Antarctica - Antarctic Ace Lake Metagenome 02UKL | ecosystem: Environmental > Aquatic > Non-marine Saline and Alkaline > Saline | place...
AAAAACCCATTCGTGGGAGCAAAGCGACCACTGCTTTTTGTTCAAAATAAATTGATAATTTTTTAATCTGTTTAAAATAATCAGGAAATTTTAGCCAGGATAAAGAGGCAATCAACAGCGTGTCAGTGAAGTAACATCACTAAAGACTGAACATATTGAATCGGGCCGTAAGCTGATCAGAGTTGAGCAGGGCAAAGGCAACAAAGACCGATATACCCTTCTGTCCGACAAATTGCTAAAAGATTTAAGGGTGTATTGGAAACGCTATCACCCAAAAGAATATCTGTTTTACCCTACAGGCAATCCTCACAAGCCCTTAACCAAAAATATGGCATGGAAAATATTTGATAAAGCAAAAAAAAGAGCCGGTCTTAAACTTGGCAAAGGCATCCATTCACTGAGGCATTCATTTGCAAACCATCTTCTCGAAGACGGCGTTGATTTGTATTCAATAAAAACATTTCTGGGGCATAACTCAATTTCAACTACTATGATTTATTTACGTCTTACTGCAAATGGTATCAAAAAGATAAAAAGCCCTTTTGATAGATATAATAAATCATCGATTGTGGAGGTGCCGGATGGTAAAGATAGCTAATTCAATCAGTGATAAAAAAATGCCTGAGATGGCAGATATTTTTTGCAAATATGGCAAAGCATACATTGAATCGCATCCTATCCCCTTGGAACATTACAAAATCATGAATGCTATAGTAATTTGCCGAACTGCAGCTTTAGGAGGGCATGTTGAGGTCTGTGATTCTTGTGGGAAAACACAAAATTCTTACAATTCCTGCCGTAATCGTCATTGCCCTAAATGTCAGGCGCTTACTAAAGCAAGATGGCTTGAAGCAAGGCAGGCAGAACTCCTTTGTGTTCCATATTTCCACAATGTGTTTACCCTGCCTCATGAGCTTAATTTGGTCATTCTTTGCAACAAAAAGATTATACTGGACATCCTCTTTAGGGCTGTATCAGCAACATTAAAAGAATTTGCTGAAAACCCAAAATCCAGATACAAGGAGGGCGGTAAAATAGGATTTACTTCAATTCTTCACACCTGGGATCAAAAGCTTCGTGATCATTTCCATCTTCACTGTGTGATACCGGCGGGATATCTTTCTCATGACGGCGAGCGATGGATACATTCTAAAAAGAAATTTTTATTTCCAGTTAAAGCTCTATCAAAGGTTTTCAAGGGTAAATTCATGGAGCTAATGGAAAAGGCATTCCAACTTAATGACCTGATTTTCCCCGGCAAGATCGCTGATATCGGGACTAATGAAGGGTTCAGGAAATTGAAAAGGCAATTATTTTCAAAAGGATGGGTTGTCTATTCAAAACAGCCATTTGGCGGTCCTAAACAGGTGCTGGAGTATTTGGGGCGATACACACACAGAGTCGCTATCTCAAACAACCGGATCTTAGGCATGGAAAACAACACAGTTACATTCTCATATAAAGATCGTAAAAATAATGATACAAAAAAAACCATGACCCTTGATGCCAATGAATTTATCCGGCGTTTTCTTCTCCATGCTCTGCCTAAAAAGTTTATGCGGATTCGTCATTGTGGATTTCTGGCAAACCGTTGCAAAAAAGGAAACTTGTTAAAATGTCGAAAGATTCTGGGGCAGGACACCATACCTGATAATTTATCAAGCAAATCGGCAAAGGATCTCATGTTGGATTTGTCCGGCCTGGATATTTCCACATGTCCTTTCTGCAAAAAAGGAAAGCTGAATAAAATGCTTAAAATCCCAGAACAAACTGGCCCTGGATTTTTTGAACGATTGAATTTAACTTCCCTTAAAAACACAACATAGCCCGGTTGTATTTGGGAGTTGATATTTTTCTTTATGCGTTATCATTGCAACTGGATAGCTGCGCCTGCAGTAGACAATGCCGTTCAAAAAGGAAGTCAATGATTACAAAATCAGTCATCAGTATTAGAAAAAGAAAAAAAAATGTGATTGATCATGAAAAACATTTTTTTAAAACAAAATTATCCAGCATCCACAAATCCAAGCATTACAATCCCCATAGAGACGCGTCTCACAATTGAGACAGATCTTCTTTAGGTTTAGTTCAATAAATTTAATCCTTCATCTCTTAAATATCAGATAATTTTTACTTTTATTTCATATGCTCGATGGACTCTTATGATCAAGGCTTTGGCTATAGATGAAAGATAAAATTCTATACATTTTATTTTAAGTATCCTGCCACATAATTTTAGCTTGGGTTCCCTGCCCGGACATACTTTCAATTACAAGTTCCCAGCCAAAACGTTTACATAGACGTGAAACAATGCTCAACCCAAGACCAAAGCCCTGACTCTGTTCTCCTTTAACGTGGGCTTGGGTAACTGATGCAAGCTTATCTTGTTCAATACCCATACCAGTATCCTGTATGCTGATGTATTTGTCATCAATAGTAATAGTTACTAAACCTTTTTTTGTAAAATAAAGTGCATTTCTGATAAGATTTATTACTGCAATATAAAGAATCTCTTCCTTGACTTGCACTGATTTATCATTGAGTACGTCAATGTGAAAATCAATTTCTTTATCTTCTATGAGATGCCGGTTATCTGATATTGCTTTTCTTACTACAGGTTCAACCAGGCAGCTTTCCAAGGTTTCATTATCTTCTCTTGCAAGCCAAAGAAAGGTTTCAATTGTTGTTTGCATATCTTCCATGGATCGTGAGATCCTTTTCAGGGGTTTTCTCAACAATGGATTGGTCTCAAGTTCTGGTTGCTGTTCCATGATTTCTACTGCCCCCTTGACAATGGTCAAAGGGGTTCTAAGCTCGTGACTTGCATCCCTTGTAAATTGTTTTTCCCGTTGAATAAAAGATTTTATCCTATTCATAGTTGCCTCTATTGTTCGAGTGAGTCTCCCTATTTCATTTGAAGAATGCTTAAAGGGAAACTGGTTCGGTAAATCTTCAGGATTCAGATTTTTGATCTGGTCCATTAGTTGAATTACGGGTTTATAAAGTATCTTTGAAGTTATATAACCAATGATAATGCCTGGAATAAGTAGAAGTGCCAGCGTGATTGCGAAAACTTCCTTGGGTCGCAGAAAATCATTTTCCTCGAAAAATTCCCTGCCGTGAAAAATCATAATGTAGGGAATATCTTTATCAGGCAGTTGTATTATGCCTACGTGGGCAGGATGTCTTTTGTCCTGAAGTTGAATTGAGTGTATTCCTGAAGGAAGATTTTTTAACATTTCTTGCATGTGTTCAGGTACATTATCAATCCCTTCGTACATATTAATATATTTAGAATGGGGCAAAGGGGTGGTCTTATCTTTTTCATATTTATATAAAAAAGAATCAACCTCTGTATCAAGGAGATCAATGGTCATCCCGGACATACTTTTGCCCATTACAAAAAAGGTAATACCGGCATTGAGAGTGACCAGAATAGTGCCGAACAAAAGTATACCGACAACGATCCTGAACCGGATGCTCTGATAAAATTTCATTATGATTCCTTTATCCTGAAACCAATGCCATGGACAGTTTCGATTAATGCATGGTCAAAGGGCTTGTCAACTTTTTGCCTTAACGTGTATACATGACTTCGCAGGACATCGCTACCGGGTGGCATATCTCCCCACAAACTATTTTCCATGTCCTGTCGGGAAACCACATTGGGAGAAGACTCCATTAGAAGCCTTAGAATAGAAATACATGTATTGTTTAAAGTAATACTCTTGCCCTGGCGACTTATTTCATAACTTCCAAGATCCATTTGAAGATCAGCTATTGTCAAAACCCTGCTGTCAACCATACGGCGCTTTGCCAGAACTTTTATCCTTGCGTCCAGTTCCTTTAACGCAAAAGGTTTAACAAGATAATCATCAGCACCAGAATCAAACCCTAAAAGTTTATCTTCAAGTGTATCTCTGGCTGTCAACATGATTACAGGAACACTCTTGTCTGATTCAATGCGCAATTTTTTGCACAGGGTGATACCATCCATACCAGGCAGCATAATGTCTAAAACAATAACATCATAATCATTTGTCAACGCAAGATGCAGCCCTCCTATTCCGTCCATGGCAAAATCCAGAATATGACCTTTTGACTCCAGAAAGTCGACCATATTATCCACGATATCAGGATTATCTTCTATAATTAGCACTCTGATATTCTTTTTCATATAACCTCTTTTAAATTCGACTGGTATTTTTTCCAATATAATAGTCAAACTTTTCAAAAGCAAGGATTAGTGAAACTCTTGCTTTGGAAAGATCGCCCATGGCATTCACCAGATCATTCTGAGCCTCATTAAGCCGTACCAGAGAAACAATACCCGCATTGAATTCTTTTTCAACCAGATCCCGTGTTTTTTCTATCAGACTGGTATTTTCTTCTTGAAGCGTCAGCTGTTCCTGTGCCGTTGTTATATTATTTAGTGAGATTTTTATATTAGATACAGCTGTATTTTTTGCATCTTCAAGGGTCTTCTCAAGCCCGCGCTTTTCAGCTTGTGCCTGTCGTACCAATGATTTTGTCGTACCACCAGAAAAAATATCAAAACTGACATAAACACCGACAGAGGCAGCGACACTGTCAGTATCATGAAAACTTTCAGCTGTAGCTGTACCATAAGACCCTGTAAGGGAAATTGTGGGGAAATATGATGCTTTCTCCATATTAATGCCGGCTTCTGCATCCTTAATAGATAACATAGTCTCTTGAATATCAGAGCGATTTGAAAGCAGAGTTTCCATGTCAAGGTCAGATACTGAATACTTCAGCCCAGACAGATCTGAATCCGATTCTTCAGAAGTCAAAGGAGCAATACTCATTCCTTCCGGGAGACAGGCATCCTTGTATCCAAGAAGTGCTGCAAGGCCATGTATTGATTCATTTAGATCCTGTTGAGCACTTAAAAGAGAAGACTTTGCCGAATTAACTTTTGTTTTAAAATTCAGAACATCACTGAATGAACCTGTACCTGCCTTTTCTTTAGCAATAGCTTCAATCTCCTGTCCCCGATTAAAATCCATATCTGCCTGGGCAGTTTTTATATTCTCATAACCCAGCTGGGTGTTTAAAAAAGCCTGGGCAACGGCCCAGGACAAAAGCCTTTTTGCATCATCCTGAGCTACCACACTCATCTTTTCCCTGTACCTGGCTGAAAGATTCAAATACTTTGTGTAAAAACCATCAAAAAGGGTCTGGGTCACTGATAATTTTTTAGTATATGTATTTTCATCATAGTCAGCATTACTGCTACCTGTTTCTTCTGTATAGTCTACACCTGCAGTGGCTGATAGGGTGGGGAAATACTGTGCCCTTGCCTGGTTAATAACTTCTTTGGCCTGGTTAACATTCTCCAATGCAGAAGCAAGGGAAGGATTATTCTTTAAAGCAATTTGTTTTGCTCTCAATAATGTCAGAAGATTAATCTCAGTTGAACTTTCTTTTGAAGCGTATAGTGATCCAGATGAATCAGAAATATCTTCTAAATTATTCTGGTCTGCCCGGACATTTATATTCAGCAAAGGCACAATCATTATTGCCATAACCAAAGTCCAGAAATATATATTATGTATTGATTTGTGTTTCATTGACTTTCCTCTTAATTATATTAACTGTGGAATGATGGTATTATTATCGTTGCGCTGGAATGCAGGTTCCAGAGAGTTACGAGACACCTCTTTCTGACCTTTCAGTAAAGCAAAACCATACCGGGCATCGTTAACAATAGTATAAAGGCATGGAATCATAACCAAAGTTAAAATCGTTGCAAAGGCAACTCCAAAGGCAAGTGAAATGGCCATGGGGATCAATTGCTGTGCATGTTGACTGGTCTCAAGGATCAGGGGGAGGAGCCCTCCAATGGTACTTATTGAGGTCAACATGACTGCCCTGAAGCGCCTGGTACCACCTTTAAATATGGCATTAAAGAATTCCATGCCTTCGGTCAAATTCTTATTTATCCGTTCAATAAGGACAATTGCATCGTTGACTACTACTCCTGTGAGAGCAACCATTCCAAAAACAGATAGCAGAGACAGCATGTGACCCATTACAAAATGACCAAACACGGCTCCTACAAGTCCGAAAGGGATGGTAAACAAAACAAGTATCGGCTGGATATAAGATCTGAACATTGTGGCAATAATTGCAAACATGCCCATTATGGCAATGGGAACCCAGATATATAGACCGCTGAATGTATCAGATGATCGTTTGGCATCTCCTTCGAGAACAATGCGGACATCCGGGTATTGATCACTGATTTCTTTAAAAATCCCATTCTGAAAAGAGGACGTAACCTCGCCTGCAACTATTTTTGAAGTATCGACCTTGGCAGAAACCGTGACCTGACGATACCCGTCTTTCCTTGTAATGGTTGAGAACCCCGGTCCATAAATTATGTCTGCAACAGCTGATAAAGGCACCCAGGTGTCATCCCCTGTTTTGACCCTATAATCTTTAATGCTTGATCCGGTTTTGCGTTCGTCTTCTGTAAAGCGCACATTGACTTCAACTTCATCATTTCCGCGTTGGATCTTCAAAGCCTCTGCCCCGTAATAAGCACTATAGATCTGACTGCTGAGGTCAGACAAATCAAGCCCCAGGTACTCAGCTTCTTTTTTCATACGCAGGGTAAGCTCATTTTTACCAGGGGAATTGTCGGAATAAACCTGTGACACTCCGTCAATGGTCTGTAATTTTTCAATCATCTGATCCGCAGCAGCCGTGATATTATCCAGGTTTTCTCCCTGAATACAGACTTCAATGGGTGCACCAGGAGGCCCGCTGTTTGATGCAGAGAAATCAAGAGATTGAACACCTGCAATCTTACCGGCAGCCTTTTCCCAGGCCAATATAAAATCATTTGAATGGATTTTACTCTCTGCAGGGTCTATCAGGGTAACTCTTACTCCTCCAATATGGGGAGAAGCTGTACTCTGACTTCCTTCTTTTTCTCCTGCGGCCTGGCCTATTGTAGCCAGCATATTTGTTATCAATGGCTTATCAGAAGCATTTCTCACTGAATCGGCAGCCGCCTGGGCCGCAACTTCCAATTGCTGGACAGCTTTCTTAGTAGTTTCAAAAGAAGTCCCTTCCGGGAATTCAACCGATGCAACAACGATACTGGATGCCTGCTTGGGGAAGACATTAAACTTGATTACCCCTCCTGTTACAAGACCTGCACATAAAAACAGGATAGCAACACACAAACTGACAAAAATATATCGAAATCTTATGCATTGTTTTAAGGCCGGTAAATAAATTTTCTGAGCAAACCATTCCATACTGTTAACCGTAAAATTGTGAAATCTTTCAATCAAAGATAATATTTGGTTTTTCTTTTCAGGTTTCTGATTCATATCTTTTAAATTTGATAAATGGGCAGGCAGCAGCATCATACATTCAATAAGTGAAATGGTTAGACAGGCAATCACTGCTGTGGGCAAGGCTACAATGAATTTCCCCATCATACCATCAATATTGTAAAGTGGAATAAAAGCTACGACCGTTGTTAAAATAGCCGCAATAACCGGCATACCCACTTCAGACACTCCTTTGACAACAGCATCCAGGGGAGATGCCCCGTTTTTCCTGTGATAGAATATGGATTCCCCCACAACAATCGCATCATCTGCAACGATCCCCAGAACCATGATAAGTCCGAAAAGAGTTATTTTATTAAGAGAAATCCCGGCAAAATTTACTATAGCAAGCCCGCCCATTAGAGAAATGGGAATACCCATTCCGGCCCAGAATGATATTGTTGTATCCATAAAAAGCCATAGCAGAATAAACACAAGGACAAGTCCCATGGCAGCATTTGAAAAAAGAATGTTTAAATTAGCTCTTGTGCTTTCAGTATTATCAGAAAGAATTATAATTTCAGACCCTTCGGGAAGTTGAGCATTTGTCTCTTCCTGATATTGGCGGACTTTATCTGCTATTTCAATTGTATCCTCATCTCCTGCCAGTACATTGAGAAGCACACAAGGATTTCCATTTGCCCTTATGGACAAATTGTTCTGAGTAAATCCGTCTTTGATTTGAGCAATATCTTCAAGGAAAAGTGTCTCACCGTTTTCCTTTTTTATGATTTTAATTCCGGCAAGTTCGTCTCCTGTGTACTTTCTACCAATGGTGCGAAGCCTGATTTCCTGATTATTTGTTGTCAGGGTTCCGCCTGATTGATTAAGACTGTTGGCAGTAATTATATTTGCCACTTCATCAATGGTGAGGTTGTATTTTAAAAGGTTTGCCTGGGATATCTCTACAGATATTTCATAGGCTCTTGTCCCGGAAAGATTTACCTGGCTGACACCGGGTAAACGCTGAATTTCTTTTTTAACGCTATCTGCCCATTCTTTGAGCCGGGCTTCCGACATCTCGCTGACCAGGGCAAGGCTGATCACGGCTTTTTGTCTCTGGGGTCTTACAATAGAAGGATTCTTTGCATCTTCGGGAAAGGTAGTGATACTATCCACCTCATTCTGGATACTGTCTAAAAGGCTATCAGTATCATACCCGTCAATAACTGTAATCATGGTTTTGGATTGACCTTCAGAAGAAGTAGATGTGTACTCGTCAATTCCTTGAAGACCGTCAATTACCTCTTCTATTTTTCTGGAAATGCCCTCTTCTATTTCTTCCGGGTCAGCTCCAGGGTATGCTACGGTGATATTAATAAAATCCATTTCCATTTCCGGCATATCTTCCCTGACCATGGTACTGGCTGACAATATACCTGCTACAAGAATAATAACCATTAGAAGATTTGCAAAAACACGATTTTGTGCAAAGGCTTTAATAATAGTATCCATTACATATCTCCAGTGTTTGCTGCTAAGGTAGATAAACCTGACTGTTCTTGTGAATTTGCAATATTAAGCAATGTGTTTTCAATGGGGTTAACTAAATTAGTAACAATTATTTGATCCTGGGGATCAAATGATCCTGAGATATATACATGATCGCCATCTTCCATGACTTTGGTAACATTAATTGTTTTTAATTTTTTATCCCGTGCAAGATAGATAGTACTGTCAGAATTGAGTAAGGAGGCTGGAATTTTAACTATATCTTTTACAGTACTTCCTTTGAAGTAAACTTGACAGAACATACCGTCCATTATGGTAATATTTGATTGAGCTGTTCCTGTGCCGTTCTCCAGAACCCTTACGGCAAGCTTAAGAGTCCTGGAGTCAGGATCATATTTCACTACCCGGTGGACAGATGCGGGCAAATTTGCAGAGGCTGTTCCTGTGATTGTATTTACCATGCATTTGATATCGTTCAGATCTGAATCAAAATCTGTATGCTCTTTTTTCAGCCCAAGGCCTAAAATTTCAAAAGCATCATTTTCGCTCAAGGATACCTGGATCTCAAGTACCTTGTCATCTGACAGAATTATTGCATTGGTACCCTTAGTAATATAAGAACCTGCTTCAATGGACATTTCCTTTATCCGCCCGGTAAACGGTGCTGTGATAACACATCTTCCCACGTCTAATTCTGCATCTTGCAAATCTGAATTAGCGTCAGCAAGATTGCTTTCCGCTTCAGCTATCTGTAGCGGATAAAGATCAATTGATTTGATAAGAGTCTTTTCAGTATCCAAAAGTGAGTTATAATTCTGCTCAGCATCATCCATGGAAGATAATGTCCCAACCCGATCATTTGTATATAGGGATTTAAGTCGTAGAAAATTTGATTTGGCAAGGCTTGTATTCTGTTTCACTGCTGAAAGACGCCCCTTGTCTCTGTCATAGGAAATTTTTAGCTGTTCAATCTGATTATTCTGAAGTTTAACCTGTATCATAGCCTTTTTCATTGTACTTACATAATCTGTATCATCAATCTGAAAAAGCATCTCACCTTTTTGGACTATTTCCCCTTCCTTAAGAGAGGTTTTAGCAATAACTTCACCAGATATCTGAGGACTTATTTCAACTATATTAACCGGGCTAGCCTGACCATAGCCTGAAACAGAAACTGCTATATCCTCTTTTACGACAGGTATAGTCTCAACAACGACTTCCTTTTGCTTTATTTTTCGTTGATCCTGTGTATTTTGGGACATTGACATGCCAGCCATCCCTATAACACCACATGAAATAATCAAAAAACACGCTATCGCGGCTACTATGGTTTTCTTCGAAATATTTAGATGTTTCATTCTCTTATCCATTGATTTAAACTCCTTATTATTAATCATGGATAAAGTATAAATGAGAAAGCATGTAATGGACGTGAAATAAATGTGAAATAAATGTGAAATTTAGAATTTTTAAAAAGAAATATATATATTCATAGTATCCATCAAGTACAGTGGACCCCAAAGTTTGGACACTCAGTTAAGCTACTTTTTATATCATATGGAAGTATTTTTGAGGTCAAGGATAATTATCCTATCTCAAAGGTTGCTGAATCTCATTATTATTAAGAATACCAAATATAGTCTCAAGTATTTTAGAATGAAAAAACCAGATCTTTGAGGCGACCACTATGTCATAAATTCAAATTACACTGGAGCTATGTCCGCTGTAATAGGCCATTCTTTTGTATTATTTTTAAAGGTACCAATATAACAAATTTATAGTTGCTGATTTTGAAAATTATTTTTCAGGGTTTGAACCGCCCTCTGAAAAGTGTCTCCAATACTCGTTTTTGGAAATGGATTTATCAATAGTGAAAGAGTCATTATTCCTGTAGCATCCAAATACACAAGGATGATGATATTTAATTATAAGTGGGGATATTCAACAAGCATAGTATGTATTCTTATGCTATAATTGTTACATATTTCTCTTAAAATCTATGTACTTATATAAATCCATAATTATTGGCATGACATATGCAAATCTAAATTTGAAGAAAAATTACTTGTATCAAGATTCAAATTACTTAACCATGGAGGTAAAAATGAAAAAGTGGATAATGATTTTCGTTGTAATGACGTTTATGGGTTTAGCTTTTGGTACGGTCAATGCAGGCAACAATCCTGGGCCTGCACCGAATTCAGGTGATGGCATACCTGACGGCAGCGGTTTTCCATCACCGCCGTCGCCTGGTCCAGCAGGCAAATAATAATCCATGTTTTTTTCATATTTTCTGTAGTTGCCATTTATGATCCCCCTTCATCTTGTGATGAGGGGGGAGTTAGTTCTGAATTTCTGGAGGCAAACCTGGAATCTTGAAATACGACAATTATAAGAGAAAATCCTTTATTTCAAGGGCGTTTATTTCTTTTGCCATTAATGGGGTCCGGTTCAAAATGCAATGCTGCCTATAAGTATTCATAGGGCTCAGTCCAAACGAAATTTGGGAACCACTAAATCTGGTATATTATGTTTTTCCAGAATAGAACTTTCAATTCAAATATATGAACCAGGAAATTGATATGGACAATTTTTCCAAATTCCAGTAAATAATATAACTAGTGTATTTTAGAGTATTCCGATTTGGAGTTTGAACAAAAACAAGGTAGTTGGAGCACCAAGCAAAAATCAAGAGTTCCCTCATTAAAGGATAGGAGAGATTGAGCCTCTGTTTTTAAATTAACTTTCAAAAAACCAAAATCTCGTTTGATATCCTCAATACAATACTATGCCCCAATTCAATTAACAGGTTTATCCAGCATCTCGAGATGAAGCTCTTTGCCGGTATAGGGATTGCTGACCGCACCCTCTTCGTTCAACTCAACAACCAGTCCAGGTTTTTTTGAAGGTATAATATATCCATCCTCCCAGCGAATCGGCTCTTTCAGAATCTCAGCGTGAAAGCCACCGCAGGTTTTTAAAAATCAATGCTGCAGTAGCCTTGACAAATGGTATTATTGTTGGATCATAACAATTCGAGCAATATTTATTAGAGCCCCCATCTGTAAAGGAAATCCTCTGGAGCGAAGAACTCTGGTCAGATGACTATTTTGTAATTAATTCTATTTTTTAAATGTAGTAAACCATTTATTCAGCACACTCTGGTTTAATTTTGCAACTGCTTCCATTTCACCTGCATCAAGCCAAATTCCACTACAGCCTGAACATTTATCTACTTCAATATCTTGATAGTTAATTTCAATCAACTTCATTCCACATTTTGGACATCTCATAAAGTGCAACTCTTTCAGCCTTTGTTTTTCCGCAATTTCCAATTTTATTTGTTTTTCTTCTTCCCGCTTTTTCTTTTCCTCAAATTCTTGACGGGCATAATATTCTTCTTCTCTGTCACTTGGTTTTACTGGCATTTCCAGCTCCTTAAATCATTTTTTTAATTATTGTTTTGGTCTATTACTTTTCAGCCATGAAAAATATCCATGAAACAAGTATTTTTCAAAAACCGATATCCCAATATTAAGTTGGATGGATTATACAGCATTCCTTACAGACATCAATTTATTTTTTTATGTGCATACAAATTAAGTCATACATTCCTGGATAAATTGATTGCCTGGATTATCAGCCTGTTTTCATGATTATTGATAGATGTCCATAAGACGTTTTTCTGCATCGCTTGTCCCAATCAAGACCATTTCATCATGCTCCCTGAGAAGAATTGAGGGTTCTGGATTAATATTTAATTTATTTTCTTTACCAATAGCTATTACGCTACAGCCCGTTTGTTTCCGGATTTGACTTTCAGCAAGAGATTTACCTGCAAGGGATTGGCTTACCGATGCGCGGAAGATGTTCAATCCTTCTGCAATCATCAGTATTTTATTGGGCTTTAGAAGATTAATTATGGTATTTGCTCCCATGGAAGCATGTGACATGACAAGATCTGCTCCAGCACTGTGCAGTTTTGATATGTTTCGGTCAAGATTTGCCCGGGTGACAATCTGAATATCAGATCTCAGTTTACGGCAATAGATGGTAAGATAAATATTCATGGAATCATCATGGGTGGTAATAATGACAGATGAAGCTTTCTGTATGCCGGCCTGATGCAAGGTATCAAGATCAGCAGCATTTCCTTGAATATAGTTATCATTTTGAATGAATTTTTGGCTCTTTTCCACAACCTTATAAACAATTTGTCGCTCTTCCAAAATTTGTGCTGCTGCCTGCCCAACACGGCCGCCACCCAAAATAATAACAGGAGCATCAGCGGCGTGATTCACACGGTAAATAGAGAAGACCTCGTCATATTTTTTAAGTTGTTCAGCCGAGCCCGCAAGTAAGAGCACTGTCGTGGAATCAATTCGAGTCTCAGGTTGCGGTATTTTAAACTGACCTCTCTCCCAAAGTCCTACAACGGTTACACCGGTTTTTTCTCTCAGATTGCTTTGAATGAGGGTTTTCCCCTCAAGCGGTGTTCTCATTGCAGGTGCTTCAGCAATGAGAAGTTCATCAAATTTTCCGATAATATTTGCCCCCATACTCATTCCCAGGGTTCTTCGTGCCAGGGATTCTCCAAGCATCTTCATAAACTGAAAGACATAAGTACTGCCGGCAAGCTCCAGGATATCGATGGAATTATCTGCATCTGCATTGGTAACGATGGGTATTTTATTGGAGATTTCCCTGACAGTAAAGGATATATTCGTGTTGGTCATATCATCGTTGTTAGCGACCACCATGGCGGCATTTTGTATGCGGAGGCGCTTATATGTTTCCGGATCACCCAGATCTCCCCGGACCACATTATAATTTAGATCATAAAGTTCTAAGGCATGTTGCAAATCAGGGGCGAGAATTGCATATTTATAATCATATTTCTTCAATTGTTCTATAAGGTTTATGGTTATTGGATCAAAGCTTGTCAATATCACGTGCCCTGTTGTGCTTTCCGGTAATTCCCGTGGAGTTTTGGACCTTGATTGCGCTTCCAGCCATGGGCCGTAAAAAAATTGAATAAAGGTAAAGGGCAACATGACAAGGAGAAAAAGGATGCCGGACAGGAGTACAAGCATAGTGAAAGCCTTGCCTATATCACTTGCAAAGGTGATATCACCGAAACCAAGCGTGGACATTACAGTAAGCGTCCAATAAAAACCTGTGATCCAGCTAAACTCCTTTTCTTCAAAAAGCATTATATAATGAAACAAAATACTGTATATTACCACCAGGCTTGCCAATATCAGAGTGAAATTGAATAGAAGTTTGAAGTTTCTTTTAGTTGTTCTGCTTCGAGTAAAGTAAAGAATTTGGGCGGGTATGAATTTCATTAAACTGCACCTTTTTTTAGCATTAATTAACGAAAACGGTCCAAAAATAGATTATATTTAATAGCATTAGCTATCACCGTTCCGCTTTGTGCAATTTTAATTTTGTTCAAAAGTATTCAAAAATTAAAAAACAATAAGCGCTACTATTTTTTTTATCATGAAAAAATAATAGATTCAATACTGAATAGGTTTCCCATTGACACCGGATGATATCGACGGATATACTTTCCTGACTTTAAAATTTAATATGAACAGGAAATGATATGACAGATCAAAAAAAAACACCTCCGCCGTTAAGGCCGGCTTCAACGGTAATTCTTGTAAGGGAAAAAAATAAAGAACTTGAAGTTTATCTTTTAAGAAGAAGTACAAAATCAGGATTCATGGGGGGATTGTATGTTTTCCCCGGAGGTGTTGCAGATTCTGAAGACTTTGGGTTTGATTCCTGGTCTCCCTACATTGATATGGAGCAGGATTTAATAGAGAGACAACTTGGGGGATTTGCCTTTCCCAAGGAAGATGTCCTAGGGTTCAGTATTGCTGCCATCAGGGAAACCCTTGAAGAAGCCGGGGTTTTTATTGCCTCGGGTATTGGCAAGACAAAAAGGGATGTCGAGGATATCTGCACATTTCGATTAAAAAGGGATCTACCCAAATCCTGGTTTAGAACAAAGATAATGAAAGAAGACTGGACCTTGTCTTTTTCAAGTCTTGGGAGGTGGTCCCACTGGATTACCCCGAAATTGATGAAAAAAAGATTTGATACCCGGTTTTTTATTGTTTTCATGCCTGAAAATCAGACCTGTGTCCCGGATGATATGGAAACCAAGCACGGGATATGGCTGACCCCTCAAAAAGCGCTTGAACAAAATCTTAAAGAAAGGGTCCCCTTGAGCCCGCCAACCGCTGTAACGCTGACCCAGTTGTTAAAATTCAATAATTTTCATAAACTGAAACAAGAAATGCAAACCCGTTCCTGGGGTGATCCCAATGCCCCGCGTCTTGTTCCATCTTCAAATGGACCCATGATTATAGAGCCCTGGGATCCCATGTACAATACAGATGAAAAAATCAACATGTCGAATTTATCAGAAAAAGTGCTTCCCCCATGTTCAAATTTTTCAAGGATATGGTGCGATAAAGATATCTGGAAACCGGTTGGTATATAAATTTACGTAAAGAACTCAATTTAGGGTAATCCCTTATCCTGGAATGACTGTCAGAACACTTGCACGGACAATTTTCACTTTATTTTTTATTTTTGGTAATTCCTTTGAAAGCGCTTTCAGGGTTGCTTGATAAGGATGTCCGATACCAATGGCTGATCCATGTTTTTCTGCCAGGTCGATCAGTTTTTTTAATTGTCCGGCAATATATTCCGTGTTTTGAAAATTATCCAGGAAGACATCTCTTTCGGCAAATTTAACCTTCAGCAATCTTGCAGATGACTTGCACTGGGATTTCGTTGAGGTCCTTGAGTCCACAAAGAATAAATTTTCTTTTTTTAAAATGGTAAAAATCTGGTTCATCTGGTTTGAATGGGAGGTTAACTTTGATCCCATATGATTGTTCACCCCGACAATATGAGGGACAGCTTCAATATTTTTTCTTAGCTGCTCTAAAAGGATGTCAGGAGACATCATGGATAAAATAGCACCCGGCCCGGGATTAATCTGGGGATATTCAACAGGTTCCATGGGAAGGTGGAGCATCATTTGAGATCCCTTTGTATACAGCTTTTCAGAAATAAGTTTTCCAAATGGTGCAAAGGGCAGTATAGAAAAGGTGATATTTGAATTTAAATCACATAATGCCAGTGATACGTCCTTATCATACCCGATGTCATCAATAATAATGGCAATTTTGGGGATATGAGCTTTTTTGGGTGCCGGCTTTTCTAAGACAGTATGATCAATATCTTCGAATACTTCATATGTTATGGTATTTTTTTCCTTTATGTCATTGATCTTCTTTTCACCTTTTTTTTTACTGCTTTTTATTTGGATAGGCTTTTCCACCCGGCCCGGCTGATCTATAACCATAGTTCCTTTTTTTTCAAGGCTGTGGGGGGCAAGGAAAATATCTACTGACATTGCAATGACCAGGCAAACAAAAATTAGAATAGCAATTCCCACAAGAATTTTTTTAAATTCAGTGAAGATTGAGGGGTTTTGTTTTTTCCGACGGTCTTTCCGCGTCCTTGGTATGATCTTTTTTTTAGCTGCCATTTAGTTTACTGAAGACTCCATAGCTTATCAGAATATCAAGGGCTCTTTTAACTTGTGCATCATTTTGAAGTTGGTCTGTATCAAGAAGTCTCTGATGTTTCCTGGGTTGTTTTTTTGGTTTTTCCGATTGTTTGGTCATTTCGGGCTTTAAACTGTTTTTTAAATCTTTTTCTTTTATCATTCTGTCAAAGACGGACATCTTTTTCTTTTTTTTTGTAAGAATCTCGTATTCTACTTCGATATCAGGTTCAATTCCTTTGGCCTGAATGGATCTTCCATTGGGGGTATAATATCTTGCAATGGTGTACTTGATTCCAAATTTTTCTTTTAAGGGATGAACTGTCTGGACAGACCCCTTTCCAAAGGAAGTTGTTCCTAAAATCAAGGCTCTTGATTGGTCCTGCAGGGCACCTGCCACAATTTCAGAAGCAGAAGCTGATCCGCCGTTGATCAGAACAACAACAGGATATCTGCGGTCTTCATCACTGGGGTATGCTTTAAATACCTGGGTATTTTCTTCCCTTCTTCCTTTAATGGAAACAATATCCCCTTTGGCAAGAAAGAGATCCGAGATTTTAACGGCCTGATCCAGAAGCCCCCCGGGATTATCCCTTAAGTCCATGACAAGGCCTTTTAATCCGTTGTTTTGAGACTCTAATTTCTTCAGATGAGTTTTTATGTCATCAAGGGTGCTCATCCTGAAATTGGTAATGCGAAGGTATCCATATCCTGGCTTCAACATCCCACTTCTGACACTTTCCATGGGAATCATATCCCGTTTAAGGGAAAATTCAATGGGTTCCGGTTCATTTTCCCGGATAACAGTGATCAGAACTGTTTTATCCTTAGGCCCCCGCATCAAATTAACAGCTTCCCAAAGGGCCATGTCTCTTGTTGATTTATCATCGATCCGAATGATGATATCTCCACTCTGAATACCGGCATCATAGGCAGGAGTACCTTCAATGGGAGATACCACTGTTAAAATTGAGTCTTTCATGGTGATCACAATACCAATGCCGGAAAACTCACCTTTTGTGTCATCCTGGAGTTCATCAAAAGCCTCGGGAGGCATAAAGCTTGAATGCGGGTCAAGATTGCCCACCATGCCTTTAATGGCATTATGGATCAATTTTTCCGTATCCACATCATCTACATAGTTTTTTTCCAGTTCCTCTAAAACATCCGTAAATAGTTTTAAGGATTTATAGGTTGTATCATTGGCCTGCAAGGTATTGTTAAACCCTGCAATAGATATAAATACCCAGACGGCAATCGCAATGGAAAAATCGCGCCTGGCCGCTTTGTAAAGTCTGAATTTCATTTTCATGCTCCTTTTTTTAACCAATTCATAGGATCTACAGCTTTGCCGCGATGCCTGATTTCAAAATGCAGGCATGTCCCCTTAATTGATCCGGTATCACCTGCCGCTGCAATAATTTCCCCGGTTTTAACGGCTTGCCCTTTTTGTTTGAAAATTTCTTCAACATGGGCATACAGCGTATAGTAGTTGCTGCCGTGATCGATGACCATTAAATTTCCATAACCTTTCAACCATTGGGCGAACAGAACCTTTCCATTAAAGACTGATTTTACAGGTTCGCCTTTTTTTACCTTTATATCAATTCCTTTTTGAAAAGTGAAGGATTTGTAATCTCCGGTTCGTGAAGGACCGAATTTTGAAATAATTTTGCCTGACGCCGGAATCATCAACCGACCTTGATTACTTGAGAAAGAATCATTACCAGAAGGCGATATTGTATTCTTTTGAATCTTGTTGACCTTTTTATCCAGCTTTTGTGCAGCCAGTGTCAGGGACTCAACCATAGCAATGGACAATTTTTTTTTTTGACGAATGTCTTTTAAAAGTATTTCTTTTTTTTTTGATTCTTTTTTATTGTGCCTTATTTGATCATTGAGTTTTGTCTCAAGAATTGTTTTTGCCTGGATTTCTTTTTTCAGTTCCTGTTCCAAGGTTTCAAATTTTTCAAGATCAGAACTCTGATTTTCAAGGATTTGGAAATCAGAGTTGATGATCCGCTTCATTGAATTTTGTTGGATAAAAAAATCAAATACGGAGGGTGGCTGTCCTGCCACGTTTACCCTGCCAATCATATTCATTTTATAGAGTGCAATCAGCCTTTTCCCAGCATATTTTCGGGTTAGAAAAATTTTTTTTAACAAAACATCCCTGTCCCTGCCAAGCTGTCCTATTTTTTCTTGCAGGCGCACAGCCTCCTTTGACAACGCCAGGGATTTTATCCTGGCCTTATTCAAGGTCTGATCAATTTCATTTAATCTGTCCAGAATATTAATTTCTTTTTTGGAAAATGTTTCAACCTTTTTTTCCTGGGTTTGAATTCTGGCACGGATATCGGGAATCTTATCCTGAGCGGCAAGGCCGGCACTTGATAATAAGAGAAACCAACCTGTAAAAAAGGCTATTTGAATATTTGTTTTAGAGATAAATAGCATCCAAACCAACCCAGAAAGGTACTGCTGAAAATAATGAACATAACCATTTTAACGGACAGAAACCGAAGATCAAAATACACATAGGAAGCAAGGCTTTGTGTAATCCCCGATGAAACCATCAGATAGGTTATTAAAAGGGCACCCAGACCCAGAGCCCCGCCCAGAAATCCCTGAATAAGACCCTCTATATAAAAGGGTGCCTTGATAAAGGTTTCTGTCGCACCCACAAGGCGCATGATTTCAACTTCAAGCATGCGGGAATAAAATGCCAGGCGCACGGTATTTGCAGTAATAAACAGGGCCATTAAAAAAAAGAAACCGCACATGGCATATCCGGTAATTTTGAACAGGTTAAAAATTTTTAAAAATTTACCCAGCCAACCCTGACCATATTCAATGTCGTCAACAATATCAATGGTTTTTATATTTTGAGCAAGGGTTTGAACTTCCTGGAAATTGTTATAGGACCTTATTTTGATTTCCAGGGCATCGGGCAAAGGATTTTCTTTTAAGGTCTTTAAAAAGGTGGTTTGGGAGGCCATGCTATTTTTAAGTGTATCAAGGGCCTTTGCTTTTGAAATATAGACCATTTTATCGATATCACCCAGGGAATTGATTTTTGTTTTTAATTGGGGCAGCATATCTGCATTGAATTCTTCTTTAAGATAAATCATTGCCCGGCCGCCCTGGTTCCATGATTCAATAACCCTGCCGGCATTCTCAAAAAAGAGTAAAAAAACACTGATTACCAGTATGGAAAGGGCAATTGTTATAATTGTAATTAAATTTAAAAATTTGTTTGAGCGGATATCTGCTATGGCTCTTTTTAGAAAATGGATCATTTAGATGTCTCTTTTTATCTTAAAGCATGATATCGGTGCGTATAATTCTACCGGCATTGAGTTCAATATTTTTGCCTTGAATTGTATTTTTCATGAGATGCAGATCATGACTGGCAATCAATATTGTTGTTCCTTTTTTATGGTATTCTATTAAAAAATCAAGGATGGCCCGGGCAGAGGTTGAATCCAGACTGCCCGTGGGTTCATCTGCAAGAATAATGGAAGGTTCCCCGACCACTGCCCTTGCTACGGCAACCCGCTGCTGTTCGCCTCCTGAAAGTGTTAAAGGAAAAGCTTTGGCTTTTTTTTCCATGCCTGTGCTTCTCAATACCTGCATGACTTTTTTTTTGATAAAAGAGGTTTTTTTACCGGCAGCTTCCAAAACAAGGGCTATGTTTTCATAGACCGTCCGGGTGGGAATCAATTTAAAATCCTGGAATACTATTCCAAACCTCCGCCGTAAAACAGGGAGTTTTGAAGAAGAGATCCTGGAAAGGTTCATGCCGTCAATCAGGACCTGTCCTTCAAAAATATTTTCTGCAAGATACAATATTTTCAGCAGGGTTGACTTTCCAGCTCCTGAAGGGCCTGAAATAAAAATAAATTCACCCTGTTCAATATCAAGGGAAATATTCTTTAAGGCAAGCTTCCCCCCAAACCTTTTACTGACATTAAACAACCGAATCATTGGGTTTTTATTCTTCTTCTCGTTCATATTTTAACAATTGTGTTACTGGGCACCGCCCATAATTGACTGGCATTGAATTTACTGTTATAAATTGTCTGTGTCAAGGAGTGCTGCAAAACAGTTTTTCTTACATTGAGCCTTCACTGTTACCGTAAAACGGCTTCTTCCATTCAGTGAAGGCTTAAATTTTTTTTATGGAAAGTGAAAACAATTAAAATAAGGTAAAAAAACAAAAATGATATTATTTGATTCCCATTCTCATATTGACGACAATTGCTATGATAACGACCTTCAAGATATTATTGAGCGGGCACAAAATGAAAATGTCCGCGGCATCATGATTGTCGGTATTGATATAAATAGATCATTAAAAGCCATTAAAATAGCCAATGCCTATAAAAATATCATTACCTCTGTTGGCTTCCATCCCCATGATGCAAAACTGTGCTCCAAAGAAAGCCTGGACACTTTGACCCGTCTTGCCCAAGACAATTTATGTGTTAAGGCATGGGGAGAAATCGGCCTTGATTTTAATCGGATGTTTTCACCTTCTAAGGAACAGGAAGACTGTTTTGTAAAACAACTTGAGATTGCCGGCAGACTTGATTTACCATTGATTTTCCATGAAAGGGATTCAAAGGGCAGGTTTTATGATATTTTAAAATCCGAAGGGCCAAAAAGTCGTAAAGGGGTTATACACTGTTTTTCCGGCACAAAAGAAGAACTTTTCAAGTATCTTGATCTGGGATACTATATCGGTATTACAGGTATTTTGACCTTAAAAGAAAGAGGGGAGTATTTAAGAAGTATAGCCCCCTATATTCCCGAAGACCGGATACTCATTGAGACAGATGCGCCTTACCTTACACCGGCTCCTCAAAAAAACAAATTCAAACGCAATGAACCGTCCTTTGTAAAATCAGTCCTGATAAGACTTGCACAAATTAGAAATACAGATCCTGAAAACCTTTCACAAACCATATTTAATAATACCAGGACACTTTACAGGGTTGATTTTTAGCCAGATTATTTTTTTCACCCTTGCCTGAAAAGCCAAACCATTAGTTTTTTTGCATCAATCTGGTCACAGCCTTTTCAAGGCCGTCCAGGGATAATTCATACATGGGAAAAATTTTTGAGATGGCCAGAATGGTGTGCGTATATCCCCACATTTCCTCTGAAACAGGATTCAGCCAGACAGCATTTGAAAAAGTTTTGTTCAAAAAATGCAATTGATCTATGCTGGGCAGGCCGCTTCTTTCCGATATATGGATAGAGCCGTCCTGTGCCATAAGTTCATAGGGTGCCATGCTGGCATCTCCCACCACAATCAGTCTTGTATCAGGATCAAGGCGTGAAAATTCAATAATCTTCTTGGGTTTTTTATACCGGGCCGGATCTTCCCATACATAATCATAGATCGTGTTATGGAAAAAATAGGTTTTGACTTCCTTAAATTGTGCCCTGGCATAATCAAAAAGGGTTTGAACCACATGGATAAACGGGTCCATGGACCAGCCGCCATTATCTATGGCCAGGATAATACTGAGCCTGTCCTTTAACGCCTTGTCAAATACAAGCTCTATTTCACCGGCATTTCTCAGGGTCTCCTTGATGGTGTCGTCAATATTTATCATGTCCCTGGGTCCTGCCGGAATCATGTTTCTTAACCGTTTTAATGCCTCACTCATTTTTGCCTGGGTTAAAGGCCCTGTGGTTGAGTAGTCTTTATACCGCCGTTCATTGGCGACTTTTACAGCAGATTTATTCCTGGATTGACCGCCAACCCTCATGCCGCCGGGATGAAAGCCTGAATGCCCCACGGGGGAATATCCGCCAGTACCGATCCATTTTCGTCCCCCATGATGTTCTCCATCCTGGTCCTTGAGTCTTTCCTTAAAATATTCAATTAATTCTTCCGGGGACAGTTTATTCAGCTCTTTTTCATCAATCCCCAATGCATCGGCCAAGGCCTTTGGATTTTTAAGCCATTCATCCAGCATAGCCCGGGCAATTTCATCCATTTCAAATCCATCATTTTCAGGCAGGGGAACCCCTTCAAAATGGTGAGCAAACACTTGGTCATACAGGTCAAAATATCTCTCGCTTTTAACAAGGATGGATCTGGCGCAGGTATAAAAATCATCCAGGTTGTTAATGATCCCCTGGTGCAATGCTTTTTGCAGAGTGAGAAAAGAGGTGGGAGATACTGGTATTCCGATCTCTTTTAAGGTATAGAAAAATTTTAAAAACATAGATTACCTTAAATTAAAACATTCGTCTTCTTGATGCGAGATTTGTTGCTCTTTCATAGTCTGGGCTCTTTTTAAACAAGACCCCTAAAAATGGAAGCTTATCTTTAACAAGATCCTTTGCCCTGAAATCAGGATCTGCAATCAATGCCCTGATCCAGTTTATCAATTCCCTTGTAGCCGGTTTTTTTTCAATGGAATCAATTTCCCGCATATTATAAAATGCATCTATTGCATTTTTTGCAAGCGTCTCATCAAGGTTTTCAAAATGAACCCCTATGATTTTTCTCATCATTTTGGGGTCAGGAAAGGCTATGTGATGAAAATTACACCTGCCTAAAAAAGGATCGGAAAGGTCTTTTTTTGCATTGGAGGTTATAATGATAACTGGCCTGTTTATAGCTTTTATGGTTTTGTCTGTTTCAATGATATCAAACTGCATCTGGTCCAGGACATCCAGCATATCATCCTGGAAATCTGTATCAGCTTTGTCTATTTCATCGATGAGCAATACTGTTTTTTTGTCTGCACAAAAGGCCTGACCGATCTTGCCCATTTTGATATACTCATCAATATTGCTTACATCCCTTTTGGAATCACCAAACCTTGAATCATTCAAACGGGTAAGGGTATCATATTGATATAATGCTTCAATCAGCTTCATGCTGGATTTTACATTAAGAACAATTAAGGGCATATTCAAATTTTCTGTAATGGCATGTGCCAGCATTGTTTTACCGGTTCCCGGCTCTCCCTTGAGAAGCAGGGGCATCTCAAGTTTCATTGATATGTTAACAATTGAGGCAAGTTCCTGGTCAAGGACATATTTTTTTGCGCCTTGAAATTCAGTTTTCGATTCCTGATACATAAAGCATCTCCATATATAGTTGAATTAAGTTTTTTAAATAAATTTAAGTGTTAATAATAATCACAAAATAGCG
>Ga0075120_10000953_pt1 | contig 23580 bp, 23 predicted proteins | sample AntAceMetag02UKL_FD_69792 | JGI IMG/M metagenome (GOLD analysis project Ga0075120, IMG submission 69792) | Saline lake microbial communities from Ace Lake, Antarctica - Antarctic Ace Lake Metagenome 02UKL | ecosystem: Environmental > Aquatic > Non-marine Saline and Alkaline > Saline | place...
GAATGTGGAGGGCGTCGGGCTCCGACGCCTTGCGGCGTGTGAGCGTATTTCGGGAGGGCCCGTGTCCCCACGGGCCGTGCGGCGAGTGAGCAACAGGGCGCGGGAAGAGATAAGGAATGGGTTCGTAAAAATAAAAGGACGTTGGGGACAACGTCCCTCCCGGGGGGCGAGCGTCCCCGCGAGCCGTTGCGGCGGGATGGTTCGATCGATGTGGGGTCATGTTTTGACGTCGAGGCACGCGGGCCGCGTGCCGTCCAGGGGAGGGAATGTGGAGGGCGTCGGGCTCCGACGCCTTGCGGCGTGTGAGCGTATTTCGGGAGGGCCCGTGTCCCCACGGGCCGTGCGGAGAGGGAGCAACAGGGCGCGAGAAGAAATAAGGAATGATCTGGAGAAAAACAAAAGGACGTTGGGGACAACGCCCCTCCCGGAGAAATTAACTGCGTTCTTATTCCACCTCATGGATGGTGGCGGCCTGCACGGCGGCTTCCATCGTTTCGGCAATTGGCATGGTGGATTCAATCCGCTGAATGGTGACGAGGCGGGGACGGGTCTGCGGGCCTCGGGCGACGAGCGAACAGCAATCTTTATAGGGCTCAACGGAGGCGGCGAACGTGCTGATTTTTTTGGCCAGGTCTATGATGTCGTTTTTGTTGGCCATGACGAGGGGACGGAATACCGGCAGATTGCAGGCTTCATCGAAGGCAGAAAGATTTTCGAGGGTTTGTGAGGCGACCTGGCCGAGGTTGTCGCCGGTAATGAGGGCGGCGCATCGGTATTTTCGGGCCAGGGCGCAGGCGGTGCGCGCCATGAAGCGGCGAAAGAGTATAAGTTCATATTCCTGCGGGATGGTTGAACCGAGGAGCATTTCTTCAAAGGGATGATAGGGGACCAGGATGAGGCGCGCGGGGCGTCCTTGAGGTGCGATCACATCGCGTATAAGGCTGTAGATTTTGGAGTGGAGCACCTGTTCGGGGGAGGGATAGGTGTGAAAATGAATGTAATCGGTGGTGCAGCCCCGCTTCATGGTCATCCAGGCGGCGACCGGTGAGTCGATACCGCCGGAGAAGAGCGTGAGCACTCGCCCGGATACACCGACAGGGAGGCCGGCGGGGCCCTGCACGGAGGGTCCTTCCTGATAGATGCAGTTGTCCGAGACGCGGAATTTGATGAGTACGTCCGGGCAATCCAGGCAGACGGTGGCGTTGGTCTGTTCCTTGACGTAGCCCCCGACCTCGAATTGAATCTGCGAAGAGGTCATGGGAAAACGTTTGTTGGAGCGTTTGGCGCGCACGGCAAACGTGGCGCCCGGCGTGGCGGCACGGTAGGTTTCCAGGGCGGCGGCACGCATGGCATCGACCGTGGAAGGGAGGAGACGTACGGGAGAAACAGCGGAAATGCCGAAGATGCGGGAAACTTTTTCGATGAGGGCGGCGGCGCTTCCTTGCTGTGTCGTGGTGACGATTAGACGGTCGTGATAGGCGGAAACCTTGACCGGCTCATCGCGCAATACGCGCTGGATGTTGTTTTGAAGGGCTTCGACAAAGCGATGGCGGTTTCCACCCTTCAGAGCGATCTCGTTGAAATGAATCAGGAGGGCATCCCAGGGCAGGGCGTGAAGTAGGTCAGGTGCAGGGAGCGGGTTGGGCATGATGGAGATCCGGGGGGCAGTTATTTACGCCTTAGTGATGTCGGCCAGCTTGGCTTCAAATTCGGTTTGGGCGCTGCCGGTGAGAGGCGAGGGCTCGCCGTCCTTCCAGGCGCGCAGGGCGGCTAGTTCGTCGGAGGAGAAGCGTTGAGCACCGAGTACGTGGCGCTCGAAGGAGGCATAGGCACTCGGGGCGACCGCCCGAGCCATGTCGGCCATAACCCGCCCATACTCGCGGATTTCCCACTGGGCATGCGCATCCAAACGCAGTTTGAGAAAGTGGAAGAGATTGTGCAGGTCGATCTGCCAGTACCATTCGGTATACATGGAGAGGGGCAGATTAATGCGGGCTAGTTCTTTGGCGAGTCCGTCCTGGAGGAGCGTTTGATAAGAGGCATAGACCGTTTGCTGATCGGCCAGAAGAATATCGAGCACCTTTTGGCGCAGTTCGGGGGGAACTTCTTCGGTGGAGCGGCCCTGCTTGTTGTCGGCGCTTTGGTAGCGGACCTGTTCTTCGGGGGGGAGGTAGCATTCATCGGTCATGACGCTGTAACGCCCGGAGATTTCGTTGACGCGGGCTGTCCGGTGCCTGATCCATTGGCGAGCGACAAAGATGGGCATTTTGCAGTGAAACTCGAGTACGACGTGTTCGAAGGGGGAGGTGTGTTCATGACGCAGGAGATAATCAATGAGTCCGGCATCCTGCCGTACGGTTTTTGTGCCCTGGCCATAGGATACGCGCGCGGCCTGAACGATTCGTTCGTCGGTGCCCATGTAATCAACGAGCCGTACAAAGCCGTGGTCTAGCACGGGAATTTCCTTGTCGAGCAATTCTTCCGCCTGAGGATTAGTTAAATGAGCCATAATGGGTTTCTCTCCGTGCTGCGGGGTTCTTGGATGTCGGTTTTGAAAGTCCAGAGATAGCACAAATTAAAAATGACTGTCCAGCGTTGGTTCTCGTTTGATGGGACAGAAGCAATCGCTCACGTTTTCGCTCGCCCTCAGAAGGTGAAAAGAAGGCTGGACGTTCCTCGTCGTTATGAGTTGGCGATGTTGAACTGCCGTTGCCAAAGGCAAAGGTTGGCTAGGGGCCAGAGGTGCATGGCGGAGCGGGGCTCGGTGGCGTGCGCCAGCAGGGCGTCTGTGGCATTGCGGTCAAACAGCGTGCCGTGCCACGGGGAAGAGCGAATGAGGTCGCCGATCCAGGTGTTCATGTCGGATGAAAACCATTCAATGAAAGGGACGGGGAAACTCATTTTGCGGCGGTCGAGGATGGAGGCAGGGACTTCGTGACGGAAGGCTTCGCGGAGAATTCGTTTGGAGATGACGAGGTTTTGCTGGTCGATTTCCATCACATTAAGACGAGCGGCGCGTTGGCGGGCGAGCCCGGAAGCCCAGTCGATTTTGGTGGAATCGGGGAGGGCGAAGAGTCGTTCGACGATGCGGTAATCGGTGAAGGGTACGCGGGCTTCGACGGAGGCGGCCATGGTGGATGCATCCATACGGAAGAGAAGGCCTTCGAGGTTGATGGCGGCGTGAATGTGCAGATGCTTATCGAGGGTGGAGCAACGGCTGAGGCGTTCGTACCGTTCGGCATAGCGGGCGAGCATGGTTTCATAGCCGCCGCTGAGCGACGGGGCGAGTTCTCGCAGAGCGGAGGCGGGCATCCAGGAGTTGAGCAGAAAGTGCTGGGTGACATGATCGGGGAAGTGATCGGTTCCATAGAGACGACGAAGCGCTTCGCCGAGTGGGTTGGACGGATCGGCAGGCAGATTCGCCGCACGATCGAAGTCGATGGCGGAGAAGTAGGGGATGGTGTAGCCACCGAATATTTCATCGGCGCCTTCGCCGCTGAGGGCGACGGTAAAGTCGTTGCGTAGGGCGCGTGCGAGGTGATAGATGGGCACTTCATTTGGGGTGGAGAGGGGGAGCCCTTTCTGTTGAATGAGGAATTGCCAGTCGGCAGGGTAGGTTTGAGCATCAAGGTGAATCTGTTGGCATTGCATGGCGTAGCGATTGCAGGCTTCATCGATGTAGGGCCATTCGTTAAAGCCGTCGCGGTCGTAGCCGACGCTGTAGGCGTTGTAGTTTCCGGCGGTGAGGCGGGAGGCGAGTGCGGCCAGGATGGTGGAGTCGAGTCCACCACTGAGAAACCCGCCGAGGGGGACATCGCTGATGAGTCGCAGGCGCACGGAATCTTCGAGCAGGGCATGGACTTCACGCGCGGCCTCCGCCAGAGGTGGGTTTTCTTTTTCCTGCGAAGAGAGAAGGGGAAGGCTCCAGTAGCGTACGGGTTTCGGCAGGGATTCGCCTCGGCGAATAAGGATATATTCGCCGGGCAGGAGGGTGAATACGCCTTCCACGAGTGTTTGGTGTTCAAGGGTGGTTCGGATGGTGGTGAGATAGTGTGCGGCGGCGGCCTGATTCAGCACGGGCCGTTCGGGAGAAAGGCAGAGCAGAGCGGCGAGGGTGGAGGCAAAATAAAAACGGCCGTTGGAGCAGGTGTGAAAAAAGGGTTTTATGCCGAGGCGATCGCGTGCAGCAAAGAGGGTCTGCGCGGAGGGATCATAGAGAGCGAAGGCGAACATGCCGTTCAAGTATTGTAGGCAATCAATGCCCCATTGGCGATAGGCCTTTAGGAGGACTTCGGTATCCGAATGGCTTGTGAAGGTGTGGCCGAGTGCGGAGAGGGTTTCGCGCAGTTCGGGGAAGTTGTAAATCTCTCCATTGTAGACGAGGGTGTTGCCGGTTTCGGAATCGGTGAAGGGTTGGCGCCCGCCTTGAAGGTCGATGATGGATAGGCGCCGGTGCCCGAGGGCGACACCGGGGGCTTCGTAGAGCCCCTGATCATCGGGGCCACGCAGGGCCATGGCGTCCATCGCCCGCTGCACCGGTGCCGGATCGAAGGCCGCCTGGTTGTTCAATCCAAAAATTCCGGCTATTCCGCACATACAATTCCGATCGGGTCAGGTTACCTCAAAGAGCGGCAAAATGACAATCAGGTCGGTGCCGCGTTCGCCCGAGGTTCTGAAGGAAAGTTGCCCATTGTGGGCCAGGGTCATGCGTTTTGCGCTGTAAGTTCCCAAGCCGGTTCCCTGGCTTTTTCCGTAGGTGACAAAACGATCAAAAAAGGTATCGCGGATGGGTTCGGGGATGGGCCCGGCATTGTGGATGACCACCATAACTTCGGAATCGGTGTGGGTGACGCGTATGGTGACCTTTTCATTCTTCGGCGAGGCTTCCACGGCATTTTTCAGGAGGTTGGTGAAAAGGTTGTCGAGGAGCGATTCTACGCCGGGGACGATAAATTCGGTGTAGGAGTTCAGCTCGATTCCATCTACGGTGCAATCCCAGGTGATGGCATGTGATTCACATAGGCCATGCAGATTTTCTAGGGTTTCGCGCAGTAGTTTGGCCAGATTGACGGGTTCGGGTTTGTAGACGAACTGGCCGGCTTCAAGTTTGTATAGGGCAAGAGAGTTTTCGAGCATACGCAGCATGAGGTCGCCACTTCGCTCGATGTTCTTGATGGCCTTGATCTGATGGTCTTCGAGTCTGGCGTCATCTAGGAGCCAGGAGGAGAGACCGATGATGGCGCCGAGTGGCGATTTCAGATCGTGACGGACAATGGATTCCACATCGTCGCGCAGGCGTTCGAGTTGTTTAAGATGAGTTATGTCGAGGCCGACCTTCCATTTTTCCCATCCGGGTATGGGGCACTTTTGTATGCCGGACCAGGAGATGATGCGCTCCTGTTTGTCGCAGCTTCGGACGATCCATTCGGAGGGGTTTGTGCTGGGATTGTTTTGGTGGGCCCGGTCGGGGAAGAGGTAGTCGGTCACGTCGTTCCGACGCATCAGTTCATCGGCGGTGTAGCCGGTGACTTTCTCGAATTCCTGATTGAGAAAAATAATGCCGCCATCGTTATCGATGCCGCAAATGACGACAGGGAGTTGATCCAAGGTGGCTTTGAGAAGGTCGGAGGTGTGGCGCAGTTCGTCCACGGCGTTTTGACGTGCCTCTTGTTCTTGCGCAAGCGCCTGTTCGAGGTCCTGAATGCGTCGCTGTGCCTCGTTGATGATTTCTTGTTGTTGCATGGTCTGTGGTCCGTGATCCGTATGCACTGGCAATGTCGAATGACGATATTTATTCTTCCAAAGACTGTAAAGCGCAAAAGCCTTTTCGGATGGCGTCATTTATCGGGCAGGTCGGTATCCAATGACGGACGGATTGCCAGGGCGTGATAGAGTGCGGCGGTTTGGCGGGCGACTTCCGGCCAGGCATAGCGTGCGGCGCGGGGAGGGCCAGCCTCGCTGAGGCGGCGACGAAGAGGTTCATCCTGCAGGATGCGTCGCAGGGCTTGCGCGAGGGCGGCTTCATCGTTGGGCGGAATAAGCAGCGCAGCCTCGCCGGCGACCTCGGGGAGCGAGGCGGCGTGGGTGCAAACAACAGGTGTGGCACAGGCCATGGCCTCGGCCACGGGCAGACCAAACCCCTCGTAGCGGGAGGGGAGTACGAGTACGGCTGCGGATTGGTAGGCATGCAGGAGTTCGGCGTCGGGCAGGTAGCCGGTTTTTGTAATGTGGCTTTGGAGGCCGAGTTCACGGATGGTGTTTTCCGCTTCGGGGTAGCGCGGGTCGGGCGGGCCGATGAGTTGCAGGCGAGCCTGTGGGATATCGCGGAGGAGCGAGGCAAAGGCGCGTATGAGCAGGGGTACGTTTTTATAGGGATCTAGCCGTCCGACGTACAGGATGACGGGCGCGCGTTGGGAGATATCCGGCCCAGGTGTGAATCGGTGATCCACGCCGTTGGGTATGACGTGCACTTCGCTGGCGCGCTCCGGCGTCATGCGGAGGAGTTCGGTCAGATCGTTGCGCGAGCAATCGCTCACGGTGATGACGGCATCGGCGCGGCGCGCCACCTCCCGAATGAGCGCACGGAAGACGGGCAGCAGGCGTGTTTTGAGCGCTCGCGGTGTGAATTCGGGATGTTTGAGAGGGATCAGGTCGTGGACGGTGATGACGCAGCGGGGGTGTCCGGCTTTGTTGCGCGGGAAAGCCAGAAGAGGAATCATGTAGTTGGTGGAGTGATAGACGTCGATACCGTAGCGGCGTAGTTCGCGCGGAAAAAAGAGCTGGTTGGCGGGAGAAAAAGTAGACCAGGGAAGCAGAACGGAGGAGATGCGAGGGTTGGCGGCGATGTCGGGGTCGGATAGAACCTCGCAGCGTACGGAGTCGTCATGAAAGAAGAGGATGAATTCATCCTGGGCCGTCTCGGGCAGGACGGCGAGATGGCGGATTAGATCGCGTGTGTGCGCACCGATCCCGCTGAGTTGGGGATAAATCCATCGGGCATCAATGCCGATTCTCATGTGCACGCCACCTTTCGATAGATGTTCAGGGTTTCCTCGGCGGCGCGGGCCCAACTGTAGCGGGTGGCTTGAGTCGTCCCAACGGTTTTCAGATATTCGCGTCGAGGCGCGTCGTACAGCAGGGAGGATACTTTTTCGAACCAGTGCTCGACGGCCCATCCATCAACCCATTCTGCGGCATCTCCGAGTACTTCGGGAAGCGGTGGGACGCGGGCGGCCAGTACGGGCAGTCCGTAATGCATGGCCTCGAGCGGCGGGAATCCGAAGCCCTCGTAGCGTGTGGGATAGATAAAGAGCGATGCGTTGCCGTAAAGTGCGGCCAACTCGCATGCGGAAAGATAGCCGGTGATATGAATGCGCCGGGCCTTTGGCGAGGCGGCGATGCGTTCGAGAATCGGTTCGACATGCCAGCCTAGGCCACCGGCAATGACCAAGTCGATGTCTTCATCGAGCTGATCGAACACCTCCGCAAGAAAGGCGTAATTTTTGCGAGGTTCCACCGTGCCGACGGTGAGCAGAAAGGGCTTGTTGAAGAGTTCCAGGCGTTGGAGAATTTTGGTGTCTGCTTCTGCTGCCGAAGGCATGGGGCCAAGGGCTTCATGCACTACGTGAATTTCTTCCGGGCCAACACCCAGCAGTTGGTCGAGTTCCGAGGCGGTGAAGTGCGAGACGGCGATGATGGCATCTGCACGCTCCACGGTGTGCCGAATCTGCCCGCTCAGATAGGCTAGGTTTTTCGGCTCGATGGTTTCGGGCATACGTAGAAAGGCGAGGTCGTGAATGGTCGCCACGGCGCGCCCGTGCCGAAGCGGCGGAATGACGAAATTGGGAAAGTGATAGACATCGGCGCCACCGGCGATGAGATCGTAAGGTGGCCATCCGATGGTCTTCCAGGCCGCCTGCATGGCGCGTCCGGGGCACCAGCGGATGGCGCATTCGGAGTCAGGCGGGATCGGCAGGCCATGACCACTGCGCTTGAAATCAAAATAGGTGAAGGAGAGGTCAATGTCCGGGGGGTGTCTTTCGAGGAGGGCGCAAGCAAGATGTGCGGTGTAGTTTCCCACACCTGTTCGTTGGCCGATGGCGGATTGAAGATCGAAACAAACTTTCATACGAAACGATGCCGGGTTCAGGGCAGTGTATAGGTGTTGAAGCAGGCCCGCTCCTTGAAGCCTTTTTTCGGCGGCGGGATGGCCGACTCGCCCGCGACACCGACCGGCAAGAGCACCTGAATAGTTTTGTGTGAGGGAATATTCAGCCATGCGGCAATTTGTTCTGCGCGCCCTTTGTTTTTGAGCCAGCCGTCAAGCCAGACCGATGCGTATCCGAGCGCGGTAATGGCCAGGAGCATGTTTTGCACGGCGGCGGCACAGTCCTGTAATTCGAAGTGATGGCCCTGAAAGACGGGAGCAGGGGTGGTGTTGGTCAGGCAGAGTATCAGAGCGGAGGCCGATTTCAAACAGGGCGCGGCATCCGGTATGGCGGCAATACGTGCCAGGGCTGCCACCTCATCCACGATGAGAAATTGGGTGGTCTGCTTGTTGCAGCCGGAAGGGGCCAAGAGCCCTGCGGCAATAATTTTGATCAGTTCTTCACGCGGCACCGGGCCCGGTGCGAACGTATTCCGATAGGAATGCCTTCTCTGAATGACTTCAAACAGCTCCATTTTTCAACCTCCTGTTGATGCGGATGTTTACCACGCCGTCGCCTAGTTTGCGAACAGATAAGTTTCCAATGATTGGAAAACTGTCGCCGAACTGCGTCGAGCCAATGCCAAAGCCGCAGGGCGCGAAGACGGCAGGCTAAGGATTGAACCACGAACGAAGAGGGAATGCTCCACACGGAGCGCCCAGAGAACGCAGAGAAGAAATAGAACGGAGTGAACCTAGGCGGCAAAATTCTGCCTTCATGGCAGAGTACAGAAGTGAATATTTACGGCGTGCTTCAGGGGGTCTCGGCTATCGGCTTTGATTTGAATTCTACTGAACCGGATCTATGATGAACAAACGAAATAATTTGTCAAGAAATGCATGAGAATCGTAGCAATCCGCTGGGCTTTGGGTGAAGATCGGCCCAATCGATCCCGATCCCGATAGCGACAACTCTGATTTCGATCCCGATAGCGATGACGATTTCGATAAAATTATTGGTTTGCATGGCTTGCCGGTTGCCTATATACCGACTGCTTTCCTGATGGAATCCTATGAAGGCAAATGAAAAACAGATGCGGTGTTATCACCGGGATGCGGCGTCTTCGCAGCGCATGGTCGAGTGGGCTGGATTAAGCGTGATGATGCGGAGTTGGCGTCGCCACCGCGAATTGATCCGTGCGCTGACGAAGCGAGAACTCCTGCAACGCTACCGGGGCTCGATGCTTGGGCTCTGTTGGTCGGTGATGAACCCGCTGGTTCTGCTGTTGATTTATACGGTGGTGTTTTCCACGATTATGAAGTCGCAATGGAATGACACCATGACCGGATTCGGCATCTTCGCCATCATGATGTATTGCGGTCTCATTGCATATAATTTTTTCTGCGAAATGCTGAGTTCTTCTTCCAGGCTGATTCTGGACAAGCCGAACTACGTGCGGAAGGTCGCTTTCCCTCTGGAGATTCTGCCGGTGGTGATGATTGCGAATGGGCTGATTCATGCGATGATTGCGACAGGTATTCTGCTGGCGAGTATTCTGATCGTCGTGGGCCATATCCCCTGGACCGCCGTGCTGCTTCCCCTGGTTTGGGCGCCATTCATTGTCAATTGTCTGGCCATTTCCTTTATTCTTTCCACGGTCTCGACGTTTATACGCGATGTTCAGCATGTGGTGGGTATCCTGCTGGTAGCTCTCTTTTTCTTGACGCCGGTGTTTTATTCGTCTGACAAGGTTCCGCCGTATCTTCGTTGGTTATTGTTTGTGAATCCAGTGGCCTACGTGACGGAGAACACGCGCAAGGTGTGCGTGTACGGGCTGGTGCCCGACTGGAAGAGCTGGCTGCTCTTTATGGGAGTCAGCGTGGTGCTGCTTTATGTGGCGGCCTGCTGGTTTCAGGTAATCCGCAAACGATTTCCGGACGTGATTTAATATGGAACCGCTCATACAACTGAAAAACGTGGGTAAGTTTTATCCGGCCCGCCTGACCTCGGGGCGGTTGCTGCGCTGCCTTTGGCCCGCTCCAATGAAGCCGAAGCCGAATGATTTCTGGGCGCTGCGCGATGTCTCTTTTGAATTGAAGCGCGGGACGGTGCTCGGAGTGATCGGGCGCAACGGTATGGGGAAGTCCACCCTGCTTCAGTTGATTGCGGGCCTGCTGGACCCCTCCGAGGGTGCGGTGACGGTGCGCGGGACGGTGGCGGCGCTCCTTGAACTGGGCGCCGGGTTTAATCCGGAATTCACGGGACGTGAAAACATTTTTCTGAGCGGTTCGATCTATGGGTATACGCAAGAAATGATGGCGGAGAAATACGAGGAGGTGGTTCGTTTTGCGGACATTGGCAACCACCTTGATCAGCCTGTAAAGACGTATTCTTCCGGTATGTTTGCCCGTCTGGCCTTTGCGGTGGCGATCAATGTGGACCCGGATCTGCTACTGGTGGATGAGATACTCTCCGTGGGTGATATGGAATTTCAGTCAAAATGTTTCCGAAAAATCGAATCGTTGCGCGAGTCGGGCATGTCCATCTTGTTTGTTTCGCACGGACTGGATTCGGTGAATACGCTGTGCGATGAGGCGCTGCTGCTTAATCACGGGCGCATGCTGGAATACGGGAAAACCAAGGACGTGATCGACTCGTATATGAACATGCTGGCGGCCATGTCCAAAGAGAGCGACATGGCGCAGGACTCGGAGGACGCTGCTGAAAAGGTTTCCGGCGCCCGCGCGGAAATCTGCGATGTAAAAGTGATCAATTCGCGGGGCGTGGAGACGATTCATCCCTATACCGGCGAGCGTTGCCGAGTACAATATCGCCTGCTCTTTTACGACAACGTGGACCACCCAGTGATCACGCTGCAAACCCGGACCATGCTCGGTGTGATTGCGTCCGACATCACCAGCGAGGACTGCAATCAACTTTTGAGGCCGGCGAGACGCGGCGAGGAATTTCTGATTTCGTTTGAGATGGATATGAATTTGTGTCCGGGTGCGTATCGACTGGGCGTGGGGGTGGTGGATACACTCGAAGGTCAGCATGTTCCGTTGTTCGGACAGGAGGCACTGACCATCGAGGTGATTTCCGAGCAGAACGCCCGCGGCATCGTCTATTTGAATCACTCCATGAGCGTTGAGCCCGTCAACGCCGCCAAAGCCGTTCCTGGTCATGAATGAACAGCCGACCACATCCATCATTATCCCCGTGCATAACTGTCGGGCGCTGACTGAGGCCTGTCTGCAATCGCTTTTCGAGTGCACGGACGGCTCTTATGAACTCATTCTGATTGATGACGCCAGCGAACCGGAAACCGCCGAATGGTTGCGCGGCCCATTTCCAGGCTCAGTGAAACTTCTGCGCAATGAAGAGCGGCGGAGTTATGCCGTGAACAACAATGCGGGCGCACGGGAGGCGTCTGGGCGCTATCTCTGCCTGTTGAACAACGACACGCTGCTGACTCCCGGCTGGCTTCCGCCACTGATTCGGCTTTTGGAAACGGAGCCGGACATCGGCGTGCTGGGGAACAAGCATCTCTTTCCGGATACGCATACGCTGCATCACGCAGGCATGGCGTTCGATGAGGAAGGGCGTCCCTGGCACATTCATCCGGGAAGCGATCCGGACCTGCCTGCCGTGAATCGGGTGCGCGACTTGCAATGTGTGACCTTTGCCTGCGTACTTATTCCCAAGGCGGTATATGAAGCGCTGAACGGACTTGATGAGGCGTATCGGAACGGCTATGAGGATTGTGACTTCTGCCTGCGTGCGCGTGATCGGGGCTTGCGCGTGGTCTATACGCCGGAGAGCGTGATTTATCACTATGGGCAGTCCACCCCCGGGAGAAAAGACGGCGACGAGGTGAATGCCCGTCTCTTTGCCTCGCGCTGGCAGGATCGGGTGCAGCACGACCTGCGAAGCATTCAGGTGCAGGATGCCCGTACCAACGGGCTGCGTTCTTGCCGAAGCATTGGTTCGCTGCTGCAGGGTTGGCTTGGACGGAAAGCCTAAATTATGGATACGATTACACATACGATGCTTGGTGCGGCGCTGTGCAGTCGAACGGGTTTGGCCGGTGGACTTCGCGGCGCTGTGCGGCGCGATGGTTCGCCACGTTTGGTGGACTGGACCTTTTGGGCGGCGCTGTTTTTTGGTGCCTTCCCGGATGTGGCTTCGTTGGGGATTCATCTGGTTCCCAGGTTGTTTATGGAAGGGTACGGTATGTGGCGCGATATTCCGCCGTACATTTTCACGTTGTATCGGTGTACGCACAGCCTGGTGATTATCGCGTTGTGCCTGCTGGTCGTCAGGCTGCTGTTTCGTCCTTTGTTTATCCCCATGCTTGCCTGGCCGTTTCATGTGGTTTCGGATGTGTTTACCCATGGTCCGGGCAGATTTCAAACGCCGATTCTCTACCCAGTTTCGGAATTCAAATATGCGGGCGTGAATTGGTGGGAGCATCCGGAAATTACCTATACGGCCTGGGCGCTTACTGTGGCGTTCTGGATTGTCATCTTGTGCCTGCGCTACTGGAACCAGGTGAGTTGGAAGCGGAGTAGCCGTCCGCTCGCCGAGCGGACGGGGTCTTGAGAGGGCCCGTAGCTTGCCATGACGTAGCCTTGCGCGGAGTCTGGTCCCCACGGGCTATGTGGAGAATGAGCAAGAGGGCGAGAAGCAATAAGGAATGAGCTGGGGGAAAACAGAAGGACGTTGAGGACAACGTCCCTCCCATTCCCACTTTCTGCGCAGAAGATCACGGACTGGAAGTCCATGCTACGCTGTTTCGATGCGATTTTTCCAAGATACCACAGCGTAATCGCTGTGGTTGGCTGACAGGATGGCGGGCCAAAGCCCGACAGCCTGTCAGGGGGGCATGATGAAACTGGTTCCGTCGTGACTGACCCAGATGGTGTAATAACAGGTCTGTTGCGGGGTCATGCCGGTTTGACTAAAGACCTGATTTGTTCCTTCATACAGGAGAAATCCTTCCGAGAGCGTGGCGGGATAGGCGGTGTAGGAGCCGCGCAGGTGTACGCTGCGGGAATGGAGCCCGCAGGCCTCCGGGTCGGTCCAGCGCAGCGATACGCTGTCCAACAGGGCAGCGGCACTGAAGACAAATGGATCGTAGACCAAGGTGGTGCGCAGGAATGTATGCTGATTGTTGGTGACCGTCTCTTCGCGTATCGCTCCATCGGCGTTGATGAAAGCCCGAACCGTGTTGGTTACAAGAGCCGAAGGCAGCGGGAAGTCGGCGAAAACAAGTTCAATCGAAGCGCCCGGTGCGAGCGGGGCGACGGATATCAACCGATCGGCTCCGTTGGTACCGAGTGCCGATGCGGGGCAATCGAGCCAGAAGGCCAGCAGAGAAGCCTCTGCGTCGAGTGGCCCCGCGTTGGAAACGACCACACGGAATAGGAGGGGAACTTCCTCGCAGGAGATTTCGGCAATGGTTAAATCAGGTAGGGGAGGGCTGATCAGTGGTTCTCCAAAAGCAAAGGGGCCTCCTAGTCCGTTGACATCCACCGCCTGAACACCCCAGTAAACAGGAGTAGACGATGGAAGGCGGGGGAGGGTGGCCGTGAGGGTTTTTCCCCGGTTGGGCAGGCAGATTACATGACGCCTGCCGGTTTCGATATCTGCCAGGGGCGATACTAAATCGCCTCGATTCGTGGCGGTTCCGGCAAACAGATTGTACCGCAGTCCGTTTGATGAGGTCTGCACATCCTCTGCCGGCTCCCAGGTGAGATGCCAGGTGTCATTGGAGAGTACGGCGGAGAGGTTGGCGGGGGCTGTGGGTGGTGTATTGGTTACGTCGGCGTAATTCAGAAAGGCGTAGGTTCGGTATTGGCCGTTGGTGTTTCTCCCGCACATGAAAAGGTCGAGAATGTCATCCCCGTTCAAATCCACCCATTGGTTGCGCGATTGTTTTTGTGGGGGCAGGGCGATGGCTACCTGCGTTAGTGTTCCGCTGCCTTCATTGAGATAGAGGTGGGTCAGTGAGGCACCCTGTGTGTTGATCCCGCTAACCACCAGGTCCGGGTCGCCGTCGTTGTCATAGTCGCCCCAGGCGCTGTTTCCAAGCCAGGTGGCGGGTGGGACGTTCGTGGCTAAAAGGGTGAAGGGCGGGGCATTGCTGGCGGCGCGGTAGAGACGTCCGATGGGGCCGGAAGCTGCATAGCCTGTCAGGGAGAGATCATCATCCCCATCGCAGTCAAAATCCACCCAATCCACGCAACCGAGGGCGAGGCCGGGGAGGCTCGTGGTAAGATTGGTGAAGGAGGTCCCGTTTTCGTTTCGATATAGTTTTGTGATGCGTCCATTTCCGGTATCGCCATGGAGGAGTAGATCGGGGAAGCCGTCGCCATTGAAATCGTGCCAGATCAGACGTCCATCGCGCACGCCAGTCAAGGTGATCGGGTTGGTACTGAAAAGGCCTGAACCCAGGTTTCTGTAAACTTTCGCAAGATTGGTTCCGCCGCTCTGATAACCGCATAGTGCGACATCCGATAATCCATCCTGATCATAATCGCCCCATTGAATCGAGCCGCTGCTGACACCTGAAAAGGGATGATTCGTGATTTCCGTGAAGAGGCTGTTGCCGTCATTGCGATACAGATAGGTGCTGTGCGTTTGATTGGTGGTGTAGGCGCAATAGATCAAATCCAGATCACCGTCGTTATCGAAGTCACCCCAGTCGGCGCTGCTGCCTTCACCGCCGGGAATCGATACATTCATATTGCTGTAGGTTACTCCGTCCACATTACGGTAAACGCCTGCAAACAAGCCTTGGGTATTCCGTCCGCTGAAAAAGAGGTCCATGAACCCGTCCTGGTCCACATCACCCCAGGCGGCACAGCCGTTGGCTAGATTCGGCAGGCTCATGTCCTCCTCAACCAGATAGATGGTATACTGGTTGGTCTGCGCGTGGGCGGCAGAAAGTGCCAGTGCGGCAACCAGCGTGATGAAGGCGTGTCGTATCATGATCCAGCGTTTCCGATTATTGCCTGTTGGTTAGGGTATCAGGCAGAAGAAGCAGCCTAGATGCCAATGGCATCGCTTCTTTGTATCAGTCAATCGGATAGGTCTGTATCCAACGGCCCGCGAGTGGCCAGCACGTCAAAAATTCGGGCAGCGCATTCGGTCTTTGAAAGGGACCCCCAGGAGGTGAAGTCGGAGGTATCGGCACCGAGTGCTTCGTATTCAGCGTGATCGGCCTCCATGGCCGCCAGGCTATTGAGCACAATCAGATCGAGTTTTTTCGCCCTCTGTTTTTCAGCGGCGCGTTTGCGGCCTTCTTCGTCCTGCAGGGCGAAGCCGACGGTTCGTTGATGCGGTTGTTTGAGGGCTCCGAGTGTGGCGGCAATATCCGGCGTAGGCCGAAGCGATAGAGTGAGGTCTCTGCTGGATTTTGGACGCTTAACGTTGGTGGGTTCCGCAGGGGCATAATCGGCCACGGCCGCGGCAAAAAGGGTGACGTCGGAGGAGGGAAACGCTTCGCGCGCCGCGCGGAGCATGTCGTCGGCTGAAATCACGGATTGAAAAGTGAGGCGCGGGTGCCCGGCGGGTTTGTTTTCAGTGGGTACCGGGCCGGAAATGAAGGTAACGTCGCCGCCGCGTGCCAGTGCTTCTTCGGCCAGGGCCCGTCCCATTTTCCCACTGCTTGGATTGCTGATAAACCGGACTGGATCCAGGTGCTCGCGTGTGGGGCCGGAAAGAATCAGGACCTGTTTTCCGGTAAGTTCCCCGGTGTGGCGAAGCAGGTGAAGCAGGCGCGAAGCAATGAAGTCCGGTTCCGCCATACGGCCTTCTCCGGAGGTGCCGCAGGCCAGGTGCCCGGCATCCGGGCCGATCCGAATCCAGCCGCGCTCTTCCAGCGTTTTTACGTTGGCCTGAACCACTGGCTGATTCCACATATTGGTGTTCATGGCCGGACAGAAAACCCGGATGCAGGTGGCGGAGAGACCCAGCGCGGAGGCGCAGACGAGATCGTCGGCCTGTCCGTGAACGAGTTTGCTGAGGGTATCCGCCGTGGCGGGTGCCACCACGTAGAGATCAGCCTGCCCCGATGGATAGAGATGCGGATACAGCCCCTCGCGGGCAGAGACTTCGGGCGAACAGAACATCTCCGTCCCGACGGGTACGCCGAGGATGGCCTGAAAGGTAAGTGGTTGAATGAAGCGCTGTGCGGCAGGCGTCATTACCACGCGCACCGTGGTTTCGCTTTTATGCAGACGGCTGACCAGTTCCGCCGCCTTATACGCCGCGATACCTCCGCTAACTCCACACAATACCATCGGTTTGCTCATGTTATTCCTCCCAAAACACCTCGTGAATACGCTAGAACCGAAGAGAAGAAAAGATAAACTTTCACGGTGAGCATGGTACAGCCGCGTTTCGCAAGGGAATCCAAATATTTATCGGATAACTGTGTGAAAGTTGGGGGTGCTCGGTTTTGGTTTGAAAGGAGGGTGGCCCACTCTAGGCAATATATACTATGATCTCCTGGAAATCTTCATGTAGTTAAAATAGAATGTCGCATTCGAATACACAAAAATACGGATTTCGCATTTATCGATTGTTTGCGCCACGGTAAATTTAATGGACAATATATTTTCGGTGCCATTCAATTTTAGATCAAAGTTGATCTTGGGTTGTAAATACGTATTGCCGACATCGGTTACGATGTCGTATGCCCCTGATAGGCTGGTGGAACAATCCGACCCTCCGGAAAATGAAAACTCAGCCGTATAGGTTCCAGCTCTTAATAGAGTGTAGGGGCCAAAGATGGTGATCCCATTAGCTTTTGTAAACAGGACGCTTTCGCTGTTAGGGCATATTGAGCCATTGAAAATGTGCCCTTTGGAAGAATATTCATTGGCCAAGTATAGCTTAGGACGATCTCTGTCCGATTTATAGATTTCTTTTGCATCGTAGAGCTGATCATAAGTCTCATCAGTTTTCACGCCAAGCGACTTGATGCCCGCCGAGGTTTTGTTTCGTAAGGCGATCAGTTCGCCTTTATTGGACACGAACGCCAGTGCGGGATAAGCATCGAATCCTGTGTTAACCTGCACGACGAGTCCGTTTCTTAAACCATTCAACGGACTGCTGGTGGCCAATTCTTTTCCAAATAAATTCGGACCGGTTGGACAAAGGGAGTTCTGTCCGTAGTATTTCTCGGTTGTGTGCCTGCAAATTCTCTCGGTGCATCTTTGAAACACGGGCGCTCCCGGCGCCGAAGCGATGATCCCTGTGGAAACAATCCAAGGTACATGGCTGTAATTGTCGCGAAAGAGAAAGAGTTCATTATCAATATGGGTGCATAATCCATTTAAGAACAGGTTGGCCACGTCGCTGTATATGCCGCCGTTGATGTACAAAAGGCAGTACCGTCCAAAGTCCGCCTTGTAAGCGAGAGGTACGAGTTCGTCATAAGCGTCAAGGACCTTTCGGTCGAAATGGTCTTTGATGAATTGTCTTAAGGATGCGTCGGTATATAGACTATGTTCGCCGTTTGGATGTGCATTCTTAAAACTGTCCACGTTCCGCCTTATTCTCTCTGGTAGAACGGGTGGCGCATCAGTAATGTCGCCGGTTAGGAAGATGGAATGAAGTCTTAACGATTGCATAGTGAGGTTCCGCCGATTTGAGAACAGTGCTGTATCTAACGGGTGGCGTGATACTCCTTTTTGTTGTTGATTTCAATGTTCGTTTGTTGGATGGGTTGGTTGTCCAAGGAAACAGAAGCGGGCACTGCTGGAGAGCAAGTCGCTGAGGGATACTTGGATGTTGCGCCCACAGTTCGGTGCCGGGGAGTCAACGTCCCGGCCTTTTTGGATATAACAACCGCTCCAGAGACGACCATTTCCACGACTTGTCACAAGATTGAAGGCATCCATTTATTCGATTTATGGTGGTCTTGACATAACCGACGACCAGACACATAGCCTTCGGCATGTCGAGTGTTAAAGTGAAGAATTACAGCCTGACCCCGATCCCCTAGATCAAAGCACCTTCGCATGAACGGAATGAGAGCGGCTAGGATGACCCCGGATAATATCGCGATGATTTGTTCGAGTGTTACTTGGTCAATGTCCATGACCCATTCTCCCTCCACAATGCTGTTCCACAGACACAGACACGGCCTTCAGACCGTCGTCTACGGTAGGTTTCTTTTTCACCGATTGTCGCACAAACATGGCTGTGAGTGTTATTAAAACGGCGTATCCCGTGATCCCCCATGTGAGTGCGATCAGCCGATGCGGGGTGAAGCCCATCGCATGGATATACTGAATCGTCCAGAAGAACGGGACGGTATGCACCAGTAGGTAGATGAAGAGAGCGCTGAGCGTCAGGATGGCATATGTTTTTCGTACAGCTCGCGAACATGGTCTGCAGATGCGATATGTTAGGAGTGTGAATAGTATCCATGCGCCACTGAAGACGGTCGACCAGAAACACCATTTTCCGATGGTTGGCTGGTCCATACAAAAACCTGCGTGGGCGATATGCCATGGCGCCCTGAACAGGCCGCCGCCGAGAACGCCGAATGGTACACGGCGCGCGTCGCGCCAGTTCCAGAACATGGCCAGGACGGGCAGAACCGTCAGCATGACCATGAGCACTGTACGTGCATATTGGTTTGGTGGTTTTGTAGTCAATCCAGTCTTTTCTCGAAGATGTATAGTTCTATTGAGAGAGGAACAAAGATCAGGCCGGGTGCACAAGCGGCCATTACGATGAGCGCAATCCTGGGGTTTTCTTCGCTTCCAAATGGAATGAAGAAACACGCGACCGCAAATACAGCGAGAATGGCCGACCAGAAGAGGAGTCGCTTGCCGCCGTATTCATTCATGGCTTTCCAGTTTTTGTCGGACTTCAACGACTTCTTCGTGCGAATGCCGGCGAATCGATTCCGTTCTATCGTGCCTTGTGCACTGCCCGCGCCAAGTATGGCAAATAGACCTGCACAGAAAAGGTGGCCAGCGCCAAATAGGATGTTTGTTTCGTTTATCATATTTTCAAGGCTGGCCGGCAAGGGCCTGCACGAGGATGATGAGCAGTGGCAACCCGACGATAATGCCGAACAACCACGCGGCGCCGGCGGGCTTGCCGATATTGATCGTCCACCCCATGGTCGGAATCTGTTTTGGAACCCACGTTCGGTTATCCTTCTTGCTGAAGTACACGGAGAGCCATTTGGGACCAGTCCAGTTGTCAGGGTTCTCCCACTCGGTTCTGTTAAGTGTATCTTGATTCATTATCGCATCCTCTCATCGAACAGGATATCTATGCTGTCCATCACGTTCTCTCTCTTGTTAGGTACATGGGCCGGGTCAGTGGAAACTTGGGAAGCAGCATGATGGTGCCTTCGAATCTTCCATCTTTGAGATCGAACGGGACAGTGAACTTGTTGTCTGTTCCTTTGTCTTTGGAAGTCACTTTGCCTTGCAACATGCCGCCGGAAACGATGTAGTCCGACTTCAGATTCAGTTTTCGCCCGAGCCAGCCACGATTCTTATGGACAGAGGCTTGCTTGAATAGGGCGTCACCGATGCCACCTGTTACGGTTCCGTCGGAATGTATGGTGACGGTAACTGCCGGGTTGTCTTCGGGTGCGGTGCTTGGGTATGGGTCAGTCTTGTATTTGCTTCCGAAGATCTCTACGTTCCCGATCCAGGTTCCGATCAACTCCTGCGGCGGAAAAGGTTCGGAGCCAGCCATTGCTACGAATGGAGCCAGCAATGCTATCGCTATCATCGTGAGTAATATTCTTCTCATTGTGTCCTCTCCTTGCATTGAGCTATTTCTGTTTTTGGAGCATGTCCAAGGCGATGTCTGCGTGGTGGCGTACATCTGCATCTATGTCATCTTTCAAACTCTCAAGGTTCGGTCTTGCCGTCTGGACGTTCAGCCGGGCCAGAGCGATTGCGGCCTGACAGCGATCCCATTTGGCATCATGTGTCAGTGCATCCAAAATCACAGCAGTGACCTCGTCGTTGACGACGCCGATTTGACCCAGCGCCACGACAGGGCCTGCACAGATCTTGAGATCTTTTGCGGCCTCAATCAACGCGGGAACTGCCGGTTCAGCGATCGGTCCAAGGTCGGCAAGCTCGATGGATGCCCGGTACCGCACGGCAGTGTCACTGCTGGACAGCTCCTGGATCAATGCATCTACTGAGCGGGGTGCGCTATCAATGACTATTTCTTCTTGCTCAGGCGGCTGAGACCCCTCCAGAGGATTATCCGAACGAATGAGCAGATCATCGAATCGGATATCAAACTCAGCATCCTTCCTCGGAGTTTGAAGTTCCAGTTTGACGGACAGTATTTTCCCGAACGGTTCTTCGAAGGCAACGGTATCAAAATAGTCATCATTGACATAGAAGTCCGCATGTTGTCGATCCGAGCGGATGTGGATACGCAGCTTGTTGAATACTTCTTCCTCGTTTCCTCGTGCGCGAAGTCTCATGCGGTTGTTTAGAACGGTGCATGGGATTTTGTACCATCTTGTCTGGATCTGATACTGCCGCACTAAGCCACCCCATTGATACATCTGAATGAGGGCGCCGCCGCGTTCCGTGCTGAGGCCAAGAAACACCAGCCCGTTGGCTGTTTCTTTCTCGATTCGGAAGGTTCCGGAGATGTCAAGTTCACCTCCGTTATCTTCAAAATGGGTTTTCACTGCGTCGGCTTTCCATTCCGCGTCCGTCGTGATGCCATGAATGCGAAATTCTCCATTCTCAACGCAAGCGGTTAAACCTTTGTCGTCGTTGATTATCTCGATGTTGGCATCGTCTTCAAAAGTGATGTGCCGGGCATAGGCGTACTTTCGGTCAATCGTTGTACTTACCGGTGGTAGGTCAACAAGGGGTTTCCAACTGTGATCACAAACAATCTGGTTGAGCATCAGACCGATGAAGATCTTTGAGAGGACTTCGGCCACCGCAAGGCCGATAACGAATGTTGCAACGGCCTTTCCGCCCTTCAGATTGCATGAAATGCTGTAGGATCGATACATGAGGAAGACCATCCAGCATGTCGCCGTGAACAGGATGGTTAGAACGATTGAGAAGACCAGCATATCACTCATGACAAAGGGGACAGGGGTTCCGGTGCGCATGAACTGCCACATCAGATATTGCGCAAATCGTTCAAAACCGCCCGCCAGCAGGGCAAGACCTGCCATCACCATCGGCCAACGTGCCATCGCCTGTGTACCCATGAGATCTACGATACGAAAGGAACTGGCAGAGAAGATTCTTCCCATAACCAGAAGGACGGCTATCATGCAAAGCCAGCTGATGGCACCTTCGGCGAAGTAACACCACAAAGGGGCGACAAGGCCGGTATGGGTATCGAGAACACCATCAAAGTGTGTCTTGCTGAGTGATCCGATATATGCCGTCAGGGCAATGGCTATTGCACCAATCAGCAGAGATTGTGTGCCGGCCACATATTTGAACGGGTTGAATAACCATGAGGTAACAGTTCTTTTCTCAACACTCTCATTTCGCATTGCTGTGCCCCTCCTCGACTGACTCCATATTCTCAAGCCGATCAATGACTTCATCCAGTCGGTTGCGAACCGTTGGATAGCTCACTCCCAGGAGTTTTGCCATAGTTTTCAGGCTTCCGCTCGCTTTCGTGAATTGCACAATGAAGTCTTGATCCTCAACCGAGAGTCGAGCGATAGGCGGCAACGAATATGAACCCTCCACCTCGGTTTCGCAGTGACGGCAACATAGTCGTTTAACCCCCAGTTTTTCCCCACAACTTGGACAAATGGTTGGTAGCTTTTTCATATCGCTGTAATAGAATATATTAATATGAGAGTCAACAATATTAATATCACGATTAATAATATTGATTATATATGCGAATAAAGTGCGGATATTTCATATTCAATGGCGTAAAACCCATATTCGGGCACGACACAAGAAAAGCCCGGGGAATATCCCGGGCTTTCTGGTGATTGGGTATGCTGGTTCCTATTTGAGTGGCATGGTGCCTTCGTAACCGAACATTTAGCGTTTTATCCTGAGTGACGCCGTTCATTACGTTGATTTTTCGCAGGGTGTTATCGGCGGCATTCTGGATAAAACGTTGTTGAACGGAGCCGCGGCAATACCCTGTGTCCATGGGTTTTATACGGCTCTTTTTTGACGGGGGCAAGGGGGATGTTTGGTCAAAAGGGCGTTATCTTGACGGCGGGGGCGAACAGAAGGGTGGGATGGTTGCCTGAAGAGGTGGTCTTGGCGGGTCGCAGTGTGGGTTTTTTTGAAGACGGAGCGGAGGGGTGCGTTGCAGCTGGGGGCTGTCGCCAAAATGGAGGAGAAGCAGGCTTCTCTTAATTTTTAAGGGCTGCCCTTGATTGTCGGAAACGTGCTCATGCCATTACTGCAACTCGCTGAACGCCGACAAAATGATTGGAAACGGGCTCTTCAACCTCCAGGCACAATTCAATGGCCTCCTTGATACGACTTATCAAAACGTCCAGGCTCTTGGCTTGTGTATGACATCCGCGAAGGGATGGCACCGTGGCTACAAAATAGCCGTCCTCGTCTTGCTCAATCACAACATTGAATTCTTTCTTCATACGAATATCTCCAAAAGCACTTGCTACAGTATACACAACCGTCTCATTTTCGCATTATCTTTTTTCAGAAGTGAACGCTACGGTTGAGCTTCCGTTGAATCGCCAAGCGGGTCAACGGTAAGCTCCGACCGCTTTTGTTGGGATTATGTTCATCTACGTTCTCGAAAAGCTCCACATTCTCACTGAACCATTTGTACAACGCCATGAACGGAAAGGCATCAGGGGATTTCTTGTGCCGGAACGCCATGCGTTTGGGATTAATGAGAGGCGTGGGTGGGTTCGGGTCGGGACCCTCTATTTCCGCGATCGCTTTGGCGAGATCGTAAACAGCGCCCTTCGCGTTCTGAATTCGGCTGTCCACTTCTGCGACCATCTGAGCAGAACTCTTCTTTGCCCTATCAATGTCTTCTTCTACCGACATGTAGTAGCCGTGCTTCAAGCACAGGGCCAGGAGATCGTGGGGTCTTCCTGCAACGCTGCGTAAACGGCCTCGATGATCGCTGTGTAATTGCTACTTATCCAGGAACTGTTCACCTCCTCTTCCAAGCTCAGCGTTTCTTGCCCAAAGGAGAGCTGAGAGGCAGTCAAGATCAGGATTGATATCAGTATTCTCATCTCAAATCCCAACAGTGGCATAAGCGGAAAACTTTCCATGATATCCCCCTATGGGATGGAAAGCATTATAGACTGTTTATTGCGATATTAGGAGGGGTTGATTATGGAAAGCAAACGAAAATTCACGCTGGGGAGGTGTATATTCTGGAGGCTCTGGCGCGGAAGTACTTGGAGCAGCATAGCCGCAACCAAATGCTTTTTTGA
>Ga0075120_10000956_pt1 | contig 23546 bp, 18 predicted proteins | sample AntAceMetag02UKL_FD_69792 | JGI IMG/M metagenome (GOLD analysis project Ga0075120, IMG submission 69792) | Saline lake microbial communities from Ace Lake, Antarctica - Antarctic Ace Lake Metagenome 02UKL | ecosystem: Environmental > Aquatic > Non-marine Saline and Alkaline > Saline | place...
AGCAGCAGGCCCAGCAGCGCGGCGGATGCAAGACCCGCAAGAGCGGCCAAGCGGTGCGGACGCCACGCCGCCGCAAACACCACCAAAGGAAGCAAAACAAAAAGCAGGGCGATAGGGCCTTTGGTCAACAGGGCCGCGCCAAACGCGATGCCGCATGGCAGAAACCACCAGGTGCTGCTCTTCGTGCGCCGCCCGGTCAGGGCGAGGACGCCCATCGCCACCGCCAGCATACTCCAACCGAGCAGATGCGTATCATAGGTCGCAAAACGTCCCTGCCGGATAAACAGAAAACTGCTTCCGACTAGGAGCAGGGCCAATCGCGCCAAGCGGTGCGTGGTCAACCGCGCAGTGATCAAGTAGGTGGAAGCTAAGGCGAGCAGAGCGAAGCCCGCCGCCAGCAGCCGGGCCAAACCGATCAGCACGTCCACCGAGGCATCGCCAGGTGCCAAACGCCAGGCCAGCAGATTCAACCAGACGAGCATCGGCGGCTTGTTCACGCGCGGGCGCCCGTTCCACGTTGGTGCCAACCAGGCTTGTTCTTCGCCTTGCTGCATACGCAGCCAGGCCTCCTGGCTCGACATGATGCTGAGGTTTTCCATGATGCGCGCCGGTCCGGAGGTGTCGTAATGCACCAGCAGCGGCAGGGCGCAGGCCGCCAGCAAAAGGATAAACAAAAGTAGATTTCGTCCGTTTCGCATCGTCTTGTTCGCAATGATTTTTCGTTGGTATCCTGGTGCGTCCCATGCTACACCACGGCCTACGCAGTGAACAGTCGCAGGCGGAAAACACGGTTTATGCATAGCGAAAAAAGAACAACGAATCCATACGGAATGCGGACTGTTTTCCTTCTTTGCGCGGTACTTCTTTTTGTGCTTCCGCCCTACGTGGTCTTCATGGGGCGACCTTCGCCGGTCCGTTCGATGGAAACGATCTGTATGCAAACCAGCCTCGAAACCTGGCTTCGTGTGGAGGCAGGCGAGCCAATGGCGTGGTGGAATCCGACCTGGGATGGCGGCGTCATACGTATTGAGAAACCGCCGATGCTGGTCTGGTTAAACCTGTTGGCCTGGCACGGCTATGCGCCGGATACCGTCACGGTGGAGCAATTGGCCTTTGGCTCACGCCTGATGACCATTCTGGTGGTGCTGATCGGTCTGGCCTCCGTTTTCTGGATCGGAGTTCAACTGCGCAACCGCACCACGGGCCTGCTGGCGGCTCTCGCCACGGGAAGCACCTTTTTGCTGATTAAACAAACGCATTACGCCACCTACGACGCGCAACTCATGGGCTGGGCCACCTTGGCGGTGGCACTCGGTGTTCGTGCGGTGCGCGGGCGCAATCCGGAGGAGCGGGCGGCGTGGTCGTGGCTTTTCTGGGGGCTTGCCGGTGTCGCGCTGGGTGCCACGCTGATGACGAAGGGACCGGTGGGTGCCGTTTGGGTGCTTGCGCCGCTTGTGACCGCCATCGCGCTGCTCTCGCGCCGTCCCGTCCGCGATGCGGCAGGCCTCTGTTTGGCGGTGGCGCTCGGGTCGTTGATTCTACTGCCGTGGACGCTTCACACGCTCGACCTGCAATCACTCGCCCTGTCCTCCCTGGCCGATGAATACAAGCCGGTGGATACCGATCAGTTCCGCCCATTGTATTATTACGCCGGCATCGTGGCCTTTGTTTTTCCGTGGACCTTCTGGTGGCTCGGTTCGCTGGTCCATCCATTCCGCCGTAAAGAAGACGGGCGCGCCCGATTTTTTCCGCTGCTTTGGTTTCTGCTGCCTTTCCTTTTTGTGAGTGCGTGGCCGATGCGGAACGCACGCTACTTGGTGCCTCTGCTGCCGTCTGCGGGTTTGATGTGCGCGGTTTATCTGAACCAGGTGCTGCGCGAGGTGTCGCTCCAGAAAGGTCCGTCCCACCTGCTGCGTCTTTTTTGGGTGATTGCCGCCTTGATTTCACTCGTTGTTCCCGTGCTGATTTTGCTTCAGCCCTGGCTGATGACGCAGGGCGTGCTCGATGAGCCGTACATCGAGGGCATCTCCACGCTCGGCAGTCTGTTCGGATTGGCGCTGTTACTGCTGGTCTGTTCGGCGGGTTTTCGTTTCAGTGCCGTACCGTTGCGTCGGGTGAGTTTTTTGCTGGTGGGCATCTGGATGGTGGTGCTCGGCACCTTCGGCTATTACGGCTATTCCCTCGCCGGACATCAGGCCTATCCCTGGCAGGCGCAGGCCGAACGGTTCGCGGAAGTCATTGGCGACGCCCCGGCCTATTTTCTGTATGAGGCCGACCGTGAAAATCCGCCCAAGCCGGAAATGGGTTTCGCTATTTATTCCTTTAAGATCATACGCCCCGTGACGACCGAACACCTCGAGAAGCTGTGCCGGAAAAACCAGACGCTCTTCCTGCTCGTTTCCGAGGACTCCACACGCATCACTCCGCAATCCGAGGACTGGAAATGGCTCGGACCTTTCGAGGACGATGATTTTCGCTGGAACCTCTTTTCATTTAAAACGCCTTAACATCTCCCAGCCTGAGCGTGTATACCATCATTTTTCCCGAAAGGAGTGGATCATGATCGTTACACGGACCATGTTGTCTCTTGTTCTTCTCACTTTTTGCCTGAGCGGCCCAGCGCAAGCCTGGGGTCCCGAGGGGCACGGCATGATTGCCCTCATTGCCAACAGCTATCTGACGCCAACAACCCGCGAAAAAATGGAGGACCTGCTTGATGAAGACCGCCTCAGTGACCCCGAAGTTTCTTGCTGGCCGGATGAGATTCGGGGAATCAAGGAGTATAAAGAAATATATCCAAACAACGGGAAATGGCACTACATTGATTTCGATGCCGCTCTGCGTTACACCAAAAATTTCAAGCTAGAGATGCCCGAAGGAGAAGATAACGTCGTCCGTCAGATTCCTCGGTGGCAGAAGGTACTGGCCTCGCCGGATTCCACCCAGCAGCAAAAACTCGATGCCCTGCGCTTTCTTGCCCACTTTGTCGGCGATCTGCACCAGCCCCTGCATGGTGTCTCCCGTTACAATGACATGGGCGGAAATATGCTTCCCGTGAACTCTTTCCAAGGAATACACTACTCCTTTGACGCCGATACCCCCATGGACTATCCGCCCAGCCTGCACAGCGTATGGGACACCTCTCTCGTCCTGGAACTTATGGGCAACCACCGATTCAAAACCGCTGCCCGCAAGCTGAGAAAAGAAATCAAACGCGACAACCTGCAACTCTGGTCGCAGGGCGATGCTTTCGACTGGGCAACGGAGAGCTACTGGATTGCCCGCAAGCACGCCTACTGCTGGACCGATGATAACCCCGTGCCCTTCAAGTGGGCCCGCCCCGGCATGGACCTGACCATGGACAACTACATCGCCTCGCAGCTCCCTTTTGTCAGCGAACAACTGAAAAAGGGCGGCGTCCGGCTTGCCCGCATACTGAACGAAGCCCTCGACCCCGAATATCAGCCGCCCGCGCCGCCCGCCGCGCCGCCCGCCGAAAAATGATGCGTGGTTTGCGCCCCTACTTTGTCGGCTCAAGCAGTTTCGCCGAACCGATCTCGCGAAGCAGGAAGTAGTTGAGGATGGCCCGAATGGCGCCAGCTGCGTTTGCACCGACTATGGCGTCTTTCAGGTACGTGAGCATCGCCTCGTGCTGGAAAAGTTGGAATAGGGATTGAACAGGGGCGGGAACAATCGCTATACCGGACTGAGCCGGTGTTTCTTTGAGACAATATTTTGTGCAATAGCGGGAGGAGAACGAATTATGGGCTTATGGAAAAAAGTGGCAGGACAGTTTGTTGATGTCATCGAGTGGGACAACGCATCGCAGGATACGCTGGTCTGGAAGTTTCCCCGGTACGACAATGAAATCAAAAATGGGGCGCAACTTATTGTGCGCGAAACGCAGTCGGCGGTCTTTCTGCACGAGGGGCAATTGGGCGATGTGTTTCAGCCGGGGCGTCACGAGCTGACCACGTCGAATATCCCGGTGCTGACCACGCTCGCAAGCTGGAAATATGCCTTTAATGCGCCATTCCGCTGCGATGTTTTCTTTGTGAATCTGCGCCAGTTCACGAATTTGAAGTGGGGCACGCAGAATCCGATCATGCTGCGCGACCCGGAGTTCGGCCCGGTGCGCCTGCGGGCGTTCGGCACGTATTGCGTTCGGGTAAAGGACCCCGGGCGATTCGTGCAGCAGATCAGCGGGATTCTCCCGGAGTTTCGGACGGAAGATATTACGATGCAGTTCAGGAACATCCTGGTGAGCCGTTTGGCAGATGCGCTCGGTGAGATAAAGATACCGGTGTTGGACCTGGCCGCGAATTATAATGAATTGGGAGGCCGCTTGCAGGAGCAGATGCAGCACGAGTTCGAGGAGTACGGGGTGGAACTCACGAAGTTTCTCGTCGAGAACATTTCGCTGCCGCCGGAGGTGGAGCAGGCGCTGGACAAGCGGTCCTCCATGGGCGTTCTCGGAAATATGGGTGCCTACACGCAATTTCAAACGGCCAATGCGATTGGCGACATGGCCAACAATCCGGGCGGCTCCGGCTCGGGCATGATGGGTGTGATTGCGGGTATGGGCGTGGGCAATGTGATGGGCGGCACGATGCAACAGAATGCGCAGGCACCCCAGCAGCCGGGGGCGATGCCGCCGCCGCTGCCCGCTGCGGCGGCTTGGTATGCGGGGGTGAATGGGCAGCAGATCGGCCCGCTGACACCGGAGGCCTTCCGGCAACAAATTGCCGCTGGAGGCATTACGCCGGAGACGCTGGTTTGGAAGCAGGGCATGGCGAATTGGTGTGCTGCGCAGCAGGTAGGCGAGTTGGCCGGGTTGTTCAACAGCCCGCCGCCGATGCCTCCATCCCCGTAATGCCCCTGCCGCCCGAGCGCCCGCGAATCAACCGGCGCAATGAAAAAATAATGAGGAACGCGGCATGAGAAAAATAGGCACAGCAACCTTTGTGCGGCGTTGTATAACCGCGGTTCCTTTTAAGTTCGTTGCCCTCTTTCTTTTTGTTTTTGCGATGTGTTGCACCGATGTTCTTGCACGTGCGGGCGGCGGTGAAGGGTACGGCGGTGGGAGCGGGGGTTCTGGCGGAGGAGACTCGGGCGGTGGCGGTGGTGATGTGTTTATCATCTATATGCTGCTGAATCTGTGCATCCGGCATCCGGTGATCGGCATTCCGCTGCTGATTGTTGTGGCGGTGCTGTATTTTAAATACGGGGGTCAGCTTCAGGCGAAGCGACAGGGCGGCGTGATTCGTCGTGGGCGGCAGGTGCAGGCCGGCGCGGACGTGGCTTCCGCTATGGAACGGATTCGCGGGCGTGATGCGCAATTCACGCAAGAGCATTTGCTGAGTAGGCTGAAGAAGGCGTTCCTAGTTGTGCAGAAGGATTGGAGCCGCCAGGACTTGAGCGCGGCCCGTGCGTTTATGTCGGATGGGATGGTGGAGCGCTTTGAGCTTCAATTCATGGAGCAGCGCGAGCGAGGTGTGCGGAACGAGATACGGGATGTTCGGGTGACGGATATGGCGCTGGTTCAGGCCGAATCGGATGCGCTGTTTGATACGGTGAGCGTTCGGATCACGGCATCGGCGGTGGACCTCACGAAAGACCTGAAAACAGATGCGCGGGTGGATGGATCGAACGTCGCGCAGGAGTTTACGGAGTTCTGGAGTTTTGCGCGTCGTCCCGGTGCGAAAACGTTACAGAGCGGCGGGTTGATCGAGGGGAATTGTCCGAACTGCGGTGCATTGCTTCAATTGAACGAGTCAGCTCAATGTGCTTCGTGCGGGGCCGTGGTGCGTAGCGGGGAGTATGATTGGATACTGACGGAGATTACGCAGGCGTGCGAATGGGTGGCGGTGGAGAGTGATGCCGTGGCAGGGGTGGAGGCGTTGCGCGTGGCGGACCCCGGGCTTTGCATACAGCATTTGGAAGACCGTGCCGGGGTCATGTTCTGGCGTTATGTGGCCGCCCTGCGGAAGGGACGCATTGATCCAATCCGCAAAATGGCGACGGAGTCATTCTGCGCGGAACTGAAGAAGCGTTTTGAACCGGGGCCGCAGGGGCTCCGCCGATATTTTGGTGAGTGCGCGATCGGTTCGGTCGAAACAGAAGGCGTATTGCATGGGGCGGACTACGATCGGGCGGTGATGGGGGTCCGCTGGAGCGGTGCGGCTTATTCTGTGGCCTCGGGTGCGGCGCCCCGCCGGGAGGCAGAGGCGCATGTGATTTACGATTTGTTTGTCCTGATTCGGAAGCACGGGGTGAAAACTGATGTTTCGCTGAGTCTGAGTTCGGCGCATTGCGCCTCCTGCGGCGCGGCGGTTCACGAGGAGGAGGCCAATGCCTGCGCCTATTGCAGTGCCGTATTAAACGATGGCTCATCGGACTGGGTGTTGGAGGATATTCTTAAGGTCTATTCGCCGGAGGCGTTGGCGCTGCGCGAAAAAATACGGGCGACGGACCCGACGGTGGTTTCGCGTCGTTCTGCGAGTGCGTTGGAACAGGCGGCCTGGATGGTGCAGGTGATGTTGGCCGATGGCACGATCGACGAGAAAGAGACCGAAGCACTGCGGCATTTTGCGGAGCGCCGGCAGATTCCGCGCGAGCGTTTAGAGGCCATGATGGCGGCGGGCCGGGCCGGTGTGCTGACGGTTTCCGCACCTGAAAATCAAGAGGAAGCGAATGAGTGGCTGGACTCCATGGCTGAAATGGTGTTGGCTGATGGGGTGGTTTCGCCGAAGGAAAAAGAGGCCATGGTCAACATGGCGAGTCGTCTGCATTTTACGGAAACGGACATCGTCCAGGTGCTCGCTCGCAAGCGCACAGAGCTGTATCAGCAGAGCAAGGCCCGGTTGAAGGCGAACCGAAAAATGGAGTGAATCGCCACGAAAAACACCAAAAGGCACAAAACAGGAATTGCCGCGTAGGGGTTGCGTTTTCCTGAGAGGATCGGGCAGGATCAGGGTTCGTTTGAGAGTAATTGCTGATAGTGGTCCAGCTCCACCCGAAGGGACGGTTCTGAAGCAACAGCGAGGTCGGCATAACGGGTGACCCAGGATTTTGGGGCGTTGATCGCTTGGCAGAAAAGGGCCAGCGCCATATACCGTTCGGCCTTGGTTTGCGCGGCCATGCCGGAAGTGGCAAGAGTGCTTTCAGCCAGCTTGATATAGAGTGGATTGCCAATTTGATCCCATGACTTGACGGTTTCGCCGTGCGCCAGGGCGATCACAATGCCGTTGCGGTCCGCCCGTTTGGGCTCTCCTCCCAGCATTTTTTTCACGGCGGCAGGAAGCGGTGCCTTACCGACTTCGCTAACGACCATCTGTTCCAGGGCTGCCATACCCGAATAAAGTGAGTCTATTTCCCGGGCATCGCGTTGCCCTTCATCCGTGGTTAATTTCGGCAGATTTTTCGTGAGAAGTTCCTGTGCCAGCGAATAGTTTCGCTGATTGATGGTGGGTGCGGCGGCGGCGGTGGCTTGACGAATGCTGGCTTCATCGGCTTCTACGTCCAGGCGGTGCTGGCGTTCCGTCTCGGCCTGCTCAGCTTCCCGCCGCGCTCGTTCGGCTTCTTCTTGCTGTTTTAGGGCCTCGCGTGCGGCCTGTTCACGTTGCTTTCTGGATTCGGCCTCTGCCCGCCGGATGGCTTCCTCGTTCACCACGGGAGTCGGTGTGGGTTGCGCCAGGGTTTCCTGTTGGCCGACCTTCGGTTTACTCCGATTGACGTAGGCCATAAAAATAGGGGGAGCGCCGACCTGATAGCTTTCTAGGCGCTCGAGGGCCTTGTCGAAATTGCCTCGGGCGATGAATTTATCGAGCAGTTCCTGCCGCTGTTCCCACTTGTTTATTTGATCGCTCAGGAGCATGGCAACGGGTTGAAAGAGATAGGGCCAGAGTCGTTCTTCGCTGAGCGTGGCGGAGTCGATGTAAGCATTGAGTTGCTGGTGGGCACCGGCGTAATTGGCCTGAGCAAGCATTTTAACGCCCATCACGTAGGCGGAGTAGTCCCGATACCAGCGGGGCCATTTTTCCGGTCCGGGCTCGAAAAGTTGGTTGGTACTGACTAGATAAAAGGCCAAGCCAGCAGGCATCAGGGCGCGGTTCGGCTCGCCATCGATCATTTCTGGAATGTCTTTTCCAAGCAGTTTTGAGAGCGTGTTGCTTAGTTCATTGGTGTTGAGGGCAAGTAACTGGACCGTTGCGCGAAAGATGGGTATCCAGTCTTTTCCGGGATGCTCTGCGGGTAGTGAGGCGTCGAAGCGAATCAGCGAATCATCCATGCTCATCAGGGCCGCCGGTTCAAAACGATAGATGTTGCGTGTCCAGGTATTCGCATGATTGATCAACTGCTGCTGTTGCTCCGTGGAAAAAAATGAGTCTTCCCTATTAAGGAAGAACCAAGCGCCTGTGCCAGCGGCGCCCAAAAGGATGAGAAAAAGTACAACCCAGAATCCGCACCCCGTCTTTTTTTCTCCGGGAGGGCGGACGGGGGTGCGCGTTACAATTTGAATCACGCTTTCTATGTCGCTCAGGAGCGAGGTGTAATTAGGGTAGCGCATGGATGGATCAGGTTCGAGCATCCGGGCGACCAGCTTGGCCGTGACCTCGTGAAGCGTAGGCTTGACGTCGAGAATGGAAGGCGCATAGTTTTTGAGTCGCGCGAGTACAACATCGGCGGCGGTATCACCTTCGAAGGGGGGTTGTCCGGTCAGGGCGTGGAAGAGGGTGGCGCCGAGGCTGTAAATATCGGAGCGATAGTCCTCCTGCTGTCTGCGTGCTTTTTCCGGGGCGATATAATAGGGTGTTCCCCATATTTCGCCGGGTTTTGTGTGTTGTCCACGTTGCAGGAACTGGGCGAGGCCGAAGTCGGCGATTTTGGCGGTTTGATGCTGATCGAACAGAATGTTTTCCGGTTTGATGTCGCCGTGGAACAGGCCCATTTCCTGGGCGGATTGAAGTCCGAGCGCGGCATCGCGGCAAACTTCCAGTGCGCGGAGTTCGGGCAGCGGGTGGTGCTCAATCATTTTGTCGAGCTGGCCACCGTTGATCAGTTCCATCACGATAAACGGTTTGTTGCGCTCCTCGCCGACCTGAAAAATCTGTACGACATACGGGCTGTTGATTTGTGCCGCAGCCCGGGCCTCGCGGAGGAAGTTATCCATGGCGGCAGGATCATCCCCGAGAACCTTTCCCAGCACTTTAATGGCGACCTGGCGTCCGAGTTTGGTGTCATAGGCCTGAAAGACAGCACCCATACCGCCTTTTCCAAGAAACTGAAGTAGCAGAAAATCGCCGAGTTTTTTTGGTATGGGTTGTCGCGTGCCGCATTTGGGGCATTGTACTATTGAAAACGGCTCCGCATCAGATACGTCCATGACGGTTCCGCACTTGTTGCAGGCGATGCTGTCCACCCGCTTTCCGATTATATCGTAATTGGTCAAAGCGCTATCATCCTGTTCATTATGCAGCCCGCTTCAGGCCTCCGCCTCGTTGCAGTCCGGGATATATCCGCCGCGAATGCCCTACACCTTAATTGGAACGTCGGCACATTGCAACAGGCTTTTTCAACCCAAAGCGGGTTCTCCGCAACCCCATTGACGTTGGGTGATTCTGTAATGGTCTGATTCCCGGTTGATCACCGGGTGCCAACCCGTTTTGGTTAAAATCGCTACCGCGATTTAAAACACTTAAAGGCCTGCGGCCTGCTAAGATTTGTTCTGCGCATCCAGCACTTTTTGCTGCATGGCGGCGAAATAGCGGTCGGCCTCTTCCACGCTCTCAAAAATGCTGACTTTTGGAAGGACCTGGGCAATTTCAAAGACCTTGGCGATCTGCGGCTGCAAGCGCGTCATGACCACGGAGCCGCCCCGGGCCTCCATCTGCTTGCGGGCATTGAGCACCAGGCGAAGGCCCATGCTGCTGATAAAGGTAAGAGAGGCTAGATCGAACAGCAGCGCTCGGATAGGCCTGGCGAGAACTTCCGAGAGGATGTGCGAACATTCCTGCACGGTTTCGGAGTCGAGGCGGCCTTCGAGCGCCACCTCGCAGCCATCGGTTCCTCGGGAGCGTACGGTGGTTTTCAGTGTCATGCCGTGTGTTCCTTTCCTGCGTCTTTCGGTATGTACGTTTTGGTTCAGATGCCCATATTGCTCAAGGCACCAAGAACCTGGTTAATGCCGTCGGTCAGGTCCGGGTGTGAAACTTCCAGTCGGCGCGCGGTTCTTCGGAGTTCATCGAGCAGGGTGAGGCGATCGGGTCGGTCGGTAGCGTCATCGACCAGAAAGGCCGCGACTTTCTGTTGGAGTGTTTTTAGCTCGCTCCGGTTGGGTTCCGCCTGATCCGGAAGATGACTGATTTTTTCGCTCAGCCGGTTCAATGATTGCTTCAGTTTTTCTTTAGGCACGTAAACCTCCCTGCCTTTGGTTGTGGCGGTTATTCGGCAAATTTTATTTCGCTGTTGCGCGAAGAAAAAAAGGCGGCAAAATCTCCGTTGGTTCGCACGGCGTCAAACTCTGCGGCGTTGATCCAGGAACTGACAAAGGAGTGGCCGAAGCGGGCTGCCGCCTGCCGCAGCCAATCCAGACAGGCCTTCGGATCATTTTTGGCGGCATAACAAACCGCCAGATTGTAGTACACGACGGAGTCCTGTTCGTCGATGCCCATTTGCTCCATCAGCAGCTTGATGGCCCGGTCGTAGCTTCCTTGCCGGCGGTAAGCCAGACTCAGCATCTGACGCGCATCTCGGTTTTCGCCGTCGATTTCAAGAATTTTTTTCAGGTGGAGGATCGTCGGTGGGTACAGGCCGAGGGTCATACCGGCTGAAGCGGCGGCGCGGCGTGCTTCGATGGAATAAGGTTGTTCTTCCAGCATCCATTCAGCGAGCAGGAGGGCGGCCTCGTTTTCCTTCATGGCCAGCAGGGCACCCGCCAGACCCAGTTTGGCGTCCCAGCTTTCCGGCGTGGCGGCCAGGACCTCCAGCAGCTCTTGAACGGCCAAATCGTATTGCCTCATGCCAGCGTGTATGCGGGCACGCAGCCTCCGTGCGGGCATGTTTTCGGGCATGATCTCAAGCACACCGTCTACCTGGACGAGCGCCCGTTCCCACGCGCCGTCTTCAATTAGTTTGTAGGTTAGAGCCAATTGCTGATCGCCCGCTTTCGATTGTTCCTTCAGGATGGTCAGTTGTTCGAGGATGGGGCCCTCCGCCGGGGCCTTGCGAGGCCTGGCGGTCGATTTTAGTTCATTGGTTGTTGCCTTTGCCGCGTCTGCCGCATCCTTGTCTGTGTTGCGAAAAGAGCGAATGAGCAGGGCGGCATAGATCAGAAAAAGAAGCAGCATCAGGGCCAGGCCCGCACGGCGCAGGATATCGCGCTTTCGATCAGTGTGACTTCGTCGTCGGCGTGCGATGCGCCGGACCCGATCAGGCGGGGTTCCGTTTTCCAAGCGTGCCGATAGCTCCGCCGGAGTCAACGCGACGCGTATTTTTTTTCGGGAAGAGCCCTCACGTCTTTTGGGAAAGCCGCTTCGCTTGTTTTCGCCGTAGATGTCGTCCATTCTGCTCATGACGTTCTTTCGAAGAGACCTTATGCGGGGAAACTAGTTGAGCCTAGTAGACGCCGTTGGTGGGAGGATACAGATCATCCACCACCTCCACCACTCCAGGAGTTCCAAGCGCCAGAGAGACTGCCCTTGCGCGCACCATGTTACTAGTGGGTGCCTTGCCGCGCAGATAAACGACCCCGTCCTCCACCGTCACCATCAGGTGGCAGGCGGCTGTGACCTGGTCAATATCCAGGCGGATAGATACTGCATCCGCCAACTCCTGATCCGTAAGGGGGCCCGCCGCACCACTGGTGACGCAACCCGCAGCCAACCCGAGCCATACTGCACAGCAGCCCGCTAAAAAAATACGACCGCTTATCCTGCTCATAACCCGTCTCCTCGTGAAAACCATCACCGTACTCGACGGCACCGCATGCACACGACCCGTCACTGATTGACGTGGAATCTACACCAGTCGGAAAGGGGCGTCACCTATTATTTTCCTTAAAGCCCGGAAACCGAAAGAATCAAACATTATTTAAAAAAGGTTTTGCATCGCCTTTTCGCATTCGGTAGGTTTTTGACACTCCAGTCGGTAAGGCGGTGGGGTCATGTTGTTATAACGAACAGTAGATAAACAGGAGAATTGAGTATGATGCGTTTTAAATCGTTCAGTGTTGCAGCGCTGTCCATGTTGCTGGTCGGTACCGTGCTGGCCGACGTTCCGGTGGGGCAGGTAACTTCCAAATACGACATTACCCTCTATGGGTATATCAAGCTGGATGCTATCTACGACAGTCAAAGAACCGCCGTGGGCGATCTGGCGTTTTTTGTGTTGCCCAAGGTGGATGGCGAAGAAGATTCAGAGACGCGCCTGACGGCCCGTCAATCGCGCCTCGGCCTGAAAATCAACGGGCCCGAAGTGGAAGGCGGCAAGGTGTCCGCTCTGTTGGAGATGGACTTCTATGGCAAAGCCGACAGCGACAACGCCTACCATCCCCGCATGCGTCTGGGTTACTTGGACTGGGCGTTTGCCACGTGGTCACTGCGTGCCGGTCAGGATTGGGAAACGTTTATTGTGGTGGTGCCGAACACCATCAACTTCGCGACGCTGGCCGATCAGGGTGCGCTGGGGCTGCGCCGCCCACAGGTCCGCCTGACGAAGAACTTCGCCATGAGCGAGAGCAGCAAGCTGGTGCTGAAAGGTGCTGTAGCACGTACCGTCGGCCAGGACATCGATGGCGGCGGCCAAGATGACGGCGTAGATTCGGATATCCCGACCTTCCAAGGTGCCGTGGAATTGCATAGCGTCCTGCTGACCGAGAAGAAAAGCGTTGCGGGCATTTCCGGTCACTGGGGTAAGGAAGTGGTCGACAGCTATACCGTGAAGGAAGAGGTCATGGATGAGAAGAAGTATGACACTTGGTCCGTGATCGGCAGCTTGAACCTGCCCATCATCAAACAGATTTCGCTGGTCGGTTCGATCTGGACCGGTGAAAATTTGGACACCTACTACGGCGGCATCGGCCAGGGCATCAATCCGGCGGCGCAGAAAGGCATCAAGGCCACCGGCGGATTCGCACAGATTCAGGTGTTCCCGATGGATAAGGTCAACGTGAATTTCACCTACGGCGTGGATGATCCCAAAGACGGCGATTTGGCCGCGAAGATGCGCAGCAAAAATGAAACGCTGATGGCCAACATTCATTACTCCTTCTCGCCGGACCTCATTGTGGGTCTTGAATATCAACACCTCGAGACAAAATACAAAGACAGCGACAGTGCGAAGGACAACCGCGTTCAGGCGTCCATGACCTTCAAGTTTTAAATCCTAAAACTTGTTTTCCAAACCCGCATGTTGCACCTTAGGAGCGACATGCGGGTTTTTTTGTCCGATGCTAAGGAAAATCAGGGACGTATTTCGGGAGGAACAGCAACATGATCTTCGAGGAAAAAGATGAATGCATGGAGCGCGAAGCTCTGCGTGCGCTGCAGGGAAAGCGCCTGCGCGAAACCGTGGAACGCGCCTATAACAAGGTGCCCTTTTATAAAAAGACGCTCGATGAAGTTGGCGTGGTCCCTTCGGACATAAACAGCATCGATGACATCGTCAAACTCCCCTTCACCGTCAAGGATGACTTTCGGCGCGAATATCCCTTCGGCCTCTTTTCCGTGCCGATGAAGGAGATCGTCCGACTGCATGCCTCCTCCGGTACTACCGGAAAACCCACCGTGGTCGGTTACACGCGAGGAGACGTGGCTACCTGGGGCCGCTGCGCGGCCCGGACCCTCGCCTGCGGTGGCGGCACGGCGGACGACATCCTGCAGAATGCCTATGGCTACGGACTTTTCACCGGCGGACTCGGCCTGCACTACGGAGGCGAAACACTCGGTGCCACCGTGATTCCCATGTCCGGCGGAAACAGCAAAAAGCAGCTCATGCTCATGCAGGATTTTGGCACCACCCTGCTTTCCTGTACACCCTCCTATGCCCTGCAGCTCGCGGAAGTCGCCGACGAGGAAGGCATGGACTTCAAAGCCTTCCAACTCAAGGCGGGATTCTTCGGCGCCGAGCCGTGGACCGAAGAGATGCGCATTCAAATCGAACAGAAGTTGAACCTGAAGGCCCTTGACATCTACGGCCTCAGCGAGGTCACCGGCCCGGGTGTGGCCAGCGAATGTCTCGAACAAAACGGGCTGCACGTGTTCGAGGACCACTTCTATCCCGAAATCATTGATCCGGAAACCGGCCAACCCGTTGCGCCCGGGCAGCAGGGTGAACTCGTCTTTACCTGCATCACCAAACAGGCCATGCCCCTCCTGCGCTATCGTACGCGCGACATCACCTCGCTGATCGAGGAGCCCTGCCCCTGCGGACGGACCTCGCGCAAAATGCGGCGCGTCACCGGGCGCACCGACGACATGTTGATCATTCGCGGCGTCAACGTCTTCCCGTCGCAGATTGAAAGCGTCCTGATGAGCGTGGAGGGCACGGAGCCACACTACGTGATCGTGGTGGACCGCAGCGGCACGATGGATGATCTGGAAATCCGCGTGGAAGTCTGCCGCGAGAACTTCTCGGATGAAATCCGCAAGCTCGAAGAGTTGCGCCAACGCATCCGGCATGAAATTCACAGCGTACTTGGTTTGCACGCCACGATCTCGTTGATGGAACCCAAGAGCATCGAGCGCAGCCTGGGCAAGGCGGTGCGTGTGATTGATTCAAGAGCAACGGCAAATAAAAAAGCATAAGGAGGACCGGCATGAAGGTAAAACAGGTATCCGTCTTTCTGGAAAATCGGGCGGGCCGCATGGCGGAAGTAGCACGGCTGCTGGGCGATCACGGCATCAACATTCGGGCACTCTCCATTGCCGATACTGCCAATTTCGGCATACTGCGCCTGATCGTGAACGATGTGGTGCGGGCGGAAAAAGTATTCCGCGATGCCGGATTCACCGTGGACCTGACCGACGTCATTGCCATCGAAGTGCCCGACACCCCCGGCGGACTGGCCTCGATTCTGGACACGCTGAACCAAGCGGGCTTCTCCATTGAATATCTGTACGCCTTTGTGGAGAAGTCGGCGGACAAGGCCGTGGTCGTGTTCCGTTTTGAAGATACCGAAGTCGTCCTCAAGGTGATTCACACCCTCGGCATTCGGGCGCTTACCGCCGAGCAGGTCTACGCCATGTAGAGGCGCGCTGCTTTTAGCGCGTGGTGCTTCCCAAGCGCCACGGGGGTGCGTAATGTCCGACCTCCATCCGCTCGGCGAGCGAACGGCTACGGAATCTTTTCCAACGATTGGAAAAACCGCATGCAAGTTTTCCAATGGTTGGAAAAATGGTTTTTATCGGAAATTGAAGTAGAGTTCCTTGGGGAGGTTGACGGGGCGCCAATCTGGATTCTCGAGGGTTCCGCCGACCTGAAATTCGAGCAGCAGTTTGGTGATGGGATAGGTGACGAGGTTGACGAGTTTCGCGATAAAACTTTTGCGGAGGAATTTCACCTGTACGCGGAAATCCAGGGATTGATCGGCCAAGCCGTATTGGCCACGTATGGCGATGCTGATGAGGGTGCCGTACATACGGGCGTTGTCCATTTGTAGGTGGCCGTCCTGGATGGTGAAGTCGGAATCGAATTCGGTTTGGGTTAGGTAGCCGAAGTTGGGAATGATGCGGGAGAGCCACAGAGAAAGCGGGCCGAAGAGGCGTATGCTCAGGAGCATGCCTTCGTCGATGGTGACATGCCCTTTGGCCACGAGTGAGTTGAGCCAGTTGGTTTCGGTGAGGCCGGAGAGGATGAGGTTTCCGGTGGCGTGGCCCTGCTTGGGGGCGTCGGTGGGATCGTTGGTGGAGAAGCCGAACTGGCGCATGAGGGCATCGAGCGAAACGTTGGTGAAGGCGGCATCGAGGTTGTAGCGGTAGTCATCGTTGGTGGTGATGGGGAAAAAGACCATGGAGCCGGTGGTGCTTCCGCCGCACAGGCGTCCGTAAAAATTTTCTCCGCGGTATTCATCGCCGGTTCCACTCACGGTCATGCGGCAGTCGTCAAAATCGAGGCTGTAGATGGAGATGTTGGAGGCCTGCATGTCCACTTGAAAATTCATCTGTGTGCGCACGGAATAATCGATGTCGCCCCGGGCAAGCACGTCGGTGGGGCCTTGGAATTCAAAGGGTTCAAGAATGGTTACGATGATTGGGTGAATCATTTCAGCCATGATTTTCGGATTCATCCGGCTGGCGATATTGAATTCTACGGTGTCTTCGTTGAGTGGCATGGTGACTTCGCCGGTCATGGCGCCTTCCTCGCGTACGGCTTGAATTCCGCTCAGTTGAATAAAGTCGTTGGTCACCAAAATTTCAGCGTTGAATTCGCTCAGAGGCGCGCCCTGCCAGGCGAAGTCCTGCATATGGGTGTGGCCTTTGAAGCGAATGCTTTTAGGGTCGGCCAATTGTCCGGAGAGCGTGCCCTCCACTTCGGGCATCGGGCCGGAGAAGTCGAAACTCCGGATGAAAGCATCCGCCGAGTCGGGCAGCAGGGGGAGCAGGATTTGAGGATGAAAGGAGAGGTCGAAGTGGTTTACAAAAGAGTTGTTGTTCAGGTAAAGCATGCCGTCGGTTTGCAGGGTGCCTTGGCCGAGGCCGCCGCCATCGATGGTTGCCTCGCAGCCGTTGAGCCAGAGTACGTCTTTATCCCATTCAAAGGTTATACAGACGTTGCGCAGGGGAATGTCTCGGTAGAGCACGGTATCGGTTTGGAGACGCCCGATGATGTTCTCGGCGAAGTGTTCCATGGAGGCGGGCTGCACCTGGATGCCGACATCGGCGGTGCCCTCGAAACGGAATCCCATATCCTTCAGGAAGCCCTGCCACTCGAGCGGCAGGATGGCCAGGTTTTCATTCATGGTCATGGTGCTGCCGGCAGAGGCTTCGAGGCGGTCGTTGCCGAAGTCGTCCTCGAGCATGACCGAGCAGCTTCCGCTTGCCGTGTAAAACCGGGCGTTGGTGACGGAGGCGACGCCGTTGGTGAGTTCTCCGGAGATGACCCAGTTGGTGAGCGCGATTCCCCGGGCCTGCGCCCCGCCGCCAGTCGCATGCAGTGAAATGATGTTTCCATCGAGATGAACGGGATCGAGGCGAAAGGTGGCTTTCAGGTCTCCGCCGTCGGTAAATGCGCAGGTGTTCAGTTCTTCGGTGATGCCCCGCACCCATTCGGGCATTGGCCCGTCGAGGTTCTTCACAAAATGGCTCATCCATTGTTCGTAGATGGATTTCTCAGGGTTCATGTCGTCCGGCAGGGCAAAGAATCCGGTGGCGGAAAAGGGCATGTTGCAGAGGGTGCCTTTTAAGGTGGTGAAGGTCAGGCCGGCCTCGGAATAGATTAGCTCGCCGACGACGTTTTCCAGAAAGAGGTTTGCGGGAGAGTTGGTTAGAAAGGGGCCTTCGTAGGTGGCGAGGCGTACCTCGCCGCCTGTCATGAAGAATCGCTCCAGGAGGAGGCCGCCCTGCATCCACTGTTTCCATTGCAGGGTGGTCTTAATCTGGCGGGCACCCACCAGCGGGGCGCCGGCCTCCATCCCACTGGAGTAATAGCCCACCTCGTCCAGGATCAGACGGTCAGGCCAATACACCTGTATGGCACCGAGGCTTAGGGAGTAGTCCATTTTTTTCAGCTCACGTTCCATGGCGCGCAGGCAGGGTTTCGGTACGCCGAAAAACTGAAGGTACGCCAGGCCCGCAAGCAGCAGAACGAGTAGAAAAAGGACGAAAAACAGGAGGCGGCGAAGGGCCCGCCCGATCGTGCGGATCGCAGCGTGGCCTTTTCGCTTCAGTGGACGGGTTGTTTTATTCTGCGGGCTAATTTTCACGCGCGGGAGTTTTTTCTTCTGGAGTTGGCGTTTTCGGTACGGGTGCTTCTTTCAGGAGCTCAGCGCACAGAATGGCGACCGTAACCCGGTTCAGTTCAAAAACGACATCACGGCCCTGGATCGTGGCATAGACATGCCCGTTTCCGGCGTCGGCGCCGAGCAGCAGGGTCCTGCCGATTCCGGTGGAGCCACTTAGCCCCAGACGAATGACGGCGTCAGGCTGATCCAGTCCGTACTCGGCCAGGTTTTCAGAATTCTCCGCCACGAAGCGCTCTGCGGAAAGCCGCAGTATCTGACGCAGAAAAATCTCGAGCGATGCGTCGTCGAGGGTTCGCCCCTTCGGCGTGACGACAAGGAAGGACTGGGTCTGGTCGTCGTAAGTGAGTTCACACGTTTCGTGGCCTAGCGTTCGGGAGATGCTCAGCACCTGATTGCGCTGAATGTTGAGCAGTTCCCGGGCTCGGTAATAGAGCGGATTCATGTTCACCGTGTCGGCCAGTTGGGCTGCCACGCCGTAGATCGAGGTGGCGTCCGCACGCACAAGGAGCACGCCGTTTGTAGGTGGAAGCGTACTGATCTGCCATCCCGCAAAGGACCTGTTTTCGCTGGCGGAAGAAACAGCCTCCGTCCGATTGGTGGTGATCGAAAGCTCCACGCTGCAACGGGGGGGGGCAAGTCCGAAGGAGGGCCAGTTCGTGACATCGTCCCCCACATAACTCAGGATGCCCGAGTCGCACCAGTTCTCCATCAGCATATCGATCAGCATGGTGTCTGCCTTTTCCCGCGAGGGGCGAAGGATTTCCCATTGCCCGTTTTCCGATTTTTGTAGTTCAATGACCTGTTCTGCCGATTTCAGCGTAACGTGACGGACGGCGGGTGCCGCCAGAGGCGTCAGGCGCCGCGTTCGCAGATCGCTCAGCGGAACGGAAAGCAGGCTCAGAAGGCCGTTGGAGACCACGCAGATGGATGTTTTGGAACTCCATTTGACGAAGACGCCGTTGGTGGTGGTTTCCGCCGATTTGCCGACCAGCAGGGTGCCTGGGTTCTTGCTGTTTTTCTGCCAAAGGGAAAGCTCAGCCACGGGATGATCCAGCCCATAGACCGTCAAATCTTTCGCGGAATCAGTCACGAAACGCTCGATTTGCAGCGGAAGCAGTGACTCGAGCAGCCGCTGTATGGCCGTGACTGAGGCCCGCGTTTTGATCGGCTGCTGAATGACCCATTGGCCGCTATCGAGTCGGCCCGCCTGAATAAAGCCGTCGGCCCTCCGTATGCTGAAGCGGGTGATGTCGGAGGCGTTTTCTCTGAAAAGATCACGGACGCGCCATTCGGAGGGAGAAGAGGGAATCATTTTGAGGAGTTCATCATCGACCGAGGCGATGACATCTTGGCTTTCTTCTTTAACGTAGACCCGGTTGTCCAGGGTGGACCTTCTGCCGATGAGATACGATTTGGAGCGGTTTTTCCCGGAGAGGCGGATCGTGGCCTGCGGGGCGTCTAGTCCGTAATCCGAGAGGGTCAGATTGCGCCCTTGACGGTCCTGCGCGGTGATAGCGGCATTTTTACGGAGCAGTTCGAGATAATAGAGAAAGCGATGAATGAGACCTTCGTCGGCGGGGTCGTCCACCGGTTTTCGGATGTGCCACTGCTCGTCTTCGCGCTCGCAAACGAGTTGCGTCCCGTCCCGCTCGATCACGATCTTGGATATTTCATCCTGGTCAAAAGTGAAGGCCTTGCGTGCACGGGCATTCTGTTCAGCGGTGGACCAGGTGTCACGCTCGAAGAAATAAATGAATGCACCCAGCGTAAGAACGAGCACAAAGAGGATGAAGGTAATGGTTCCTTTCATGGCGCGTTACCCCCTTCTCCGCAACCACACCAGCAGACCCAGCAAGGCCACGGAAGCTGGCATCACCCCTGCCGCGATCCAGAAAATGGTCATTTTCTGCGATCGCGTGATGAGCAGCTTGCTGTGTAAAACCGGTTTGGGTGCAATGCCGATCTGGTCGTCGCGCTCGAGCAGCCAGTTCAGGGCGTTCATGTAAAATTGGATGTTGCCGCCGATCACCCCTTTGTTGGCCACGAAATCGGAGTCGCCGACCACGACGAGCCGGGTGGGCTTGATCTTGACGTCGATTCCAGGAACGGGCCCCTTTTCCATGGCGAGGGCAATGGGTATCGGGCCGGCCAGGTCTTCCTCCACGTCAAAGTGCGCATGCGGGTCTTCGAGGTTGGTTTCACCCCAGCCGTTGGCCGAGGAGGCCGCCAAAACGCTGACGTGGGGTCGGTCCGCCGGGTCGGCTGCGCCTTCGTAGGCCAGCGGACGTATAGAACGCGGCAGGTAAAAGACCGAGGTGATCTGCTCCATGTTTTCGGTGATCGGATGGGCAAAATAGGTTGTGACAAAGAGGTCGCCGCGTCCCGTAAGCGTTTTGGAGGGGTCCACCACCAAGTTGTTTCCCACTTCAATGCCCCAGTCTTCGAGCAGCAGGTCCAGCCCCGAATCTTTTCCGGCATCGAGCAGGATCATCATGCGCCCGTTGTTTTCGAGATAGGCCGCCAGCAGGTCGATTTCGGTGATGGAATAGTCCTTTTCGGGGCCGGCGACGATGAGGGCGTCGCAGTCTTTTGGAATACCCAGGTCATCTCCCAGGCGCAGGAGTTTGACCTCGATGGTGTCGCGTTCCATTTCCGCCGCGATTTTTGAGAAGCCGCGACGCTTGTCTGGATCGGTCGGGTTTCCTTCGCCGTGACCCTGGAGGAAATAGACGACGGGTTTATCGGCGAGGGTCACCGCTTGAATGGCGGAGGAGAAGGCCCGCTCGCCGCTGAAGGCGGTCTGGACCGGGGGTTGCCCGGATTGCAGCGGGGCGTAGTCGTAGCGGGCGATTTCCTCTTCGGTGACGAAGCTGCTTCGCCCCTCGTGCTCAAACACCACCACGTTGGATTCTTTCACGCCGTACCGCGTGGACAGCTCCTCCGTGCGTGCCAGATCACGATCGGGGTCCACCCATTCGACCCGCAGTTTCGGGCAGGCGTATTCATATTCCTGAAGCAGATTTTTGAGATCCTGATACACGTCCTGGTTCGACTGGAAAAAGACCGTGGCGTTCAGAGGATTCGTCACCGAGTTGAGCAGTTGCACGGTTTTTTGGGAGAGGGCGTAGAAGTGGTTTCGGCTGACATCCCAGCGCCGATAGTGGCGGAAGGAGATGTAGTTCACCATGATCAGCAGGATGAGGGAGAGCATTACCGCGCCGCCGGCATTGAGCCCAAGCATCCACCTGCGGCGATGCGTTTCAGCCATATATGGGTTGTGTTTGTCCTGGTTCTTCATGGCATCACTTCCATTTTCCGGACTCGACCACCTGAATGGCAGCAAACAGCAGGGCCGCCGTGGTAGTCAAATATAGAATCAACGGGCGCGTATCCACGACCCCGCGCGAAAAATCCATCATGTGAATCACCGGCGAAAAGTAGGCGGCAACATGTCGGACCGATGGGTTGGCCGAGATATAGGGAATGAATCCGGCAAAAAAGCTGATGCCGACCAGCGCGAAACACATGACTGCCGCCACCACCTGATTGCGCGTGAGCGAGGAAGCCAGCACCCCGAGCGCCACATAGCAGGCCCCGATCACCAACGTGCCGAGATACGCCGTAAACATCGGCCCGATGTCCACCGTGGCGTCCGGATCAAAATAACGGATGATGAATCCGTAGGCCGCCGTGGGCAACCACATGCAGACGAAAAAGCTCAGCGCGCCGGCATATTTCGCCAGCACCACCGTATGTTCCGCCACCGGGGCCGTCAGCAGACCCTCCATCGTGCCCAGCTTCACCTCTTCGGCTAAAAGACGCATGGTAATCACGGGGATGGCGATCAGCATCGCCACCCAGAAAAAGATGCTCTCTCCAAAGAGGGTCTGCATCACTCCGCCCGCCATCATGCCTCCGCTCAGCATATCCACCAAAAACCAGAGGCTGACCCCCATCAGCAGCAGAAAAAACATCAGCACCACATAGGCGATAGGCGAGAGAAAATACCCTTGCAGCTCTTTTTTCCATAAGGCATAGAATGCGCGCATAGTCCGATCCTCACACTTCGTAGGAATCCATGGAAGGCTCCCGGCTCTCCGGCTCTCCGGTGGTCAGCCGGATAAAGGCGTCTTCCAGACTCGTTTTCTTGATGCTCAATTCCCGCAGTTTCCAGCCTTCCCGAACCGCCAACTCAAAGACGTTCTGCCGCAAATCCACATCCGTGGCGCATTCCAACTCATAATGCGTCCACGCCTCGCGCTGATCCGATTTCACTCCGCGCACATGCGGCAATTGCTCCAGCAGTGGGCCCGCCTTCTCGCGCGGGGCATGCAGCTCCGCCACTATTCTGGTGCCGCCCTGAATGGCCGCACGCAGATTCGCGGGCGTATCCGAGGCGGCAATTCGGCCTTCATGGATGATCAGTACCCGCTGGCAGGTGATTTCCACCTCTGGCAGAATGTGCGTACTCAAAATAATGGTGTGGTGCTTGGCCAATTCCTTGATCAACTCGCGCACGGAACGTATCTGACTGGGGTCCAGCCCGATCGTCGGCTCATCCAGAATCAGCAATTCCGGCGAATGCAGCAGCGCATCCGCCAAACCCACCCGTTGGCGAAACCCCTTGGAAAGATGCCCGATGATGCGGCGTCCCTCGCGTGTCAGACCGCACAGCTCCTTCACCCGCTCCACATGCTTGCGGCACTGACGCGGCGGAACCCCCTTTAAATGTGCCTTGAACCGAAGAAATTCATCCACGCGCATCTCATTGTAAAGCGGTACGTTTTCGGGCAGGTAGCCGATTTTGCGGCGGGCCGCCAGCGAATCGCGCAGCACATCAATTCCAGCAATGCGAATGCTACCCCCGCTGGCCGGAATATAGCCGCTCAGCATCCGCATGGTCGTGGTTTTGCCCGCCCCATTCGGGCCCAGAAAGCCGACAATCTCCCCCGAATCCACGGCAAACGAAACATCATCCACCGCCTTCTTGCGGGGATAACACTTCGTTAAATGATCGACTTCCACCATCATACGTTGATCTCAAGTTGCCGGTTCTTGCTTAAACTTCCGCATTATGCTTTACCGACCCCATTAGTCAAGGCTGATGACCGGTAGGGGAAAAGGCTTTTCAACCCGAGGCCTCTTCGCTAATCTGCTCCAAAACAAAGGAGACGGCCCATGACTTTACAAGTTCATCTTGCCCGCAAAAAAACAGGCATCTGTTCCGTAACCCTTTCCGGCCGGCTCGACCACGACACCGCCAAAACCTGCGAAGAACAACTCGCGCCCATTCTCAAGGAAAAGACAGCGGGTGTGCTGTTTAATCTTGCTGCGCTCGACTATATCAGCAGCGCCGGTGTACGCCTGATGTTGAAGGTGAAAAAACACGTCACGGCCTCCGGCGGAAAATTTGCTGTGCTGCACATGCAGCCGCCCGTGGCCAACGTCATGGAAATGGCCGAGATACTGGTTAAAACGGAAATATTCGATTCCGAGCAGGTTGCCGACATCTACCTTGATGCCATGCAGCGCAAAGAAGCCATGAAGAGCGCCGACATGCCTGATGAATAGCCTGCGTCAAAGATCA
>Ga0075120_10000957_pt1 | contig 23529 bp, 22 predicted proteins | sample AntAceMetag02UKL_FD_69792 | JGI IMG/M metagenome (GOLD analysis project Ga0075120, IMG submission 69792) | Saline lake microbial communities from Ace Lake, Antarctica - Antarctic Ace Lake Metagenome 02UKL | ecosystem: Environmental > Aquatic > Non-marine Saline and Alkaline > Saline | place...
CCCGAAAACATATCACGCGTAGTCTTATTTATCTTTCTAATGGCAGCCTGCAGAGACTCTTTCGCTTCCAGGAGATCTCTCTCTTGATTCTCAAGAAATATCGAACGCTCTTTTAGGCTCTTATGTTCCTCTATAGCAACAAGATTGACCTCACCCATTCTTTCCAATTTTCCCTGAAGATCTTTTAACTCTTCCTCTACAGCCCCTATCTCTACTTCACCTTCAACTTCATCTGGAATATCAGTTATACCATAGACCTGATTAAGTCTCTCTCTTATGCTTTTAATCCTATACTCTTCTTCGTTCATGTTCAAATCCAGACTGTGAGCTTCATCTTTATAAGCAGCATATTCATTTCTTAACTTTATAAGCTCATCCTCTTCTCTCTCAAACTGGGACTTTAAATCTTCATATTTACTTTTATCTTGAGTCAATCTTCCAGCGCCCTCCTCTAACTTGACCTTTAAGTCTTCGTTCTCACCTCTAAGGCGAGATACCTCATCTTCTAACTGACCTATCTTAATACCAATCTCTACCTGCTCATTCTCTCTCTTCTGCTTATCTATATTTAAATTCTGCAGTTCTATCTCAACAGATTTGTATATATCGTCGTATTTCTGTTTTCTCTCTATGTAAGATGCCTCTTTGGTCTCAAGTTGAGCCAGTCCTATAGAAAGCTCATGCTTCCTATCAATAAGCTTAGCCTGACTATCCTGCAAAGATAATAACCTCTCCTCGTCCTTTTTGATTTTAGCCCCGGACTCATTAAGCTCTGTTTTCAATCTATCCCTGCGCGATGCATCGCTGCTAAGTTGAGCTTCTATATCCTCTATATCTAAATTTAATACTTCCTGCTCTTGAGATAGTCTCTCTCTATTAGCCTGCCCTGACTCTAAGGTTTTCTTTAGACCGATAAGATGATCGTTTAATCCGGATTTTCTGACTTCAAAATCAGAGAGCTTATCAGTTACCTGAGAATATTTTTTTTCTGACTCTACTATGCGAACTGATACTTCTTCTAGACTCTTTTTGAGTATCTCAATCTCTTCTTTAAGTCTGCCTATCTTACCATCCCTATCTAATAATCCTAAATCCTTAGTAGGGTCAAATCCTATACCTAGAGTTGGGCCCTGAAAAGCCAGATGGCCTTGAGCTAAAAACCTATAAACCGGGTAATTAAAACTTAATTCTCTAGCCCGCTCAGAATCTTCGACATATAACACATCAGCAACTAACGAAAGGATGGCTTTTTTATCAGCATCAAGTTCTATAAAATAAGCTATGGGAAATGTCCCTTCGATGTATTCAGAGTCTTTAAATTTTAGCTCTGAAAGAACTACGACTTCTATATCGGAGAAACCTTCACTTTTGCAATACTTCAATATATCAACAGCAGACTCTCTCGCATTTACAACTATAGACTTTAATTTTTCACCAAAAGCAAGCTCTACCCTATCTACATATTCCGGAGCCACTCTTATAATATCAGATACCCTGCCCAATACCAGATCTGGAAATCTATTTGCCACAGCCTTAGTCCCTTCGGAATAGCCTAAACCTTTAGAATAGATTTCAAGCCAGCTATCGAGCCTGGCTTCGTAGTTGGCAGATTTTTTCTCTAAATTAACTTTATCAGCCGTTAAAGATTCTCTCCCTCTCTCAATGGTAGTCTTATCATTAAAGATGCCGTCCAATTCATTTTTCAAGATACCGAGCTCTTGATCCTTATCTCTAAGCTCTAGCTCTAATTTCTCCAGCTTAAAGTTCTGCTCCTCTAAAGTAAGGATTATACCACTGCGATTCTCTTTTAATCTCTCAATGCGTATTCTAAGAGATTTAAGTTCACTTTCAAGCTCTAGAAGCAGGTTGTTCTTTTGTGTAAACTCATAATTGTATTCTAATATCTTGGACTTTACCCCCTCTATCTCTTCCTTAATCTCGCTCTCTTCTATAGCTATGCTTTCAACCTCTCTCTTCTTATCGCCTATACCCCGATCTAGGACCTCGCCTTCTTGGTCAAAAGAATCCCTCTCTCCTCTTAACTCTGTCATCTTGCTCTGAGAGAGATTGATCCTGACTACAATATCTTCAAGCTCCTGCCTTAATATATCTATTCTCTCTTTAATCTCTTCTATAACCTGATTATTCCATTCTATCCTCTCTTTGTTTCTCTGCTGCCTAGAAGAAGCATCCCTTAATATATTCTCTTCTTGAGCTATCTTCTCAGAAGATTCAGATATATCGCCTCTCAATGCCTTCGCCAAAGACTCTTTAGATTCCAAGAGTCTCTGCATCTTGCTGGAGTCTTCATTAAACATATTTTTCTTGGACGAAAAAGAAGAGATTGAACCCTTATAAGCTTTTATTTTAGCCGCAGCTAAGATAAGCTCCTTGCTTTTTATATCCTCATAAACAATTTTATAATTCTCTGCCTTACGCGCCTGCCTCTCTAGAGAGGATATCTGACGTCTAATCTCTGAAATAATGTCAGAGACACGCAAGAGATTGTTCTCTGTATGTTCTAATTTACGTAAAGCTTCTTTCTTTTTATTCTTAAAGCGTGTTATCCCGCTTGCCTCTTCAAATACATACCTTCTCTCATCAGGTTTTGAACTTACTATAAGATCCATCTTACCCTGCTCCATAAGAGAATAGGCTTTTGTACCTATTCCAGTGCCAGCAATAAGATCCTGGACATCTTTTAATCTAACAGGAGCCATATTAATCAGATAATCACTATCGCCTGTTCTAAACAATCTTCTGGATATAGTAACTTCACTAAAATCTATAGGAAGTTTGCCGCTTTCATTTGATATCTTTAAGGAGACTTCCGCAAAATTGACCTTATCAGCAAGCTCAGTCCCGTTAAATATTACATCTTCCATAGAGCCGCCTCTAAGCTCCTTTGCACTCTGCTCACCTAAGACCCATTTCATAGCATCGACTATATTAGATTTGCCGCAACCATTGGGCCCTACAATTGCAGTAACACCTGGTTCAAACTCAAGAATGGTTTTTTCTGCAAAAGACTTAAATCCATAAATTTCTAAACTTTTAAGCAGCATAGATATAGCATATAATAAACTAAGTTAAATTTCAATCTTATCTCACCATCTAAATAAGGAGGTGTTTGATGGGTCTTTTCTTAATCTGCAGTTTGATCGGCTTAGGAGGCGGAATATTGAGCGGGGTTTTAGGCATAGGAGGTGCAACGATTATCATCCCTGCCTTGATATATTTTCTGAAATTCAATCAACATCTGGCTCAGGGTACAACCCTTGCTCTTATGGTTCTACCTATTGGACTGCTTGCAGCCTGGACATATTTTAAATCCGGACATGTAGATCTTAAAGTTGCAGCTCTAATATGCATTGGATTTTTAATCGGAGGACTAATCGGTGCTAAGATAGCAGTCTCTATGCCTCAGGAAGCTCTGGGCAGGATTTTTGGAATAGTACTCTTGCTCCTGGGAGCAAAGATGGCTCTTGGAATATGATATTAGAACTGAATATTAGAATAGAGCTGTCTTAATAAAGCGCTTTCTGAAACATCTTCTAAATATGATAAGAGATAACCTTGATTCACTTCGGAGAGAAAAGAGAGCAGCAGCTGTAACTGATCAAAAGCCAGATAGACCTTTGCAACTTTACCTTCTTCAGATATTGAATCGTAGAAACCTAGAGGGCCTAAAATCTGAGGAAATTTTTCCAGGGTTTTCTTAAATAAATCCAGACTTGCCTTCTTATCTATAGTATAAAGTAAGGCTGTAGCATGAGGAGCAGCTATGTCAGATCTAACCCAACCTTCACTTGCATCAAATACACCTAGGGCCGGTTCATAGCAATACTCTCCGTCTTTGCCTTGAGGATCTGCTGCAGCAGAACGGAGCAATGGCACTTTAGAATTTAAAGCATAATCTATTTGAATAGCAGCATAATTGAAATGCGCTTCTTTTAAACCGCAAGAGAGCTCCGTCTCTGGTATAAATAATAACGGCAGCCAAGCTTGAAAAGCACCTTGCCAAGGTTTAAAAAACTCAACCTCCCGGCCATTGCTTAAAGTGTAGCTGCCCCTAGGACAGTTTTCCTTCCTTAAAAGATTATTCCATAGATCTTGAGGTAGGTCAGTTAAGATTAAAGAAGCAAGAGCGGCGATTCTGGATTCAGTATAGAACCTATCCAACCAGAGATAGGGCAGAGGACCGTATCTATAGACTCCATAAAGAAGTCCAGTCTCTCTATCATATAACTCCTCCCATCCAGCACGCTGACTTAAAAGCATAGAGTCTACTTCTTTTTTAATTCTTCTCTGCCAAGCACTCTTAGAATCTGAAAAGGCTCCGGAGACAACCATAAGAGCTAGAGTAAAATTACCATTATCATAACTTGATATAACTCTATCCTCTGCCGCTTTTATCCCTTTTTTTAAATCATACCAATATAGAAGCCCTTTCCATTTCGGAGCCTTCTTGATAGATACTATTGTTTTAAGAAGAGCTCTCCCGGCATCCTCCCTGCTAAAATTATTTAAAACCAGATCTCCTTTTATAATATCGGCCAAAAGAACCATCCAGAAACCTATAATAGAAGGACTGGTATATTTACCGTATTTAAAAGAATTATCGTTTTGAATTGATATATGATCGTAGGGAAATCCGCTGAACTCATCCACGCCATATTTGAAATAGTCATAATTGCAGCCTATAATCCAATCTTTGAACCTCTCTTCCTCTGTTGCGGAGAAAGCATTGCTCACTAAAAATAAAAATACCCCTGTAAGTATATATTTTTTAAGACTCATCACTATTAGGTCGACAATCCTATACTCGGCAAATATAGAACAAACTCTCTTAATAATTACAGCAATCTAAGGTATCGGGTGAGAATTTTAAAAACTTATGTCCCAACTCAGGGTCAAATTGAGTGCTTAGATTAATCTCTATCTCGTTTAAAGCCTCGCTCTTGCTGAAAATTCTACCGCGATAAGAGCGTAATGATGTCATAGCATCAAAAGCATCTACAATCGAGACTAGGCGGGCTTCAAACGGTATCTCCAAAGACCTAAGAGCACTCGGATAGCCGTTGCCATTATATTTTTCATGGTGATACTTCACCACTGGTATCATCTCTTTCATTATGCCCAAAGGTATTAAAATATCCACGCCTTTAGCGGGATGCATCTTCATGTGGTTCATCTCTACCTCTGTTAACTTATCAGGTTTTGCTAAAATATTCTCGGGAATGACAATCTTACCTATATCGTGAATAGAGCAGGCCTTCTCCAAAACCATAATCTCTTTTTGGGGTAAGCCTAAAAACTTAGCAAAATCTCTCGCATAAAAACTTACCCGCTGAGAATGACCCCTAGTATTTTTGCATTTAGCCTCTAAAGCTGCCACCAGAACTTCAAGTGTTCCCAAGTACTTGCTCTGCAGCCTTTGGTACAGAAGTGAATTATTGATTACGATAGAAGCCTGATGGCTCAAAATAGATAAGATGCGAATCTCATCGTCACTGACTAAATGCTCTGGTGCAAAATTACTTAAAACCAATATCCCAAAAATGCTCTCTCTATAATTAATAGGCAGACAGATAAAATCACCGTCATTAAGAATATCTAACTCTTTTTTATTTAAGACAATGTTCTCTACTTTAAGGTCAGACTTTCTTAAAGGGATTCTTTTTTGAGCTACAAGACCAAAGACACCTTCTCCGCTCTTTATCCTCAATCTACTCAAAGCCTTTTCATCAAAGCCTTTAAACATCTGCACAACCATCTCAGATGTAGAGTCATCCAGCAAAAGTAAAGCTATATTTTTCGCTCCTGTAATTTCAGAAGACATATTAACTACAGCTTCAAGCGCTATATCCAAATCAGAGATATTAGTGATAACCTTGGTCACTTCTCCTAAAGCAAATATTTGATTAAGCCTGGATTCAAGCTGCCTATCCAAATCAACCAGATTATTGAGCAGCTCTTTATTCTCTGTAGCAAGTTTTCTCTGCTTAACAGCCCGGGTCACAACATTTAAAAACTTCTCCATATCAAACGGCTTTGTCATATATTCATAGGCCCCGTCTCTCACTGCTTCAATTGCTGTCTCTAGGGACGCGAACCCTGTCATTATCATAATAGGCAGCTCTGGATCTATCTCCCGGGCTTTTTTCAAAACTTCTAAACCGCTTAAGCCGGGCATCTTTATGTCTGTTATCACAAGATCAAAATTACCGTCTTTGATAGCACTAAGAGCTTTTTGACCCTCATTAACTGTTTCAACGTCAAAATCTTCAAGACTTAAGAAGTCAGATATACTATCCAGCAGCCCCCTGTCATCATCTGCCAATAAGATTCTGCCTTTAGGTACCTTCATCTAAGAGCCTTTGAGATATCTTCTATCTTCTCTTTTAAGGGTAATATAATTTTAAAGCTGCAACCTTTACCCAAAACAGATTCCACTTTAATGCTGCCGCCCATACTTTTAATTATCTTCTTGGATATATATAACCCTATACCATTGCCTTCTTCTTTTGTCGTATAGTTAAGCAAAAACAGATTATCCATTTCAGAGTCTGAAATACCCGGGCCTGTATCGGATATATCTATGACCACAGAACTATTCTTATCTTCTTCTATATACGCTTTTATAGTCAGCTGCCCACCGCCAACCATTGCCTCTTTAGCGTTGAGGATTATATTTATCATAACCTGCCTAAGCTGAGAAGAGTCTAAAATCAGATCCGGAATTCTTAAGTCAAAGTTTTTTACTACTCTTACCCCTGATCTATTCAGCTCCGGATCTAACATCTCAATGGTCGTATCAACAAAATCTTTTAAATCAAACCTCTCTTCTCTTTTTTTACTTATACCCAAAAGCCTAAGTAATAGACCGTCAGCAGACTGAATGGAACTCTCAATAAGAGAAAAATGTTTATCTATCTTTGCACTACTGGCCGCAATGCTCTTTTTTATGAAATTAGCTGAAATATTTATTGTAGTAAGTATATTCTTAAATTCATGCACCATAGAGCGGGACAACAGAGCAAAGGGAAGGCGAGAAGCTGTGTTCTTTAAAGATATCTCAAGCTGCTCCCTCTCTTCTTCTGTTTTCTCTAGCTCTGCTTTCAGATCTTGAACTTCGCTATTCTTCTTGAACTTAACTACAGCCTTCCTCAAAGCCTCATCAAGCTCTGCCATGTTTACCGGCTTTAAGAGAATAGATGCAACATCATGATTTAGAAAAGAGATCAACTCTTCCCTTTCCGGCTCAGAAGTTAAAACTATTATTGATGCTAGAGGATGTACATTATTGATCTCTCTTATTAATTCTTCTCTATTGAACCCCTGTAATTCAGAATCAATAACAGCTATCTGAAATTTTATCTTTTTTATAAAAGAGAATGACTCCCAAGGATTTGCAAACGAATATACTGGATAACCCTTATCTTCAAGTACTCCTAAGAAAGCTTCCCGGAGCAATGCATCAGGCTCTAATAGGAAAATAGAATATTCTTTCATCTTAAAATTAAATCCAAAGCCTCAGACCTTGTCTTCTGATTATCTTTAAAAATACCCCGCACAGCCGATGTAACAGTTGTAGTTCCCGGCTTTTTAACCCCTCTCATGCTCATACATTGATGTTCGGCTTCAATAACTACCATGCAGCCCTGGGGCTTAAGTTTTTTCATTATTACTTCAGCCACCTGAGTAGTCAGTCTCTCTTGAACCTGTAAACGTTTTGCAAGAATATCAACTACCCTTACAATCTTACTCAAACCTGTCACCCGATTGCCTTTAGGTATATAGGCGACATGGGCTTTACCCACAAAAGGAAGCAAGTGATGCTCGCAAATAGAATAGAGAGCAATGTCCTTAACCAGGACTATCTCCTGATGGCTATGCTCTAAAAATACCTCCAGCTCTTTAGCGGGATCCTTACCTATGCCGGATAGAATCTCCTCATACATCTGAGCCACTCTCTGAGGGGTCTTCTTAAGATCTTCTCTGTCAGGATCATCCCCGACAGCAGCTAAAATATCTCTTACAGCTTTTTCTATTTTTTTCTTATCCATAACCGCTTATTTTAAAATTCTACGCATAGGATTTCTATGTTTTGAAAAATCCCTTGCCTTATAGAACCTTTCGAATAAATCTAATTTTCCTTTTTCTTTCAATCTTCGGTAGATGCTGACCCAAATGCAATCTCTCTCTTTGTCTAATTCACACTTGCCTGCTTCCATACCGCCGCAAGGTCCATTCAATATCCCTTTAGAACATTGTGTCAACGGACATATGCCTCCGGTATACTCTAAGATACAGTCTCCGCAAGCAGAACAGGATTCAAAGAAGACTCTGGAATCAGGAGAGACCGTACCGGCAAAAAGAGTATTGCAGCCAATATGAACATCTAAATCAATATTTGCATTCTCAATCAGTGACTGTACTCCTAATCCGCAGCTTAATAGAAGGTAGGAATTTGACTCTCTTATCTCTGCACTATGTTTTGAGAGCGAACGCTTAAGCTCTGCAGCTATACAAGGTGCCTGAGGCACTGCATAGCCAGTCACAACGAATCCCGAATCTTCCAATCTTTTTCTAATCTCTAAAACCTCTTTCTCTCCGCCAGTCTTGCAGACAGTAGAGCACTCCCCGCAACCAACTATAAATATTTTTTCATCTCTTTTAAGATGTTTGCTAATCTGATCAAAATTTTTCTGCTCCGTTATAATCACTTAGAGATCCTCTTTAAAATAATTAAACTGACTCAAGACATAGTCTCTACTCTTAGCTATATCATCCAGACCAAGAGCAGGCTTACCATCTTTTATCAAGGGCTTTAATATATCTTCCATATCATTCCCGCAGCTACACTTTTGACTAGTAACGCTTAAAGGCTCAACAGTTCTTGAGAAACAATCCGAACATCTGAAAAGTCTCTTTACTCCGGAAAGCTTACCTCTTTTTGCTATCGGCTGCCCATCTATCTCCACTATGTCCATTGCAAAATCTAAGACAGGAGCATTACTTATAGAGGTTCCAACCCCGTAAGAATCTACATAAGGATTCAGCTCTTTAATCTTATCCTCATCTATTCCACCGCTTACTAATATTTTGATATCTTTAAAACCCCTTAACTCAAGCTCCCACTTTACCTCTTTTAAGATCTCTATAAAATTTCCTCTGCGAGAAGCCGGAGTATCTAGTCTGATACCAAAAATCTTATCTTTTAATGCTTCTGCCACATTCAAAGCCTCGAACTTTTCATCATTAAATGTGTCTATCAATGCAATCCGATTTACATCACTATCTATGACTCTATCAAATGCCTCAGTCGCTTTAACTGTATCACCAAAAAGCAGCACTAAAGCATGAGGAATAGTTCCAACAGCCTTTAAACCTAAAATTGCAGCACTTTTAGCACAGGCGACGCCATCGCACCCTCCAAGGTAAGCATTTCTCTCTATCATCGGAGCAATGGCAGGATGAATCCTCCTGGCTCCAAAACTATAGAGAGGCTTGTCCAAAGCAGCAATCTTACAACGCGCAGCCTTGGTCGCAACCCCTGAAGCCTGGCAGAGAAGCCCCAACAGCGCAGTCTCATAGAGACCGAAATCTTCATATCTGCCTTCAATTCTCATCACAGGATCATTAGCCCCAAAGAACGTTCCTTCTCTAACAGCGTAGACATCTATACCTTTTATTTCATTAAGCACCTCAAAAGCCTCCTCTAAGCCGCTGAAGAGACCCCAAGTATACCCTTTGGGCAATAATTTAGCAGTAAACTCAACCGCTACTCTTTTAGATATATTTTCTTTTTTAAGAATCTCTCGGGTTCTTAAAAAATATATATCGCTAACATCGCCCCTTTTTATCTCCTCCGAACTTGCTATATGAAACATGCCATCTCCTGTTTATAAAAGAGATTAAAGCCTTATTGCTTTTGCAACGCGTAATTTTATAACCTCAAGCAAGGGTTCCAACTCTGCTATCTTCTTATCTATTTTTTCCTGATTACTGATCACGGTTCTTAATTTACCTAAAAACCCATCTGGGCTGCTTGCAGAAGATTCTACTATTCTTACTGTAAAAATTACAGCAGCTCCAAGAAGAAGATAAAAAAATATCTTAGAATTACACATCTTACAGTTTCCTAGATATTCTAATCTTGATCTTAATAAGCTCATCATATACATTGTCAAGTTTGGTAAGTACCTCTTCTTGTTTTACTATTAGAAGGTCTATCTTTTCACTTAAAGAGAGCTTACTCTTTGTCTCTGCTGTTAAAGCAACTCTATAGACCAAAATTAGAGATAGTGATAGAACTACAATAAATATTGCCTTTTTAAACCTACTCATATTTTTTCTTCCTCGCTTGCCTCTATATAGACTTCAAAATCTATATTGGGAAAGAGATTGTCTCTTCTTTCCAAAACCTCAAGGTAGGTCTCATCTATTGTATCACTCTCCACCTCTTCATGGAGGCGATTAAACCTGAAGACATGTTCTTTGATTCTCTTTTGAGCATACTCTACATGTGTAGCAGTCTTGATAATAAAAGCCCAATCGCTAGATTGAGCTAGCAGAAGTTCTCTGGCCATCTGGTTAAGCGCCCTTCTCCTTAACCCCGCAACTCCTCTATTTTTAGCTGCTAAAACTTTCATGCGTCCAGCAGCTTTGTGCAAGTGCCTATATACCCAGTCGTTAGAACCATTGAGCCAAAACTCGCTATAGCCCTTATATCCCCAACTTGAGAAAGAAGGCCTCAATACCTGATTTTTAGGGTACTCCCTAAGATAATCCATGGGGGTTATCAGTTTCATAGTTTTCTGATCATGATGAATCTTCTTTATTAAAAATTCGAGAAAGATAGGACCTTCAAACCACCAATGCCCAAACAGCTCCGCATCATAAGGAGCAACTATTATAGGCTTTCTATCCATAAACGTACTTAGGTATTCAACTTGCTTCTCTCTATTAAACATAAAATTGCCTGCATGCTCCGCAGCTTTCTCTCTTGCCTTATCTGGATCATAAAGTTCCTTCTGAAGCGTCTCTCCTGTTATACGGTAATACTTCATACCTGTATTACCGCGGCTTCCATCCGGATTAATGTAAGGCTTAACATAATCATAATCTAAATCAAAACCAACATCTCTATAAAAATCTCTGTAATAGTGGTCCCCGGGATAACCTTCAGCAGCACTCCAAACTGATTTAGAGCTTTCAACGTCTCGCCCGAAAACAGCAACTCCTGATTTACAAAAATAGCCTGAATAGACCCCATAGCGCGGCCTAGGATCAGCAAACAGCACTCCATGAGTATCAACTAAAAAATATTTAATACCTTCTTCTTTTAAGATCTCATCATCATAAGGCTTATACCCGCATTCAGGAAGCCAGATACCTTCTGGTCTCCTCCCAAAAGCCTCTTCGTAAACACCTACGCCGACTCTGACCTGAGCCTTAACAGATTCTCTGTTTACCATCAAAGGCATAAAACCATGAGTTGCCCCGCAAGTAATTAACTCTAGAAAGCCGGCATCTTGATACTCCTTAAAAGCATCCAGAATATTTTTGTTATATCTGTTTAAGAATATATCTTTGGATCTCCTGAATGCATCTAGATACATCTCAGAGAGCCTTTTAACTTCAAAATTACCTTTGTTGCGCTGAAGCTCTTTCTGAGCCAGTTCAATGGATTTATCCAAATGCTTAAGATATCTATCTTGAAGCATAGAATCTCTCAACATGCTTATCAACGTAGGAGTAACAGACATGGTCAACCTAAATCCAACACCTTCATCTCTAAGGCGCCTGAACATTTCTATAAGAGGGATATAGGTCTCTGTTATGGCCTCAAAAAGCCAGCGCTCTTCTATGAACTCATCATATTCAGGATGTCTGACATAAGGCAGATGGGCATGTAAGACTATCGAAAGATACCCTTTATTTTCCATATCTCTACCTCTTGTCCTCTAAACTGCCTTTGGTGGAAGAAGAAATAGTATCCAGCCTTCTCTGTTTAAGGACTTTTTGCAGCTCTTCTGAACTAACACCAACACCATAGCCCCCGGATAAAGCAAACATCTTCCAATAATCCTCATCTACTACCATCCACTCTTCATCCACTAATTCAGATGGTCCATACCTAGGAGTAACAACTACGTTAGAGCGAATAATGGTAAAGAATTTACCGCTATCTGTTCTCAATCCAACCTCAGCAACATAACTTCTGCCTGAGTCCTTAACGTTGATATACCAGCACTCTATAAAAGGAGTAAGTTCTATATCAAAATAACTGTTATAACTTTTAGAATCTTTAAATTCAACTCCGGTTACATCATAGACTCTTAGAACCTCCTTATAGCCTGAGCTTCCGCATCTTAAACGAGTATCTTCCCAAAGCTGACCTCTAATCTCCCAATAAGAGAACAGCCACCAAGGATCCCTCACAAGCAACGCGAGACTATCTTCGCCATAGTGATGTTTGATCTCCGGACTCTCTGAGCCTATCTGACTTCTAGGCTCTTCACCACGATCAGTAGTTCCAGCCTGGAACTTAGTTAGCTCAATAAGCTCTTGAGAGAGACTCTCTTTGGCAATCTTCTTTATCTTAAGAGTCTTTTTCTTCCTTAAATCCGGCTTAGAAGTTTTTTTCTTTGGCTTTATCTTTTTAACGATTTTATCCCGCTTTATCTTCTGCTCAATCTTACCTTTGACTTCTGCTTTTTTGGCCAAATCTTTAGAAAGAATCTTTATCAGCTCTGCCTTTTTAAGTATAGAGACACCTTTAATCTTTCTCTTTTTTGCAAGCTCAAGAAGCTCTATTCTTTTCAATTTAGTTAAATCTTTACCCATAATACAATCCTCCTACTAAATTCTCAAACATTCAAACTCTTCTCTATTCTTAGCAACTGCTTTAAGAATCTCTCTCTCTACTCCATTATTAAACTCAACCTCAATCTCAAGAGCTGCTCCTCTCTTACAATGCGCAGCAACAATTTCAGCTGCCAATGGATATATATTATCTCTCATATCGCTCCCTACTGCAAGAGCCAAAGGACCCTTTATATCTAAAGGCTCTAACCAAGGCAGAGATAACCTCTTAGAGACAGATAGAAGCATGTTGTTCTCTCTTTCATCCCGACCCACGATAAGCTTAAGACTCTCAGACAACCTAAAATGTCTGCCTAATTTAAGTAAGTATATCTCATCTAAAGAAGGGTCTCCAGTCTGCTTGAGTAGGTCTTTAAGTCTTCGGCTAAATCCCGGATCTGTCAAAAGACAACCTCCTGAGGGAGTAGGATAATCTTTTATCTTATATTTTTCGACAAGCTCAAACTGCTTTTTCCGGGAACGCCCCTGAATATTGAAAAACTCCTCTCTTTCAACCCAGCCTCTCTCTTCAGGTATTGTAAGGGGCAATACTCCTGCCGAAAGAGGCCTTAATATCAATCTATCCAACCCTGCCTCTTGCTCTATTTTAAAAAGCGTAGATCTGTTCTGCGACATAGGGCGCTCTCCTAAAACTTCACCTGTTATAATATATGAAGCACCATATTGTTTAAAAAGCTCTTTAGCCTTTTTGAACATAAAGATCTTACAATCTATGCAGGGATTTATATTCTTGCCAAAACCATGTTTTGGATTCTTAAGAAGTTCTAAATACTCAGAACCCAACTCTATAATATTGAGCTTAAGGCCAAAGAATTCTTTAGATGTAGTCTCCAGTAATTCTTTAAGCTTACATTTATCATCGGGACGGCAATGGCAAAACGGAATATGAAAAAACAGTGCCTCAAAAGAGGCAGCCTGCTCTTTTAAAATAGCTCCTGCAAGCATAGAATCTAAACCAGAGATTAATAATAGACCTTTGTTTTTCAAAGCAGACGTTACTCTTTATTTAATTTATTCTCGATACTATACTTAACATGCTCAAATAGAACATTCTTTACCTTGTCAGGGGGCATGACAACAAAATAGTGACTAACTATAGCATCTGCAACTTCCTGGGTCAAGATGCCAACCTTAATACTATCTGCCGCCAAATATATCGCATTACTCTCCCTGCAATAGAAAGCTTTGGTTTTAAGTTCTTCACCAAAAAGTTCAAAAAATTCATTCTCTAAGTTTTTTTGAGTCAAAAATATTTTTATATCTCCATGATAGCTATAGAGATGCATGTCTAAAATATCGGAGACCTCCTTAAAAAGTGAATCTATGTTCTCCGCCAATACTTCTCTGGGACTGCCGCCTCTAAATATCTGACTGCTGCTGTCCTGATAGAGGTAGAAGTTTGATCCAAGCTTGATCTTATAAGCAACGCCTAGAAGATCAACGCCTTCCTGAGCATATATCGTAAAATATTCCCCGCTGGATTTTTCAACCAAATCCTGTGCATAGATAGAGATTGATAAGAATAGAAAAAATAAAACTAAAAGATTTCTAAAGCTGCTTATCCGCATAAGATTATTGTCAAAACTTAAAGCGATTAAGAGTATTTTTAATCTTGTCTAACCTGTTTATAAATGGACTCCTCTTATCCTCTTCTACTATATTTTCGCTTAATAAGGTTTCTAATTCTTGGATGCTGGAGCCAAACGTATTGAAATAGAATCTCAACCTCGCCTTCATATCATTTAAAGATTCTGCAATGCTCTGAAGCTGATCATCTCCCCTAAGCTTAAAATCTGAGCGAAAATCACCGTCAGCCATAATCTCAAACTCTTTCTGCAAGCGATATAGCGGACCGGCTATCTTATGAGAGATAAAGAGGGTCAACATAATCGTAAATAGACCCATAAAGACCATTACGACAACGATGGTTTGTATTAAGATTGGTGCTATGAAGTCGGCTGTGGATTTAACAACTGCCTCTGTATTCTCAAAGCTGACCGTAGTTGTCCTAGAGGCAAACAGATAAAGCAAGCCTGCGGTAATAGCAGAGCTTAACACCACCAGAAGGCAAAATTTGATTATAAACTGCACCTGAAACTTTCTATCTATAAAATATATCCTTCTCTTTCTATCTTTCATTCTACTCCTCCTTCTTTATTCAAGACCATATCGTAATCAATCTCTATCGCAGAACATTCTTTGACTTCATCAAGCCAGTCATTTAAAGCCCTGGTCTGTTCTCCTCGCAAAAGCTGCCACTTGACCTGCTGGTAGATCTCATCCAACCTCTTATCTGTAAGACCTTCTTCCAGCATTTCATCATAACGATCTCTTACTTGAGAGTCCGAAATATTTACCTCCGAAGCTAGCTCTTTAGATTTTAAATCTACTATCAGTTTGAACAGAAGCTGCTCATAATAATGCTGAAGAGCACCTAAAAACTCTTCACTTTTATGAAGACTTAACTTTTCTGCTTCTTGCAAAATCAACTTTTTGCTTATTAGTGCTTCTAATACTCCTTGTCTAGAATCTAATGTATCAGGCCTTTCTGCATTCATCTTGGCAAAATAGTTTTCAAATTCATCCAGAGTCATCGAAAAATTATTAATTCTTACAACATGGGAGTCTTCTCTGAAGTAAACTCTAAAAACGTAAAAGAGCACGACTAAAACCATAAAGATAACTGTAATGCCTATCAGCTTTTTCATAATCAATATCCCTCGCTTTTTATTTTCTCTTTAATATATAGCATTTTTGATTATTTTGCACCAAAATACTTAAATATAAAATTGACTTTTATCTTTTTTTAATGTAATTTTTAGAGAATTCGGGGCTGTAGCTCAGCGGGAGAGCACTACGCTGGCAGCGTAGGGGTCGAGGGTTCAAATCCCTCCAGCTCCAAACGGAATAGAATTAGAACTAGAACTCTTTTAGCAATTGAAAAATAAGAGAAAAGACGTTGTAATCATCCTAATAATATCTCTCCTGATCTTTGTATCAAATGTATCGGCTGAAAAAATCATGGTCATCCCTGTTAAGGGGGTAATTGATTTAGGACTCTCCACTTTTATTAAAAACTCTATAGAACAAGCAGAGACTCGAGATATAACTACTATTATTTTAGAGATGGATACACCCGGAGGCAGAGTAGATGCTGCTGATATAATCTGTGAAGCTATACTCAATTACCAAGGCAAAACTATTACTTTCGTAACCAATCAAGCCTGGTCTGCAGGAAGCATGATCGCATTATCAACAGATAAAATAATAATGCGGCCTGCAGCAAGTATAGGTTCTGCAGAGCCCAGGCAAGGAATATCAGGAGAAAAAACAGATGAGAAGATAGTCTCTGCCTTAAGGGCACGATTTAAAGCCTTGGCTGAGGAGAAAAATCATAATACTGCCTTAGCTCAGGCTATGGTTGATAAAGATATCGTGGTATTAAAAATACTTCTTAATGATCAAACTCTTATCGTTACAGAGGAAGAGCTTAATGAAAAAATAGCAACCGAAGAAGCTGAGGTCAAAATTTTAACCACTATATCTGAAGAGGGTAAACTCCTAAATTTAAGCGCAAAAGATGCAAAGAAATATAGCTTGGCTAAAGAAATATGTGAAAATAGAGAGACTCTGATCACATATTTAGAGATAGAGACACCCGAGATAATAGAAGGGAGTCCTAGCTGGTCTGAAAACCTAGTAAGATTTATCACTCATCCTATACTATCTTCACTCCTTTTAGGCATTGGATTCTGGGCCATAATGCTTGCACTAAGAATACCAGGTCTAGGGCTTCCTGAAATTGCAGGAATAAGTGCACTGGGGCTTTTCTTCTGGGGCCATAAGCTAGCAGGCTTATCAGAATGGTTAGATATACTCCTTGTTATCATAGGTCTAGCCTTGATCTTAGTCGAGCTCTTCATAATTCCGGGATTTGGACTAACAGGAGCAGTAGGGGCTTTAACCTTACTGGCAGGAATAGTCCTTACGTTGACAAACCACCCCATATATCCACCGATTGAGGGGCTCAATAGAGCATCTGGAATAATGCTCTCGTCTCTCTTCATCTCTCTTGTCATGTTATTTATAAGTCTAAAAATATTTCCAAAAACAAAGTTCTGGAATAGATTAATTTTAGAATATCAACTAACAAAACCTAAGATAGAAGATGGATCTACAATGTTAGATAATGGAACTGCCGTATCTGACTTAAGACCCGTGGGAAAAGCTAAGTTTGGGAATAAGATATATGATGTAGAGACCCTGGGTGACTATATTCAAAAAGGAGAAAAAGTGAAAATCATCTCAAAACATGGTAATATAAGAAAAGTAAAAAAAGCATGAATATACTTAACAATATCTTTACTATACTATTTGGACTCATAGCTTCAATAGTTTTCTTCCTGATGGAGCTTTTTATAATTCCGGGGTTCGGCATAATGGGTATGCTGGGTATTACAATCCTCGCAATTACAACTCGCCTTGCCTATAAGAATCTAGGACCAGAAGCTGGAATATATACCCTGCTTGCCGGTATTTTTCTTGCAAGCTTATTTGTATACTATTTTATTAAGAGACAGCTCTTTAAAAAGACCACTCTGCAGTATAGATTGACAAAAGAAGACGGCTATGGGATAAGGAATCTATTAATAAAAGAGTATATCGATAAAGAAGGTATAGCGATAAGTGTATTGAGGCCTGTGGGCATCATAGAGATAGACGGCGAAAGACTTGATGCTACAGCAGAGGGAACTTTCTTTCTTGAGAAAGGTTCTAAAATAAAAGTCGTAGGCATAGAAGGCAATAGATTAAGAGTTCAAAAAACAGAGGAGGTTTAGCATGAACATGGCGATTCTTTTCTTAATAATCTTTGGAGGGTTTTTTCTCTTTGGCTATTTTATCCCACTAAGGCTCTGGGTCGCAGCACTTGCCGCAGGAGTAAAGTTAAATCTATTAAGCCTCGTTGGTATGAGGCTTAGAAAAGTAGACCCCAACATTATAGTCCCTTCTCTTATAATGCTGCATAAAGCAGGCTTGGCAACAGAAATAAATCAGATGGAAGCTCATTATCTTGCCGGCGGAAATGTATTAAATGTAATAAAGGCTCTTATATCGGCCGATAAAGCTGAGATAGTTTTAAACTTTGAAAGAGCGGCGGCAATTGACCTTGCAGGAAGAGATGTGCTAGATGCCGTCAAAACATCGGTTAACCCTAAGGTTATTGATGCACCAAGAGAGGGCATGATTGCAGCTGTTGCTAAAGATGGGATACAGGTTTTGGCTAAAGCACGTGTTACGGTAAGAGCCAACCTTGATAGACTCGTAGGAGGCGCGACTGAAGAAACAATCATAGCAAGAGTCGGAGAGGGAATAGTTACAACAATAGGCTCGTCTGCATCCTATAAAAATGTGATTGAAAACCCAGACTCTATATCCAAAACAGTTCTAGATAAAGGCCTTGATGCAGGGACTGCATTTGAAATTCTTTCTATAGATATCGCAGATATAGACGTTGGTAAAAATATCGGTGCTCAACTACAGACCGATCAGGCAGAGGCTGATTTAAAAGTAGCTCAAGCAAAAGCAGAGACACGTCGGGCTATGGCTGTTGCACAAGAACAGGAGATGAAAGCAAAGGTACAAGAGATGCAAGCAAAGGTGGTAGAAGCAGAGGCCCAAGTCCCGCTTGCAATTGCAGAAGCATTTAAGAGCGGCCACCTAGGAGTTCTTGACTATTATAAAATGAACAACATCCAGGCTGATACAAAGATGCGATCGAATATTGCAGGAGATATACAGCCAAAAAAAGAAGATAAATAAAAACAATGGCAGATCTGTTAATAGTATTATTCTTGATTGTTTTCTGGGTGATATCTTATACCTTGAAGCAATCAGGCAAACCAAGCACTCAGTATAAAGAGGACAATGAATTAGAGCATCTTTTTAGATTTCCGAAACTCAATATAATTCCAGAAGCTCTAAAACAAGAAGATAAAAAGATAGAGCAGAGAGTAATCAGCAAGATAGAGCCTGATCAAAGATCGGAAGTAGTTAAAAGAGGGGTTGTTCTCCCTGAACATCAAACCGGCACTTCAAAATTTGATTCTGGAAAACTTTACCGGGATATGCTAGAATCCAAAACTTCTTTGAGGAATTCTATCATTATCAAAGAGATATTAGATAATCCGGTATCTTTACGATGATTTAAGCCAGGGTGGCGGAATGGCAGACGCGCGTGATTCAAAATCACGTCTCCGTAAGGGGGTGGGGGTTCAAGTCCCCCCTCTGGCAAAATAAAAAACCAGATCTAAAATCTGGTCTATTTTTTTTAGTCCCCCCCACCGGTGGCCAAGCCTTGACTTATTTATCGCACATAATAAATACTTTGTCAAATTTGTAAATAACTTTTTATTAAATAAAATATTATAGACTCAATTGCTTATAGGGAGTTAAACTTTACCGCTAAGAATATAGATGCCAAAGAGGATGAGCATAGATCCGGCTGCTATTTCAATTACTCTTAGACTCTTCTTAATCTTGCCAAATAGAGTGAGGAACCATGATAACGATAAAGCAGAGATCAAAAAAGGCAGAGAGAGACCTAGGGAAAAAAAGAGTAGCAATAAAAACCCTCTAAATAGATCGGCCTTTATACTTGCAACTGTTAAAACAGCAGCCAAATAAGGAGTAGCACAAGCAGTAAAGCTGAATGCAAACACTACCCCAACAAATATTATCCCTATTATCCCTGCAGGTTTTTTCCGCAGCGAAAAATTTAGCGCAGGCAAAAACTTTAATCTGCTGTAAAACAAAACGTAAAGCCCCAATAAAACTATTACTACTCCGCCTATTCTCTGAACGGGAAACTTTAATCTAAATATAATTTCTCCCAACAGAGAAGCTCCAAGACCCAGAGATATGAATATACAAGAGAAGCCTAATAAAAAAAGAAGGGTGTAGATAACCATCCTCTTGCGTAAACAAGCGGGGTTTTCTTTCATCTCATTAAAAGAGATACCGCTTATAAAAGAGAGGAAAGAGGGAATGAGCGGCAAAATGCATGGTGAGAAAAAATAGAATACTCCGCCTAAAAAAGCCATAATGAATGATATGTCATTCATTGATTAAAGCCTGCAAAAAACCAATTATTTCAGGCTGATTCCAGTCTATAGCCCCAGGAATCTTGGCAACAGCCCTGAAGTCTTTATCAATAATAAACGAGCTGGGTAAACCAAACACACCATACTTAAGAGCCGATAACCCATAATCATCAGAATAGACTGGGAAATCTGCGCCTTTCTGTTTTAGATAACTTTCAATAGCAAGTTTTTTATCTCCCAAGAAAAGTGGTATAAACTCTATCTTAGATCTATCTAGAGAGGGAACAAAGGTCTTTAAAAAATCAACTTCGGTATCACAAGCACTACAACTTATAGTTCGAAAATTAACTATTATTACCTTACCTTTAAAATCCGAAAGACTGTAGTCTGACCCATCTAAATCCTGAAAACTAAAATCCTTTGCCGGGACCCTCTCGTCTTTAGAAGGAATTTTATTAGTTGCTTCGGCTGAAAAACCTTCTTGCTTACTATTTGAATAAATTAAAAATCCTATTCCGGCTAACAAGACAATTAAAATAGGGGTTAATTTTTTCTTAATTTTCAAACTCCTACCCCATAACAACCTTTACCTCATGCTCTTCGCCGTCAGAGAGAGGTTTTAGAATATTAGATTCTTGTTTTATACCATCAAGGTAGACTTCTCTTACCCCAGTTGATACTCCGCTTGAATTATCAACTTCTATATTGTAGGCTGAACCTCTAAAGACTCTTCTTACTTTAAAACCGCTCCAACTAGAAGGGATACAGGGGTCTATCAGGAGCCCGTCAATCTCTGCTCTTATTCCAAGAATCCAGTTTGTACTTGCATGAAAAAACCAGGCTCCGCTTCCAGAATACCAAGTCCAGCCTCCACGCCCGTAATTCTCTGAATCCGGACCATCTACATTGCCCGCAGTGACATAAGGCTCTACGCAATACAATTCAGGGTCCATGCCCCGCTTTGCTGGAGAGAACCTAGAATAGACTTCATAAGCCATATCCCCATTTTTAAGGACGCACTCTGCGATAATAGCCCAGCATGCTGCATGAGTATATACACCGCCATTCTCTCTAACTCCTGGAGCATAGCGAGACAGATATCCTATCATAGGATCAGGCTTCTTGTATGCAGGATAGAAAAGTACCGGACCATAATCATGGAGCAGATGCTTCTCAACGCTTTCCATTGCTCTCTTTTTTCTCTCTTCATCAGTTGTATTATGCATCACGGCCCAAGTCTGAGCATTAAGAAATATCTTACCCTCTTCACAGCTCTTACTACCCATAACCTCGCCACTATCTTTAGTGGCTCTTATAAACCACTCTCCATCCCATCCATGCTCATTGATTGCTCTTTTTAGATCCTGTGCTCTTTTTAAATAATTTTCCGCTCTTTCAGTGTCAGATCTTTTTTGACAAAGTGAAGCAAAATCCTGGAGTATCTTATATAAGAAATGCCCTAACCAGATACTCTCTCCTTTCCATTTTAGTCCTACAGAGCTCATCCCATCATTCCAGTCACCTTCACCTATTAAAGGCAATCCTCTCTCTGAAAAACGTGACAAGACCAGATCTATTGCCCTTACACAATGCTCATATAGGGTCTCTTCATTTTCGTCATCTACATATGGTTGAGACTGATCTAAGATAGAATAGTCTCCAGTCTCTTTAATATAGAAAAAACTGATATATGCCATCCAAAGCAAGTCGTCTGTCATAGCTGTCTTGGCTCCCGTCTCAAGCAGCGGATGCCACCAATGATATACCGCACCATCTTTAAATTGATGCTTTGCATGTAGTAAAATCTGTTTTCTCGTAAGCTCCGGCTTAAGAGGCAGAAAAGCCAAAGAGTCCTGCAATTGATCTCTAAATCCATAGCCGCCGCTACACTGATAGTAGGCAGTCCTAGCCCAAATACGCGCAGCAATTGTCTGATAGCGAAGCCAATAATTCGTTAAAACATCGAATGACTTATCTGGGGTTTCTACTTGAAAAGGTACTAAGAATTCTTCCCAAAAATTAATAGTTCTATCAAACTCTTGTTCAACATTTTCTAAATCAGAGTACCTCTTTATTAAATCCTTGGTCTTATTATCATCTTTATTAAAACCGGTGAGAAAAACTACCTCTCTCTCTTCGCCAGGATTAAGTTCTAAATCAACCTTTAAACTGGCTATTGAGTCATTCCACTTGCCAACTTTATTTGAAAGTTCTCCCTTCTCTATGCTCTCGGGATTAGCAAAAGACCTATAGCGCCCAAAAAAGTTTCTCTTATCACCTTCATAACCCGAAGGTTTAACATTGACGCTATGAAAACCATCTCCTGTAAACTCTCTTGAACCTGTCGATATAAAAGAGGGGACCGGAATCTTCCTCTTCGTTGCAAATATACTATTTAGCTCTTCATCGTAAGATGTTTCGATAAACGTTCTTTGAAACTCTCTATGAGTATCAGTTCCACTGCCAAGACACCACTCTAGGTAGCTAAAGATGCTTAGGCTTCTTGATCTATCAGAGACATTCTTTATCTTTACCTTCCAGATCTCAAGCGGCGAATCTTGAGGAACAAACATTGTGACAATACTCTCTATCCCTCTATATTCAGTGTGATATGTAATATAACCTATTCCATAGCGAAGCTCAAACTTATCAAACTCTATCTGGCAAGGCTTATAGAAAAGAGACCAGAAATCACCCTCTTCGTTGTCTCTTAAATATAGGAACTTACCCCATTCATCTCTGACCAAATCCTGAACCCAGGTCGTTAAGCGTGAAATCTGAGAATTGCCCCACCAGCTAAAACCGCATCCTGTTTGTGAAAAAACAGCCCCGTAATCAGGGTTTGTTATCACATTCATCCAGGGCATGGGAGTTTTGGGAGATTTTAATATATACTCTCTGCCGTTATCAGCAAAAAACCCATACTTATTCTCTAATATCTTTTCGCCCTTATAATAACTTTCGATGTCATTTAAAACCGGGCACCCTGTATGGTTCATACTTCTCCTCCTATCTCTCTTTACAAACAACACACTTGCTGATTTAAGTAGCCCTAACGGGATTTGAACCCGTGTCGCCGGAATGAGAGTCCGATATCCTAGACCGAGCTAGACGATAGGGCCTTATCTATAAGTTTATAACAATATATTAAAAATATTAAAATTTCAAGTTATATATATGCAAAGATGCTTTGTTATCGCCCTGCATTTATTTGATAGAATTGCTCTTGCACATAGAGATAGATTGCGCTAGATTGGTTGCGATGAAAAAAGTAACAATATTTATAGTTATTTCTATTTTAATAATTGCTATATCTGGGCATATTTATCTTCAAAAGCACCTTTTGCCCAATGCAATTGTTAATTTAGAAAAATACCTTTTAGAGAATACTCTCTGTAGCTTTAAAATAGAGCAACCGAAACTTGTCATATTCAGAGTAATCTTTCCAAAGATAGAGATAAGCTACCAGAAAGAGACCATACTTATCTACAATCTTAGCATACGTCCAAACCTAATGGCATTGATAGACAAACAA
>Ga0075120_10000968_pt1 | contig 23424 bp, 22 predicted proteins | sample AntAceMetag02UKL_FD_69792 | JGI IMG/M metagenome (GOLD analysis project Ga0075120, IMG submission 69792) | Saline lake microbial communities from Ace Lake, Antarctica - Antarctic Ace Lake Metagenome 02UKL | ecosystem: Environmental > Aquatic > Non-marine Saline and Alkaline > Saline | place...
GCCATAAGCTCTATTAAAAACGCAAAAAATATAACCCCTAAACCAAAAGAGACCTGTAACATTCTTTGTTTTACATTTCTTTTTTTCATATACCCTCTTTAATCCCCCTGAACTTTTTTGGAATCTATCCTTACAATATTTTACCCTTTTTTAAAACATTGAATGATTGATATTTATTTCTTTCACACCTGTCAGGAACCTGCTCTTTGAAAACACCACTAACCTTGAAAATACAAAATCTTGAAAATGCACTTGACGAGCCTTGCATAAGAATATTACAATCTAAATTAATGGATATGATATTAATATTATTTTTCGGCCCAACTGATTTCTTATTCTTCAACCAGGAGAAACCACATACTAAAAGCACCAGACATCTTTCTCTAACCAAACAATAATTTTAAAAAAGGAGGAGAATTATGAGATTAGAACCCAAAAAAATAATGTGTGCCATCGATTTTTCAGATTTTACAAATATTGTCCTCTCCTATGGCAAATCAATGGCCTCAGAGTTTAACTCATCACTTTGCTTGTGCCATATCCTATCTGGAACACTTATGGTTTCAAGTCTTGGGCATTCCTATATTAACTACACAGACATTGAAACTGATCTTATCCAGTCGGCAAAGGACAGACTTGAAAAAATTGCAAAAGAGCTTGATATTGAATGTGAAATCATTGTCTCATCCGGGCACGTACCAGATGAAATCAATGAAATTGTCCTTAAAAACAATATTGATATGGTCATTGCTGCAACCCATGGGGGATCAGGTATAAAACGATTTCTAATCGGCTCTGTCACAGACAGGCTGGTAAAAATTCTGCAATGCCCGCTTCTGGTTCTGTCTGCACAAAAAAAACATTTGACTTCCACTGTTGAAAAAAAGATAAAATTAAAGAAAATCCTTGTGGGATGCGATTTTTCACCGGATTCCAGACTTGCTTTTGACTATGCCTTAAGCCTGGCCCAGGAATTTCAGACACAGCTTTACCTGGCCCATGTTCTCCGACCAGCAGAACAAATTGAATTGCCTGCCTCAGACTATATAAAAATTCAGGGGGGCGAGGACACAAACTGGACACGGTCTGAATATATGGAACTTAAAAAAAAGGCAACCAACGAAGATTTGAAAAATAAAAAAACTCTATTCAGCCACCTTGAAAGACAGCTCACTCATATGGTTCCTGAAGACAGCCGGAACTGGTGCACACCCATCACCATCCTGCTTGAAGGTCAGCCTTATAAGGAATTGATTGACTATGCTGCACAAAAAGAAGTGGATATGATCGTACTTGGGGTTCACGGCCACAGTCTTTTGGAACGGTTTATTGTCGGGTCTACAGCGGATCGTGTCGTCAGTAGGGCTTCCTGTCCTGTTCTTGTGGTCAGGCAGACCTCCTGAAGACTAATCTTTTTTCTCTTGATTAACATGCATCCCAAAAGCCAGCATCATCTGGTTTCTGTCTTCCATCTGCAGGCATGCCTCAAGTCCGCCGGCATCAATATTAATATTAATGGCTTCTTTGGTCATACGAAGCCCCAGGGGATTTTTACCTGCCATAACCTTTGCAAGCCCTTTTGCGGTGTCAATCATTTCTTGTCTTTGAACAATCCTGCTTGCAAAGCCCAGGTTCATAGCCTCTTTTGCATCCAGCCAATTCCCGGTTAAAAGAAATTCATTGGCTCTTCCAGAACCGATAAGTCTGGGAAGAAAATAGGAGGCAGCCATATCTGCACCGCCTAATCCAATGTTTATATATGCTGCACAAAATCTGGCATTTTCTGCTAAAATACGGATATCCGAAGCCATTGCCAGGGAAAAGCCTATTCCTGCAGCAGCTCCATGGACACAGCAAATAACAGGCTGGGGAATTTTTCTTAAGCCTAACATCATTCTTGATAACCTGGCCTGGGCATTATAGGCGTCAACAGGCTGCATATCAAAAATTTGCGGGCCAAATGTCTGCATGTCAAGTCCTGCACAAAAACCTTTGGCATCCCCCCCGTCAAGGATAATAACTGAAACACTGTTATCATACATTCGTGCATTGATGAATTCTTCAAACTCACACAGCATTTCCTTATCAAAGGCATTATATTTATCCGGCCTGTTCAAGGTAAGATAACCTATCGCACCATCCTGCCTGTATATAATTCTATTCATTTAAAAACCTCCTTTTTTTGTGCCTTACCAAAAACCTACAATTTTTCTTTAGAAATTTTCGGTCAGGTACAGTTTAGTGCCTGACCGAAAACCCCGTGTTTGGGCGAAAAGTTGCCCATATACAAGGCGCAAAAAATTTTGAAGCCGGAGTGTACTACTGTACATGAGGATTTCAGAATTTTGCAGCAACGCAGTAGATGGGTGAGTTTTCGTTCAAACACTATTTAGTCTTTGAAATATTTAGTCTTCATATCTATAGTAAGATTATCATTGTCCATAAGTCGTGCAGCCAACCCTAACGTTTTTGGCAGTTCATATCTGAAAAAATAATTCATTGTAAACACTTTGCCATTATAAAAATTCTTATCTTTTTTCGAACAATTTTCAGCCAGGGCTTTTTGAGCTGCAACCCCCTGGATCAGCCATTGCCAAGAAATAACGATGAGGCCATAAAACTCAAGGAAAAGACTTGCATCGGAAAGATAGACATCAATGCCTTTTTCCCTGGCAACATTGAAGAGAAAGCCTGCAACCTTTTCAAGCTGTTTCATTGCCTTTTGAAGCGCTTTGGCAAAAAATTGGAGCTCCTTAATTTCCATGGCGGCTTGTATAGTCAGCGTTACCTCTTCAATGAACAGCAGACCTGCCTTGCCATTCTTCATTACAATTTTTCTTCCCAGAAGATCCATGCCCTGGATACCCGTTGTCCCTTCATGTATGGCATGTATCCTTATATCCCTGAAATATTGTTCAACGGGAAAATCTTCACAATATCCATAACCGCCAAAACATTGTATGGCATTGCTGATGGAAGAAATCCCATATTCTGAGGGAAATGCTTTTGCAACGGGTGTCAACAGATCCAGTAAAAGTTCATACTTTTCTCGTTCATCCCCCTGGGACACTTTTATAAGATCAGCATACATGCAGCACTGAAGGACAAGGGACAAAGAACCTTCCACAACGGATTTTTGAAAAAGAAGCATTCGTTTGACATCTGCATGCTCAATAATCGGTATCTGTTTGATCAAAGGGTCCTTAAGAGTGACAGGCCTGCCCTGGGGTCTATTTTCAGTATATTCAAGGGCAGCCAGATAAGCTGCCGATGCAATGGCACAGGAAGCTAAACCCACCAAGATTCTGGCCTCATTCATCATCTGGAACATCTGGGATAGACCTTTATTCTCTTTACCCACAAGCCATCCAAAACAGTCATCTTTTTCACCCATGGATATCTCCGTTGCAGGCATGCCCCTGTAACCAAGCTTATGATAAATGGAAGCCACTGTTATATCATTGGCAATAAGACTTTTCTTTTCATCAAATCGTTTTTTGGGAACCACAAACAAAGATATGCCTTTTGCTCCGGCAGGAGCCTTATCTATTCTCGCCAGCATCAGATGAATGATGTTCTCAACGCCATCATGATCTCCGGCAGATATAAAGGTTTTCACACCTTTAATTTTAAACCGGCCGTTCTTATCCGGATAGGCCGTTGTGGTAATGTCGGACAAAGAGCTTCCGGCCTGGGGTTCTGTCAAAGCCATCGTGCCCTGCCATTTGCCGTCAAGCATTTTTGGGACATATGTATCAATCAGTTCCTGGCTGCCAAAAGAGGTGATTAATTCAGCCGCCCCGCTTGTAAGCCCAGGATAGGCACTGGCAGAATAATTGGATGCTGCAAAAATAAAACTGGCTGTTCCGCTTATAATAAGAGGGACCTGATCGCCGCCATGGGCATCAGAAAACCCGGATGCGATCCATCCACCCTGGCCAAACTCCTTCATGATTTTTTTTACAGCCCCATGGACTTTAACCTGACCATTCTCAAGCACAGGCTGATTTTGGTCCATTTCTTCAAGAACGGGATACATTAATTTACGGGCAAGCTTTAAGGCTTCATCAATAACCATATCAAACATTTTTTCATTGTGATTGCTGTAATAATCATAATCAGTTAGCGCTTTTGAATCAAAAACCTCTTTGATCATAAACCGGATATTTCTTATGCTTACAAATTTTGACATTTATATTCTCCAGAAAATTTTAGGACTGAAAAATCTATATTTCTGCTTTAAATTCTATTTTCTCGCTGCCAAATGTTGGCTCAATCACTTTATGTACGCCATGTCCAGGATTGACCTCTTTAAAAATATTTATCAATTGATATTTTAATAATATTTTCAGATCATTATTCAGGCTTACAGGTGTCCGATTCATATCGGACATCAATTCAGAGAAAAAAACTCTTCTTTTTTTGCGTAAATATTGAACAAGCTTTATTCTTTCCGGCTTAAGAATTGATATTAAGTCAACAGGATCAATCCAAATTATATTTTTTTTTGTTACTTTACGTTTCTCATCAATCTCTTTTGCCGTTTCCTTAGCCGAAGAAAAAAAATTTGAAAGTGAGCCTGGTTTTAGTTCGACATTCATTTTATAAACTCCTTTACCTCATTTTCAAAACGCTCCACTAAATCCTGATAGGTTATGAAATCGAGGACTTCTGATATTTCACCGAAATAGTGTTTGTGATGAAAATCATGAGCATTGTCATATCCAATAACCCGACCATTATCTCCTGAAAATATGAGGTGATTGATATAAGCCATGCTGTATTTGACAATTTCTCTTTTTCCATTCTCCCAGGCTTCAATTTTGAGGAGACCGCCACCTCTTTTGGGATTAACGGGGAATTGCTCAGAAACAACTTTTTTAAATTTTATTTCCTTTCTTTTCCTCTTAACCATGTGAATAATATTATCAGGTAGACAAAATATTGTAAAGCTGTTTTCTTCGTTAATATTTCTGTGTTATTCATTATATTATCTTTCCTTAGTCTTAACAAAGGGTGTCGTCTTCATAACAAACGATCCCATCAGATGACCGGTTCTCATTTGTGAATTTTTATCAAGAAAAAATGGTGCAAAGTCCAAATCTATTTTTTAATTATCAACACCGCAAATACTTTGATGAAAACAGTTTAAGAAAAAATTTATCAACCATTGAATCCATTGAGGCAACCATTGAAATCTTTGATGTGGGAATGGGCAAAATGCCTGAATATTTGACGGTAGGCAAAACACCCCTTGAAAGGGTGGTAAAACTGCTGTCAAAGCTCCATTCTATAAGGGTTAGCCAGGATAGGGGGTCCATGATTTCCAAGGCGGCAAATGACCTGTTCCATAAATTTATGGAACAGGTAGAGTTAATTTTCAAAAACTTGCCTAAACCATTGAAATGGCGATCTTTTTTGATGAATGACTTGATTTTATTAATCGACATTCCCTTAAAAGTTCAAAAAGCATCCGTAAAACACGACCTGAACAAGGCGAAGATAAAAAAAGCATATCTGGACAAAAGCGCTGGCAAGACTTGAACAGGTTTCTGACAAGGTTTTTCATGATGTCACCCAAAAAGGTTTTGTCCCGTTTAAAAATCAGAATGATAATCTTTTGCCAAAGCCTAAACTAAATGAATTCAGCGCAAGAGAAATCCAGGCATTTGCAAAAAATCTGGAAAAAACAATCAGAAAAAATACACGCTTCTGGTCGATCATAATAGCATCATCCAGCTCAGTTACTGCCAAGCCGGAATTCAATATGGGCCAAAACCAGCATTGTAAGTCATTTTCCCATATTAAACCCTTTAATATATCAACCTGATTTTGAGATATTAAAAAAATATTTCTCCAGGTCTGGACCAAGATCTGCTCTATCTCCAAATTTTATTTAATGTTGCACCTTGGAATGAAAAAATACAAGGTACAATATATTGTGGTTGATTGTTTTTGAATAAAAAAGAGGACTAACAGAGGATAGTGCTCATGATTTTTGTACGATGAAAGAAGAAGCCCTATAGCCAGTAGTCCACTCCTGGCTACCATTATTTTTTATATATTATATTGTTTAATATGGAAGAATCGCTTCTGACGATGTTCCTGGTTCATATAATTTAATGCCATGTGTCAGAACAATATTCTTCCCAAGCACAAGAGATGGGATCATGCCATGATTCAAAAAATCAGAAGAATGCTCCAGCTATTCTGCAATTGCTGAAAGACTTGAAGAGTGATCCATATAGCTATTATCCTGCAATCTTAATTTTCATCCAGCACTTCACGTATCTTTTGAGCAAGATCCTTCATTTTAATCGGCTTCAATAAAAACCCCTTAATACCCAAAGATACCGCTTTTTCTTCAGACATGTTTTCACTGAACCCTGTGCAAAGCAATATGGGAATATCAAGGCGTATTCTGGTAAGTTCAGCTGATAATTTATCTCCAGGCATATTTGGCATTGCCATATCGGTGATGACCAAGTCAAATTTGTCTGGACTATCACGAAAAGCTTCAAGCGCTTCAAGACTGCTGGTACGTGAAGTAACCTGATACCCCAAACGTTCCAGCATCATTTTCACCATTGTAAGGATCTCTTCTTCATCATCTACAAGAAGGATCTGTTCAATGCTGCCCTGAATTTTTGCTGTTGAATGGGTTACCTGTTCTTCAAAAGAACTTTTTTCTATTGGAAAATAAACATGAAATTGTGTTCCTTTTTCAGGCTCACTATATACCTGGATAGTGCCTCCCATAATAGTCACTATACCATGCACTACTGAAAGCCCCATTCCAGTTCCTTTGCCTATTGCTTTGGTGGTAAAAAACGGGTCAAATATTTTATCTGTTAAATTTTTATCCATGCCCACCCCTGTATCAGCTATGGTTAGGCAAGCATAAACTCCAGGTGTCATATCCGGATTAATATACAAAAACCTAACCGAACGTCACTGACATTTATTTTTGGAATCTTCTTTTTCAAAATTTCCTTTATCCTGATTTCATGTGAAGGACTTACATAAAGATGAAAAAATATCTTGAAATAAGCCTTTATCAGGGTTCGATTGTGTAGCGCTCACTGGCTTTTATTGGAGTGATTTTGCCGGTTAACAGGTCATTTTGTATAAGATATCTATCACGTTCTAAAGGTTCTCCATATCCTCCAGCTCCTGGGGTTTGGATACTAACCACCTCACCAGCCTTGACTGTCACCCCAGAACATTTGGAGGGTAAAGAGACTTCATCTCTTGTACCGGGTTGAAGAAGAATTTGCCCTGTTTGTCCACCGCCACCACCGAAAAGTCCCCAGGGTGCCAGTACGAATCTTTCGCCCTGAGCTGAGAATTTACTAGTATGATCAAGAATTCGAATATCACGCCTAAGCCCCATGCCACCGCGGAATTTTCCCACACCGCCGGAATCCGGAATGAATGTATAACGTTCTATTTGCAAAGGATACTCTGATTCCAGTGCCTCTACGGGAAGGTTTGAGGTGTTGGTAATATGGACTTGAACTCCGTCTTTCCCATCTTTATGTGCCCTACCTCCAGATCCACCCCCATAAGTTTCCATATATACGTAATATTCGCCAGTTACCGGATTTTTGCCATAAAAAACAGCTGTGGTATTCGCTCCATTAGCTGCAGCAACCGCCCTTTCGGGGATGGCTTGCGCCAATGCTCCTATAATGACATCTACCACTCGCTGACAGGCTTGTGCCCGCCCGGCAGAAGCAGCCGGGAAAGCTGCATTCACAATCGTGCCCTTTGGTGCAATAATATGAATGGGTCTAAAAAAGCCTTCATTGGAGGGGATATTCGGTGCGGTTAAGCATTTCAGTGTATAAGCAACTGTGGCCTGAAGGCCGCTCAGGGAAATATTGATATTCCCAGTAACCTGGGGTGCACTGCCGGTGAAATCGAATGTTACCTCGTCACCATGCACTTTGATCCGAACTCGAATGGGTATATTTTTATTGTCAAATCCATCATCTTCCAGGAAATCCTCAAAACAATATTCGCCATCAAGAATTGTTGATATGCCTGCACGAAGATGTCTTTCGCTGGCATCAAGGATTGCTTCCATTCCTTCTTTTAAGGTTTCTGCCCCCCACTTGTCATAGAGAGCATTAATACGCCGAACTCCCAATTTCAAGGATGAAAAATGAGCTAGATAATCTCCTGTTCGCTCTTTGGGTACGCGCACATTGGTCAGAATAAGATCAAAAACATCTCTAACTCGGTTCCCTTTATTGTAAATTTTGATCGGAGGGATACGGAGACCCTCCTGATAGATCTCAGTCATATCACCAGCCATTGAGCCTGGTGAAGCACCTCCAATATCGGCATGATGAGCAATATTTCCGACAAACATAACTAGCTGTCCTTCATGAAATATAGGCGCAGCCATTGCGACATCTGGCAGATGAGAACCACCACCACGGTAGGGATCGTTAGAAATAAATATATCTCCTGAATATATACGATCTTCAGAAAAATTTTCTTTTATTTTTTTAACCAAGCCAAGCATTGACCCTAAATGGAGGGGAAGATGTTCTCCTTGTACAATAGTTTTGCCATTGGCATCAAATACAGCTGAAGAAAGATCTCGCCGCTCTTTTATGTTCGTTGAATAGGCGCTTTTCATCAGAGCAATGGCTATTTCATCAACAACAGAATGCAGTTGATTCCTAATAATTTCGATAGTAACAGGGTCCAGTTTTATTTTCATAACTCGCTCTCCTTTATGGTAATGATAATGTTCCAGGCCGAATCTATCTCCACATGATCTTCCGGGAAAATAAGGGTGGTAGTATCCATCTGATCGATTATTGCTGGACCCTCTAACCGATCCCCAGGTACTAGCTCACGGCGATCATAGACAGGCGTTTGAATGGGAATTTTAGAATTGAAATAGACTTCTCTGTAAACAATAACACCCAAATCGGATTTTTTTGTTATTTCATGAGGCCTTTTTAGGTCAAATTTGGAAGTGCTACCTTGAGCAATGACTCTAAAATTAACGAGCTGAATGGGTTCTCCCTCGACATAGTGTCCATAATTTCGTTCGTGTTCTTGATAAAAACTTGAGATAAGAATGTCCAAATCAGATCTTTTGAAAGTTCCATTAGAAACAGGAATTAAAAGTTCAAAATTCTGACCGACATAGCGCATATCAACTGCTTTAATTATTTTTTGTTTTTCATGCGCGAATCCCTCTTCGGCCAACCATTGATATGCTTCCTCTTCTATCTCATGAAAGATCTCATTAAATTTTTCAATATCGAAAGAGTCAATATTCATTAGAAATGTTTTAACATAATCGTTCCTTGCATCTGCTACAAGGAGACCCATGGCACACAAAATCCCAGGGGTCGGCGGAATAATTATTTTGGAGATATCAAGCTCTCGGGCTACTTCTACTGCATGAAGTGGGCCTGCACCACCAAATGCCATCATAGAGAAATCCTTAGGATGATAGCCTTTTTCAATGGATATCGCCCTGATCGCCTTGACCATGTTGGCTGTAACGATTTTGATAATACCGAGGGCAGTTTCTTTATAATTGAGCCCGAGCCGTTCCCCCAAAATGCTTATCGCTGTTTGAGCGGAAGGTTTATCGATTTTCATGCGCCCTCCCAGCAAATACTCTGAATTTAGTCTTCCCAAAACGACATTGGCATCTGTTACAGTGACCTCTATACCTCCTTGGAGGTAACACACAGGTCCAGGAGAAGCACCGGCACTTTTAGGGCCTATTTTCATTAGGCCATCTAAATCAATCCAGGCGATACTGCCCCCCCCTGCTCCAACTGCGTTTACATCAACGGATGGGATTTTGACTGGGTATCCTCCCACCCATCGGTCAGAGTTCACTGAAGGGATCCCCTTGTCTAGAAGTGAGACATCAGTGCTGGTTCCGCCCATATCGAAAGTGATCAGGTTTTTTTCCTTGATGGCTTTTCCTATGAATAGGGCACTGACGACACCAGCACTGGGGCCAGAAAGGGCTGTTCGTAGCGGGAATTTACAGGCAGTTTGAACGGACATGAGTCCCCCGTTGGATTGATTGATTCGAGGCGGTGCCGTTATCCCGAGTTTTTTTACATCCCGCTGAAAATTAAGCAGATAACTCTTCATGAGAGGCATCAAAAAAGCATTAAGCGTCGTTGTACTGAATCGCTCATACTCTCTGAATTCTGGTAAGACTTCGTGCGAAACGGAAATACAGCAGTTTGGTATTTTTTGCTTGACCATCTCTTTGATCATGCTCTCATGCTTAGGATTTATATAGGAATACAACAGACAAATGGACACCGCATCAATGCTCTGTTCTTGCAAAAGCTGTATCTGCTGCTCCACAGCTGTTTTATCTAATGGAATAAATACTTTACCAGTGTGAAGAATTCTTTCCGGAACCTCAAGACGAAGATTTCTCGATACCACTGGGAGGGGGTAGTCCAATTGAAGATCGTAAAGATTAGGTCTTGTCTGCCGTCCTATTTCCAAAAGGTCTCTGAACCCCTCAGTTGTCAAGAGACCAACCTTTCCGCCTTTTTGTTCAATAATTGCATTGGTTGCGACGGTTGTACCATGAGCGAGATAAGTGATTTGTTCAGGAGTAATTTTGTGACTTTTAATAATCTCGGAAATGCCTTTCAAGATCGCTTTGGAAGGATCGTCCGGTGTTGATGACACTTTATGAACTGCCAGTGCCTTATCATTTTCATTCAGTAAAAAAACATCGGTAAATGTACCCCCGACATCAATTCCTATTTTATAGCTCATACATTTTTCTCCTAAAAGATTAGTCAAATATTTAATTATTTTTTTTCTCCAAAAAGCACTTTTTCAAAGCCTGACAGATGGTCTATCATGGCCTGAGCTGCTTTTTCTTTGTCAGACGCCTTTATATGGGTAAAAATTATTTTGTGATTCAAGTAATCCTGTTTTCTGAGCTTTGCAGTTTTTCTAGTATGGATGGAAAATTGAGCTCTGGTTTCCTGAAGTAGACCATATAGTGTTTCCATTATATCAGCGATAATAAGATTTTTAGATGCCTCAACTATTGCCTGGTGAAATTCCATTTCTTTTTTTGGGTATTCGATATTATCTTCGAGGTGATCTTTCATAGATTTGAGTTTGTCTTGCATTACTTCAAGATCATGAGGCCTTCGACGTTCAGCAGCGAGAGCTGCTGCAGATCCTTCGAGGCTTTTTCTGATCTCGAAAATATCGATTAATCTTTCCTTTGAAATGGTAAACAACAGATTGAACGGCTCCAATGACCATCTATCCGACGGAGTTGAAAGGTAAGTTCCACTACCGACACGATTTTCAATGATACCTAAAAGACTCAATGCTCGGAGAGCTTCTCGCAGAGATGGTCGACTGACATTCAGCATGCTGGACAGTTCTCTTTCCGGTGGCAACTTATCTCCAGGTTTAATTTGACCAGATTCTATTACAAGCCTCAATTGATGTATAATTTTTTCTGGTACAGATCGTGTCGCGATCGGTTTGAAATGAATACTGTCAGATTTATTTGATTTCATAATTGTCCTTTTGTTATCTAAATAGATTATACAAAACAGTTTATGATAAATAATATTTTTGTCTATTTTATAAAATCTTTGGTTAATTTGCCTGATCAATATTTTAAAAATTTCATGGCTTAGACTATTTGTCAAGTTTTATCTTTTACAAACCGTTAGAAAAATGAATATAAACACATAAGATATTGCAAATTTTGAGCAATTTACTAACAATAAGGAGCTATATAAATATGAAGTTTGGATCAAAAAAAATTGATATGCACAATATTTCTTGTTGACATCTAAAAAAAATTAGATTAACCTTTAAAAAATTTGGATAATTTGCCTGACCAATTATAATTGCATGACTTAATATTGCAGCCCATTTGTTCAGTTTTGATTTTTACAAACCATTAGGGAATTAACAAGGATCACACAATGAATAGGAGATTTATCCATGCTTAGAAATTTTAATAATAGAGTTCAACCCCAGGTCCAGTTTTTAACACAAGAACAGGTTGACGAAGTCCATTTGGCGGCTCTGGAAGTGCTAGAAAGGACTGGAGTCGAGGTCCATGACGAAGGCGTGATTGAGATGCTTTCCAGTGCCGGTTGTAAAATTGAAAATAACCTCACAGTTCGCATCCCTTCATATCTTGTAGAAGAATCATTGCGATCTCTTCCCAAACGGGTGGTGTTGGCAAATCGACATGGCGAACAACGGTTATTTCTGGAAGGCCGGAAGTCCTATTGGGGTACGGGCTCTGATGTCCCCTTTATACTGGATTCATATACCGGTGAGCGGCGCCAGACTACTTTAAAGGATGTTGAACAAGTTTCAAGACTAGTGGATGCACAAGAAAACTTCGATTTTTTGATGTGTATGGGAGTAGCCCATGATCTTCCTCAAACTATTGCTGACAAACATCACTTCGCGACCATGGTGTCCAATACAGTCAAGCCAATTGTGTTCACGGCCTCATCAACACAAAACTTAAATGATATATATCAAATGGCCTGCATGGTATCCGGTTCCGAAGAAATCCTTCACCGAAACATGTTTATTGCCCATTACACTGAACCTATTGCTCCCCTAATCCACCCCAAAGATTCGCTGGAAAAGTTACTTGTTTGCGTGGACAAAGGAATCCCGGTAATCTATACATCCGCAAGCACAACTTCACAAAACGGGCCAGCCACCCTAGCAGGTGCATTAGTGTTGTCCGTTGCCAGGATGCTCAGCGGTTTTGTCATTGGTCAACTTAGGCGCAAAGGGGCGCCCATGATTGTAACTTTTCACGGAAGCAGCATGAACCCGAGTAATGCGATTCACCTCTATGCATCACCCGAGCATGTCATTCTCCAGGCAGCAGGCAAAGACATGGCAAATTATTACGGTATTCCCACCTGGGGAAGAGCCGGCAATACCGATTCTAAAGTTGTTGACCAGCAGACCGGTTTCGAGGCCGGTTACGAAATTCTCATGCAGGCGCTTTCTGGTGAAAATTTAATCCATGACGTGGGCTATCTTGAATCTGGTCTAACAGCATCATGGGATTCTATCGTTATATGCAATGACATGATCGGAGCGGCCAAACGAGTAGTCGATGGCTTTGAACTAAATGAGGAATCGATGGCATTGGACGTTATTGACAGGGTAGGTCCAAGCGGACATTACCTGACAGATCCACACACCTTTGAACATTTTCGTGGGGAGATCTGGATGCCGAAGCTTTTAGATCGAAACAACTACGATACATGGAAGAAAAACGGCAAAACAACTCTTCTGGATAGGGCCAACGCTCAAGTTAAAAAAATCCTTAAAAACCATGTGCCTGAGCCATTGGATACAGGAATTATAAAAGAACTCACGGCGCTTGCAAACAAGGACAACACCGGGGGAAAATAATGATGAAGATAGCCGATAGAATGATTCACATTCCTTTTTCGGGAATCCGTCAAGTCTTTGAAGATGTGAATCGGCGGGAAAAAGCTGGGGAGAATATTATTCATCTGGAAATCGGCAGACCTGATTTCGACACCCCCCTCAATATTAAACAAGCCTGTCAGAAGGCCCTGGATCAAGGCAAGGTCCATTATTCCTCCAACTTCGGAATTATTGAGCTGAGGGAAGCGATTGCTGAAAAATTGAAACAAGATAACGGCCTTTCGGCCAACCCTGATACCGACATAATTGTTACGGTAGGTGCCAACGAGGCAGTTTTTATCGCCATGATGGCGCTTCTTGATCCGGGGGATGAGGTTCTTGTCACAGATCCGTGTTGGTATCACTATTTCTATTGTGCACAAATGGCAGGTGCTATTCCCGTTTCGGTACCGTTGCGGATTGAAAACGGATTTAATCCGAATATAGAAGAACTACGATCACTCATCACGCCAAAAACTCGAATGATGGTCATCAATACCCCCAACAATCCTACTGGTGCGGTTTACTCGAAAGAGACATTGGCCCAGATGGCAGAACTGGCAATCGAAAAAGACCTCTGGGTGATCTCAGATGAGATCTACGAAAAAATAATTTATGATACCGAGCAACATTTCAGTATAGCGACCTTACCGGGTATGCAGGAACGAACTGTTACTGTCAACGGTTTCTCCAAGATCTATTCAATGACAGGGTGGCGTCTCGGATACGCTGTTGCACAAAAGAACATCATATCGGCACTCATTCGTATCCACCAGTACACAACGGTTTGTGCTACAACATTTGCACAATGGGGCGCTGTTGAGGCACTCACAGGGCCTCAGAAGGAAGCAGACAAGATGATTGCCGCCTTTGATCGGAGGCGAATGCTGGTTTACAACGCTCTCCGGCAGATGCCCGGCATACATGTGTTGAAGCCAAAAGGTGCGTTTTACATTTTTCCAGATATCAGTGGAACCGGAAAAACTCCGGATGAACTGGCTATGTACCTGCTCGAAAGTGCGAAGATTGCCATCATCCCTGGGACCACCCTCGGGAATTTCGGCAACAACTATATCCGGATCTCTTACGCCAATTCATATAAAAATCTGAAGATCGCTATGGAACGGATGACGGAGACTTTGAACAAGTTTGTCAAATGAAATTCAGCAATTACGCTAATTGTGATAGGAGAGTTTTTTAAAAAAATATTCATATAGGAGATTGTCTGTAATGGATGTATCAGTTTTGATGCTAATTATCTTTATTTCTTTAAGTATGCTGAGGTCTCCTATCTCTTTTTCAATGCTCATCGCTGCAACAGTTGCTATTTGGGTAAAGGGTGATATCCCTTTCACGGCTATTCATACAAACCTCACTTCCGGAATATTAAAGTTTGATTATCTGGCTATTCCTTTTTTTATTATGGCTGCCTTTGTTATGAATCGCGGTGGTACTACAAGACAAATATTTTCCTTTTCCGACCTACTCGTAGGATGGATTCGGGGAGGTCTGGCTCATACAAATATATTGGCAAGCATGATTTTTGCTGGAATATCCGGTTCCTCCTCAGCCGACGCAGCAGGGTTAGGTGCTGTCGAAGTGGAGATGATGTCAAAAGCTGGCTATAATCGTGCCTTTAGTGCCGCTATTTCGGCAGTTTCATCAGTTGTTGGTCCAATCATTCCTCCGAGTATCATGCTTGTTATTTACGGGGTTACAGCTGAAGTGAGTATCGGTCGCTTGTTCTTAGGAGGACTTGTCCCTGGGATTCTGATCGGCCTTATTTTAATGATTTCAGTTTATATTCAGTCATACATCTGGAAATCGAAATTTCCACCAACACGCTCAAAGCCCAAACCAAAAGAGTTACTATCCGGGTTTTTGAATGTTCTTCCGGCGCTTGGGGCTCCGCTTATTATTATCGGTGGAATTATTCTTGGTATCATGACACCCACAGAATCCGGAGCTGTAGCCGTTGTTTATGCTATTACTATTTCGATTTTTTACAAACAAATGTCCTTTAAAAATTTTTATGAGGCTTGCAAGGACGCTATCTTTGCCTCTTCTCTTATTATGTTTTTAATTGCGACAGCCCATACGATCACATTTGTCTTAATCATAGAGCAATCTGCAATAAGAATGATGGAAGCACTATCTTTTCTTTTTGTAAATAAAATTGTGTCTTTAATAACTCTCAACATACTTATTCTTATTGTGGGGTGTTTTTTAGAGGGGATGCCCGCAATGCTCATCCTTATTTCACTTATCCTTCCTATTTGGACTCACTTAGGGCTTGATCCAGTTCATTTCGGCGTGGTTTTAGTTTATAATCTTCTTATCGGTACTTTAACACCACCTATGTCAGTAACTCTTTTTATAATGAGCGCTGTCAACAAGATCCCTTTTGAGGACATATTGAAAGAAACTGTTATTTTTTACATACCTTTGATCATATCGCTCATGCTCATCACTTTTTTCCCTCAAATAGTTCTTTTTTTGCCAAATATGGTATTTGGCGTAAACTAAAGGTTAGAGGCTACCTTATGAATATAAATAAATTGATCAAAAAAACTGAAATGATTCTTTCTAATGTCGCAATAGGAATTGGGATTGTATCCCTTCTGGGTATGATATTTGTTGTTAATCTAAATGTGTTCTATCGCTACGTATTACAAGATCCGCTCCATGCCTGGTATCTGGATATCTCTTTATTGTTTAATCTTTATATGTCATTTTTGGTGGTTGCTTTTCTATATCATGATGACCGATTGATCAGGATTGATATCCTGATAAAAAGATTTCCCATTAAAATTAGGGCATTCATTGAGTTAATTATTGAAGTCGCCATTGGAGTATGTCTGATAGTTATTCTTTGGTTTGCCTGGCCTTGGCAAAAAGTGCAGTGGGCGTACATTGCAGGAGGTCTTGGGATTCCTTACTCATTCTTTTCAATATCATTGCTTATTGGTTCTCTACTTATGCTTGTGAGCAACTTGAAAAAAATATGGAATCAATTTGTTGTGCTATTTGGTTTGGAGTAATGTTTGTCTTCAATTCAATTGAAGATAAAAAAGAAGTACGGGGGCCATTATTTGTTTGGCCAGAGATTAATAATTACACACTAATTAAGGAGGTAAAAAAATGTTACGGAAAAGATTTATTGTGTTGGTACTCTTTGTTTTTATAATGGGTTGGGGGGTAGTAGATATTGCCATGGCAAAGGTGGTTATACGGATGGGTGATATTATGGGGCCTAAGACAATTCAGGCTCAAGGTCTTGAAAAATTTATCCAATATGCCAAGGAATTCAGTAATGGTGAACTAGAAATCCAATACTTCGGCGCTTCGCAGCTTGGGACTGCTGGAACTCAGGTTCAGAACGTTGCACAGGGTATCCAGGATATGTGGGTGTCAACGCCTGAATTTCTCCATCCTTATTCCAAGCTTCTAAGGATTGACGAGAGGCCTTTTGTTTTTGGAAACCGAGAGCAATATGAAAGTTGGCTTTTAAGTGATGATTTCAAGAGAATTAATGAGGAAATGGCGAAGAAGGCCAATCAAAAATTTGTCTTGAGCAAAGTATTTTGGGGTCGTGGTCCAACAAAAGTCTGGATTTCGACCAAGCCTATTTTTTCTCCAGCGGATGCCAAAGGGACCATTATGAGGCTCTGGGAGAGCGAAGGAATTCATAAGTTTTACAGGGGAATGGGATTCTCCACTGTTACGATTCCTTTTGGTGAGGTCTACAATGCTTTTCAGAGGGGAATATGCCATACTACAGAGGTCCCATTCGATGCACTCGAAGGTATGGGATTCCTCGAGGTGGCCAAGTTTGTAATTTGGAGTGAATTGTACTGGCAGGTTCTCACCCCAACAGTGAATACGCAAAAGTGGGAGAGTCTCTCTCCTTCGATGAAGAAAGCTTTTCATGACGCATGGAACAAAGCAGGTGAGTGGTATAATGACCAGGTTTTAAATCAGGTGGAACCGATGAAAAAAAGGCTTATAAAGAAGGATGCGGTTTTTATTTATATCAATCGGGATCCCTGGATTAAGAAAGTACAAAATGATGTCATTCCTGCTCTGGTAAAAGAAGGCTTTTTGCAAATAGAATCTCTAAAACAACTAGAAAAATATAAATAGACATCCAAGACCATGACTTAGAATCACCAAGGCTTCTGGATTTCAAAATTGAAGTAATTCAGAAGCCTTCATCTTATTGGCCAGATTGTAAAATTATCATGATTAAAAGATTAATTAAAAAGGAATCCATATGAATTCAAAGGATAGAGTATTGCAGGCCATCAACCATCGCGAACCGGATCGAGTTCCAGTAGATTTCTGGTGGAGTCACGAGATAATGGAGAAGCTACTCTCTCATCTGAAACTCAGGAATGCTGATGAACTTCAAAAATTTTTTAGATCCGACATTCGCTGCGTTTATCCATCCTATGCTGGTCCTAAACTGAGAAAGTTTGAAAATGGTTCATACGAGGATTTCTGGGGGGCAATTCGCAAGCCTTATGCACATGGGGGAGGCGAATATGATGAACTCGTATTCGCCCCTTTGGCGAATGCCGAGTCAGTTCGAGACGTTGATAATATTCGATGGCCTGACCCCGACTGGTTTGATTACGAATCACTTAGAAAACATTGTGAGCAATACAATGGTTACGCTATTATGGTAGGACGAATGGGGTTAGAAACCCAGACCATTTTTATTCAGACTTGGTTCCTTCGAGGATTGGACAAAATTCTGTTGGACCTCGTTATGAAACCGGACTTGGTGAAAGCAATGGTGGATAGAATCATGCAATTCAGAATTGAACACGTGAAACGAATCCTTGACGTCGTCAAAGGCCATGCTCATATTCTGCAAATAGCCGATGATTATGGGATGCAAAAGGGTCTTATGATGAGTCCGGAAATGTGGCGAGAGTTCTTTGCCCCACATCTGAAGACCTTAGCTGATATGATCCATGAGGCTGGCCTAAAAGTCTTTTTGCACTGTTGTGGAAGCTCTCGTAAGATCATTCCAGATCTTATCGAATTGGGTGTGGATATTTTAAACCCTATCCAGCCGAACGCTGCCGGGATGAACCCACGTGAGCTAAAGGAACATTATGGTGACAAATTATGCTTCCATGGTGGGGTGGATACTCAAATCACATTGCCTTATGGGAATAGAGATGAGGTTTTTTCGGAAGTCAAAGAACGAATAAAGGTGTTGGGCAAAGGGGGGGGCTACATCCTTGCCCCGGTTCACACGGTTGAACCGGATGTACCTATCGAAAATGTCCTAGCTGTGTACGAAGCTGTGCGACAGTATGGGCAATATTAATGTTTGGCAGAGGAAACCAACTCAAGCACATGCAAGAATTTAAGTCATTGCCGTGATAGAGTTGTGAAATATCAAAGTTGATACCCTCGTAAAAAGTAAGATTTTTGCTGTTTTCAGCCGTAACATACTGAAATCATTGATAGCTGTTTTGCTATTTTCGACTTTTTACTAGACCATCAAAGTTCGTCTCAGAAACTTTATTTTTGCGGCGGCAGTATTAGAAATCTCGAAAATGAAGGAATAAAGGAATATGATAACTAACAACAAGGTGAAAAAAGCACTAAAAACGGGAGGGACTGTAATCGGCTGTCAGGTTGCTGAGGTGAGGTCTCCCAATATTTGCCAGATGTATGCGACAGCCGGGTTCGACTTTATCTTTATCGACATGGAACACGGGGGATTCGGTATGGAAACAGTCTGCGACTTTATTACCGCCGCCAAGGGAGCTGGTATAGCCCCTGTAGTTCGTGTACCCGCGATAGAAGATTATTTCATAGGCAGGTTGCTGGATTCAGGAGCGTGTGGGGTAATTGTTCCTCATATCCGGACGAAAGCTGATGCTGAAAAACTCATTCAATACGCCAAATACAAACCTGAAGGAGAACGAGGACTCGCTCCCTTCCGGGCACATACGGGTTTTACTAATGTGAATGTGCCAGAATTCATGCATCAAGCCAATGAAAATACCATGATTGTAATTATGGTGGAAGACGATGAAGCTATTAATAATATAGATGAACTTGTCTCAGTCGAGGGCGTTGATGTGGTTTTTATAGGAACGACAGACCTTTCTCAGGCACTCAATATCCCTGGTCAGGTAAGACATCCGAAAATTTTAAAACGGATAGACCGGGTGATAGAAGCATGTGAGAAAAAAAATGTGGCAGTTGGATTGCCTGTCAGTGACCCCAGCTGGTGCCAACCGGGTATCCGATTTCTCTTTGCTGCTAGTGATATTGGTTTGATTGTTAACGGGGGTGCCCAAGTAGTGGCAAATTATAAGGCTGTTGTTAGCTTATAATATGGTTAATTGACAATGTTCTTTTTTTGACAACTATATTTTAGGAGAAAAAAATGAAAATCATGGCAATCAACCCGTTTGGAGAAACCGAATTTCGGGGTCGTGAAAACCTGGAAAAAATTAAACGATTATTCGGCATACAAAAATATGGGATGATGAATCCGGGGCAAAATTATTAAAGGCGGTTAAAACATTGGGGTCATTTTATCAGAAATGAACACGACATGAATGCAGCTGAATTATTGGTGGATTGCTTAAAAAAAGAAGGTGTCGGTATGATAGCCGGATATTCCGGTCGTCCCATGCTATCGCTTTTGCAGACAATAGACCACGCAGGAATAAAAAACTATCAAACCAGACACGAACAGTGGAACCTTATCATCCGGTCATATCAAAGCTGAGAAGCGCTGGCGATGACGAACAAATTGACACTATGCTGTCAGCACTGGTGGAAGCTTCCGAACCAATATTATATGTGGGGGGCTGGAATTTTAAGATCGGAGGCAAGTAAGGAGCTTTTAAATCTGGCCGAATTGCTGGCAATACCTGTCATGACATCACTGCCCGGTAAAAGCGCATTTCCGGAAGATCACAAATTGAGTCTTGGTATGGGCGGTTACCATTGTGGGTGACGGGTCCTTTGGTATGTCGGGAATGGAAATTGAGATAGCTGTCAGATACGGCATTAAAACACTGACATTGGTATATAACAATAACGGGTTAGATGCGATAAAGATTTTGCAAAAGAATAGGAAAGAGAATGCTGTTTGGGACAATGTAGGAGGCGATTACGCAGAAATAGCCAAAGGAATGGGGGCCTATTCCGCGCATGTGAACCATCTATATGAGATACGGCCGGCAATAGAACAGGCTTTAAATCAGGATAAACCCGCTGTGTTGGATATACAGCTTTCATCATTGGTGCCATTACCAAACTATCCTTGAATATTGGATATTCTGTAATTGAGATATCAACCTAAAGGACTCAACTCAAAATGATTAGAATTGTGGAAAGCTTAATAAATTTCCAAGCGAAGGCTTTATTCTTTGTTATGTTGTTGAATAAAGCTATTATGGTATAAAAAAAATGTAAACAGGATTAATTCTAATCTGTAAGAAATTTGGAGTCCTTTAGCGCTTTTATATTGCAATGTCACGATATTCAACTCGGCATTAAAGGTCTATGATTGAAAATTAAGTGTACGTAAATGAATTTATGTCCATGCTATGCTTTTATTTGCGGGCTTTAAAGCTTAAAAAAGAATCTTGCTTTTAGCTTGTTCGATGCAGTTAAATTGTTTTGATTTTGCATTATTTTATTGTGAATTTTTACGGTTAATTAGTACTAATCATATTTGAAATAAAAACTAAAATAAGGAGAAAAAAAATGACTGATTTTAACGCAATGATCGATGCCCTGGTTTCCTGTGATATTGCCAAAGTAACCGCCCTTGTAAACGAGGCTCTGGCCCAGAATACCCCGGCCTTCGAGATTCTCAACAAAGGTCTGATAGCTGGCATGGACATCGTGGGTGAAAAAATGGAAAATGGTGATATGTTCATCCCGGAAGTCCTCATGGCTGCCAAGGCCATGGCAAGCTGCGTAGTCATACTCAAGCCCCTGTTAAAAGATGGTGAGTCTGTCGCCGGTGCCAGGGTAATAATTGGAACGGTAAAAGGCGACCTTCATGACATCGGTAAAAACCTTGTATCCATGATGATGGAAAGCGCAGGCATGGAAGTTCATAATCTCGGGGTGGACATAAGCCCTGCAGAATTTGTAACCCAGATCAAGGGAAAAAACGCCCAGATTGTCTGCTTGTCTGCTCTTTTGACCACCACTATGCCCATGATGAAACAAACCGTGGATGCTATTGTGGAAAGCGGTCTTCGTGATCAGGTTAAAATTCTTGTAGGCGGTGCACCTGTTACCCAGTCTTTTTCCGATGAAATCGGTGCAGACGGGTTTGCAGCCGATGCCGGTGCTGCTTCAAAACTTGCCAAGTCCCTAGTAAATTAGAGTGGGTAAACTAAAAAAATATTCACTATGAAGGACATGAAGACCTTGAAGAAAAAAACTTTATGCTCTTCATGCTCTTCGTGGTGAATAAAATAATTTGGAACTGGAGAAACAATACCATGTTTGAAGTAATAGGCGAAAGAATCAACACTTCCAGAAAATTTGTCCAGGCTGCCGTGGCAGAGCGTAATAGCGATTATATTATTGAGGATGTCAAAAAACAGCAGGAAGCAGGTGCCAACTATATTGATGTCAATGCCGGCGCCCACATCGGCCATGAAACCGAGGACATGAAATGGCTTCTGGACACTATCCAGCCCATTGCAACGATTCCTCTCACCCTGGACAGCCCAGATCCTGCTGTCCTGGAAATGGCTTTTAAAATGGTGGAAAAAACCCCCATGATCAATTCCATCAGCCTGGAAAAAGAACGATTTAATGCCATGATGCCCTTTCTTGAAGGTAAGGAATGCAAGATCATTGCCCTTTGTATGGATGATGCCAGCATGCCTGCATCTTCAGATGATATTCTTGGCCGCGCAAAAATCCTGGTTAAAGAACTCAACAGGATCGGCATCCCCACGGCTTCCATTTATGTGGATCCCCTGGTTCAGCCCATCAGCGTCGAGTCCACCAAAGGCATCATGGTCCTTGATGCGGTCAGAGCCATTTAGGCTGAATTCCCAGAGGTTCATATCACAGGAGGGTTATCCAACATTTCCTATGGACTGCCCCAGAGAAAGATCATCAACAGAACATTTGTCTCTTTGATGATGGCTGCCGGCATGGACTCAGCCATTATTGATCCTCTGGACAAAAAAATAATGGCCGTCATACGAACGGCTGACATGCTCCTGAGCCACGACGATTACTGCATGAACTACCTTAAGGGGATCAGGTCAGGTGCCATTGTGGCATAACAGGGCATCTCAGCTCGCTTGCATAGCTGGAATTTTTTCCCTGGTTTAAAAGGAAGGGTGGTGCCTGGGCCATGAGGCATATATTTTTTTTATAACGGGCTTTTCAAGGGTGTGAGGTTTCCTAAAAGGCCCGTTATATTTTGATCCCGTCGGACATAGGGAAAAAATATTTGCCGTTGATCAGGTTACCACCAAAGTGGACTGAAACCTGATCGTGCTTGGTTGTTTTTATACTATCGATTCTATATGGTATTAATAGTGACGAGTCATTTTGAAGCATTGGGCGATAATTTCTTTCACCAGCACGGACTTTTAAAAATTTATCAAGACACCAGATATGGTATGGATGGATTTTTAATCTCAAATTTGAAATTCAATTATATGAGAAAATTCAAAATAAAAAAATTCAAACTCCCATTCAACTTGATTGGAGATAAAAGGAAGAGGGATATCCATTCTGATATGGTGCAGACTATGTCTATAACGAAATTCCCCCGGTGCTGAATTTAAAGGGGCAGACTATTATTAACAGTCTTGAGCTTTTAGCATCATCGGCAAGTACAATATCTTGTGTTTGGGGTAAATTTCATTCATCACACAGATAATCAACTTATATATAAAAAACACGGCCCGCACTTAACTGCAAAAAACCCGCTAT
>Ga0075120_10000974_pt1 | contig 23375 bp, 19 predicted proteins | sample AntAceMetag02UKL_FD_69792 | JGI IMG/M metagenome (GOLD analysis project Ga0075120, IMG submission 69792) | Saline lake microbial communities from Ace Lake, Antarctica - Antarctic Ace Lake Metagenome 02UKL | ecosystem: Environmental > Aquatic > Non-marine Saline and Alkaline > Saline | place...
CTGCCGGCATTAAGATTCAAACACAGGGAAACTAGTACATTTCAGAATAATTGATGTTGTGGATTTGTGAGAGTTTTTCAAGCTCACTCACACACATTCATGGCTCAATTATTCTACTTATAAACATATGCCGGCAGCCATGTTACAAGCTCAGGCCAGATTATAATGACACAAAGGCCTACGAGCTGCAGAATAATAAAAGGTACCACTCCCTTATAGATATCAATCAGTTTGATATCAGGAGGACAGACACCCTTTAGATAAAAGAGTGCAAAGCCTACGGGGGGTGTTAAAAATGATGTCTGCAGGGTAACTGCCACCAGGATCACAAACCAGAGAAGTTCTGGATTTGATATAACATTAAACCCGTTGATACTGAATCCCAGAGATGAGATGACCGGAGAAACCAGGGGCAGGATAATCAGCGTGATTTCAATCCAGTCCAGGAAAAATCCAAGCAGAAAAACACAGCCAAGGATTATAGTTAGAATACCGTAAGATCCAAAGGGTATTCCCGTCAGGATTCTTTCAATAAATTCATCCCCTCCAAGGCATCTTAAAACCAGGGCAAATGTTGTTGCCCCAAGAAAAATTGCAAATATATAGGCCGTGGTGTTGAAACAGCTTTTCATTACATCAAGGATAACGGAAAAATTTAGTTTTTTATTATACCAGGCCAGCATAGTGGCACCAAGTGCTCCAACCCCAGAAGCTTCCGTAGGCGTGGTTATGCCGGCAAAGATTGAACCCAGGACGGCTATGATAAGGATCACCGGAGGCAGAATGGTCTTAAAAACATCAAATATCATTCGCCATTCAATGGGCCGCCTGTCCTTGCTGATGGGTGCAACAGACGGTTTTAGATAGCTGAAAACAAGAATATATATGATATATAAAACCCCCAGCAATAAACCGGGAATCACGGCACCCATAAAAAGGTCCCCTACGGAAAGCCCCAGCTGATCCGCCATGATAACCAGCATGATGCTCGGCGGAATAAGTATCCCCAGTGTTCCGGCACTTGCAATGGTTCCAAGGGCCAATGTTTTTGAATATCCCTGTTTTGTCATGGCAGGAAGAGACAACAGGCCCAGCAGCACCACTGATGCCCCGATAATTCCCGTGGATGCGGCAAGAACAATCCCTATGAAGGTTACCGTCACGGCAAGTCCGCCATGGATTTTCCCGAAAAGCTCCTGCATTGATGTCATCATTTTTTCGGCAATACCGGATTTATCAAGCATCAGTCCCATGAAAATGAACATGGGCAGGGCCACCAGAACCCAGTTGTCCATGTATTTAAAAATCCGGTTCACGGACATGCCAAGAGTGAGGTAATCAAGGCCCGTCATCGTCCCGAACCAGGTGTCTGATATGGTGGCAATAAGGGTAAAAAGAACTGCAACACCACCCAGGACCCATGCAACGGGAAAGCCTGTAAACAGCAACCCCACAAAAGTTAAAAACATTGCTATGACAAAATAATCACCTGTTTCCATCTGAGCTTCCTTTTCGTATGGAGTTGAGAATTCGAATTGCCCGTGAAGCCGCGGCCAGAATCAGCAAGCCGAAACTGAAAGGGATAACACCTTTTATGATCCACCTGAAGGGAAGTCCCAAAGGTGCGTCAGAACTCTCGTTAACCCGGAAGGACTCATGAAAAAAATCCAGGCTCTGGTCAAATATGACAAAGGCAAAAGGGAGCAAAAGAAAGAGGATGCCAAACAATTCCCATCTGTTTTTCCATTTTTGGGTCATGCCTGCCTGGATGATATCCACCCGGATGTGAGAATCGGTCACCAAAGCATAGGATGCACCGATCATGATTCCAAGGCCGTAAAGGTGCCATTGCAGTTCCTCTAACATCACCAGGCCATGGCCGAACCCATATCTTAATACGACCTGAAGAATAATGACGGCAATCAGTATCCCATTGCCCCACATGACAATATGACCGATGTATCTGATAAAATGATCCGATGCATCACATAATCTGTCCGATACCCCCTGGACCTTTTGTTTCATAACAATACCTTTAAAAATTGGATATGCAAAAATTCATTAAACTTGTGCCGGATAAATTGGCTTTCCCGGCACAAGTTTAATATCTGTACATCTGATCTGATCCGTCAGAAACTATTTATCAAGTCCCCTGGGTAGAAATGCGTAGTTCGTCCACATGGCATACTCTTTTCTGAAGGCTTTTAAGTCTTCCCATGTTTCCTTGAACATGGGGCTGGTTGTTGATAATTCATCAGCAACCTCATACCAGGCCTTTTCAAAAGCAGCTAGAATTTCTTTTGAATAATACTTGTTCTGAACCCCGTGTTTTTCAACATTCTCAACCATTGCTTTTGCCTGGATTGCTTCTGTGAATGCAAATGCATCTGCTGTTGCAGCCTTGCAGATGATTTCCATAAGCATTTGTTGGCCCGGGCTCATACTGTTCCAGGTGTCCTTGTTGATAAGAAGCTCGAACAGGGTGGCCTGCTGATGCCAGCCGGGAAAATAGTTCATTTTCGCAATTTTATAAAATCCAAGCTTTGTATCAATGGCCGGCATGGAAAATTCTGTAGCGTCAATGGCGTTCTTTTCAAGGGCTGCAAAAATTTCACCACCCGGTATCAGACTTACAGATGCGCCCAGTTTCTGCAGGACCTTTCCACCCAGGCCATAATATCTGATTTTAAGTCCCTTGATATCATCAACGGTATTAATCTCTTTTTTAAACCACCCGCCCGTTTCAGGTGCAATAATGCCACAAGGGATTACATGAACATTAAACCCTGCATCATCATACATCTTCTGGTATAATTTTCTGCCATTCCCATAATACATCCATGCTAAAAATTCTCCGGCCTCAGGTCCGAACGGGATGGTTGAAAAAACGGAAGACCCGGGCATTTTGCCTTCCCAATACCCTGAAATACTGTATCCGGCATTAACTTTTCCTGTGGATACGGCATCAAGGATTTCAAAGGGCGCTACCAGTTTTCCCGGTTCATAAATTTTCATTTGCAGGCTTCCATTGCTGGCAATCCCAATTCTTTCTGCTATCCAGGTCGTTGTTGTGCCAAGGCCCGGCAGTGTGGCGGCAAATGTTGTGGGAACCTTCAGCAGAACCGGTTTTTCCTCTGCCAGCAGCGGGTTTGATAAAAACAGCACGGCAATAAAGACAAATAACGATAACATTGTGATAGATCTTCTTTCCATTTTACTCTCCTTTTTTATGAATTTTCACCGCACCCAGCGATACGGATTATGGATTTTTAATGTTAAAAATTTATGCTCGGTACAAAACCACCCTGATGTTCTGAACCGTTTTTTTCAATAGGTGAGCACACAGCCACCATCAAACAAAAGGTCTCCGCCCACAAGATACTTGGCATGTTTTGAAAATCCAAAAACAATCAAATTTGCCACCTCTATGGGGGTCATCATCTCCTTGACACGGGATGTTCCCATCATGACATTTTTAATGACATCTTCTTTACTTATGCCCCTTTGTTCTGCCTGGGCATCTATCTGCTTATCAGCCAGCGGTGTTCTTACAAATCCTGTGCTAACGGTAAATGATCTGATGTTTCCTTTTCCTTCGGCGGAAATCGACTGGCTCAATGCCCTGAGTCCAAACTTGGTAATATTGTACGCCGGCTTATTCATGGTGCAGATATGCCCGTGGATTGAGGACATATTGGCTATAACCCCTTTTCCGTCCGGGCTTTTTTTCATGTAGGGAATGACAAGCTTTGATAGTAATAATGGTGCTCTTAGCATCAATCTGTGCATGAGATCATATTTTTCCATGGGGAAATCTTCAATGGCGTTCACATGCTGAATTCCGGCAATATTGGCCAGGTATTTAATCTGTCCAAGCTTTGAAGCTTCTTTAACCGCATGTTGAACCTCATCATCATTACACAGATCGGTTTTTATAAAAACCATCTGCCCACCATAATCTCTGGCGGTTTTCTGGGTGATTCTTCCTTCCTCTTCATTAATATCAAGCCCAATGACCATGAGCTGGTTTTTAGCCGCAGCAATTGCAGTTGCCCTGCCTATTCCTGTTCCTGCACCAGTGACAATACAGACATTTGCCGTGTTAAAATTTTCGTCTTTAATAATCAATGTTTCGTCTGAATAGATTTCAGGTTCTTTAATTAACATATTTATCCTTTCAAATATCGATTAAGAAAATATACATTTCATAAATAGATGTTCCCTTTTCAAATATATAAAGCAAGTTTCAGGCCAGGCAGCCCAGGGATGAGACAGGAACATTTGATATCCCTGTGGTTGCTGGTTTTAACTATTTTAATATTTTTGTCGACTTTTATTTTTGAAAGTTTTATAGTTGAAAAAATGTAGCAACTTTTATACATGTAGTTGTTTAAAGACGGCTTGGTCAATTTGAAAATACAGTTTATAAAAGGAACTCACCATGACGGAAAATAAAATCCCCATTCAGGAATTGCAAAAAAAAATTGAGCTGTATCAACTGATATTTGATAATATTAATGCCGGGAGCACCATCACCGATGCAGACGGTTATATCACCCATTTTAATAAACCCTATGGCCGATTTTTAAATCTTGACCCGGATGCCCAGATCGGCAGGCATTGCACTGACGTGATTCAAAACAGCAGAATGCATATCGTTGCCAGAACCGGAAAAGCGGAAATCAATAAATCACACCGAATAAAAGGACATGATATGGTAGTTCAAAGAATTCCCATTAAAAAAGACGGCAAAGTAATTGCAGTCTATGGCCAGGTCATGTTCCAGAATATTGAAGAAGTAAAACAACTTGCGGCAAAGCTGTCCATGCTTGAATCAAAAGTCCAGCTCTTTGAAAAAGAACTCTTTGACCTTCGGTCAACCAAATATACATTTAATTGCATCATCGGAGAAAGCAGCGAAATAAAATACCTGAAAGAAGAAGCCCTGAAAGCTGCTTTAAATGATTCAACCGTTCTGGTTACAGGAGAGAGCGGGACGGGCAAGGAACTTTTCTCCCAGGCAATTCACAATGCCAGCCCGAGAAGGAGCCACCCCTTTGTTCGAATTAATTGTGCGGCAATACCAAAGGATCTTTTAGAGTCAGAATTGTTCGGATATGTTGAAGGCGCTTTTACAGGGGCGAAAACCAAAGGGAAACCTGGAAAATTTGAACTTGCCAACAATGGCACCATTTTTCTTGATGAAATCGGCGATCTGCCTATTGAAATGCAACCCAAGCTGCTTCGGGTACTTGAAGAAAAGGAATTTGAAAGAGTCGGCGACACCAAAATCATCAGATCTGATTTCAGGGTGATTTGTGCCACAAATCAAAAGCTTGAAGATCTGATGGAAAAACAAAAATTCAGAAAAGACCTTTTTTATCGCCTGAATGTCATACCCATATATATCCCCCCTTTAAGAATGCGACAAAAGGATATCATCCCCCTTGCCATTCATCTTTTGAAAAAAATGACCATGGCAGCCAATCGACCACAAATGGATATAGAAAAAAATGCGGAAATGGAATTAACAAACTATGCCTGGCCCGGCAATGCCCGGGAATTGTCCAATGTTCTTGAACGTGCCATGTATTCATCAAACAACAACACGATTTACAAAGGAGACCTGCCTTTTAATCTGGATTACAATACACAGCTTCCAGGGAAAAAGAAAAAACCCACCCTTAAAAATGTCCAGAACCAGGCCCAGATAAAAGCCATTTACCAGGCCCTTGCCAAGACAAATTACAACAAGGCAAAAGCTTCAAAACTGCTGGGGATCCACAGGACACTGCTGTATAAAAAAATGAAAGAATACGATATCGGGCTTAAGCCTGAATGATCACCCGATTCCGAATGCTGCGATCAAATGGAGAATTGCTCCCTATAGGCGCAATTTCCTTTTATCCCTTTTTTTGAAAACACAATCTGCCACAATTGATTCCTTCTTGACCTGAAACTACTTGCACTTAAAAGAAGATAATAGGTCCACATACGGTAAAACCTTTCATCATAGGCCTCTTTGATTTTCTCCCAATTTTTTGTAAAATTATTGTGCCAGGCCATCAAAGTGCGATCATAATATTGTCCAAAGCTATGCCAATCCTCGAGTACAAATAAGCCTTCAAAGGCGGAGGTAATTTGTTTGGCCGAAGGTAACATTGAATTGGGAAAAATATACTTATTAATCCACGGATCTGTTGAATCCACAGAAGAGTTTCCTGCTATCGCATGCAGTAAAAAAAGACCGTCTGCTTTTAGACTCTGATGGACAACTTTTAAAAAAGTTCTATAATTTTTACTGCCTACATGTTCGAACATGCCTATGGAAACAATACGATCAAATTGTCCTTTTAACGCCCGATAATCCTTTAATTCTACTTTCACATCAAGTCCTTGACAAAATTTATTTGCAAATTCCACCTGGTCCCGGGAAACAGTTATACCATATACCTTCGCCCCATATTTTTCAGCGGCATATTTTGCAAAACCTCCCCAGCCACATCCGATATCCAAAACACTCATACCCGGCAGTAATCCTATTTTTCGACAAACCAGGTCCAACTTTGCTTCCTGGGCCTCATCCAGTGTTTTCGCATTTTTCCAAAAAGCACAAGCATAGTTCATCCCTTTGTCCAGCATCATGGAAAAAAGGTGATTGCCGATGTCATAATGTCGTTTACCAATTATAAATGCCCTTGATCTGGTTTGGGCATTTATGATCTTTGCCTTGAGAAGAATCCATAAAAATACCATTGAATTTATTCTTACTTTTTTGTCTAATCGAGCATCTAAGATTTTTTTAAAGAATTGATCAAGGGCTTCACAATCCCACCAGCCATCCATGTAGCTTTCCCCCAGAGCAAGAGAGCCTCCTGATAAGACCCTTTCATAAAACCCGGCATTGTGTATCTGGATATCCCAAGGTCTGCTCCCATTAATTTCAATGCCTAACGGCGTTAGGATCGACTGTATGTTTTTTTCTATTTTTGATTCCATCATGTAACTATCCTTTGTTTAATTACACGTAAATCATAATAGTACTTGATAAATAAATTACCAGTTTACTGGTAAAACTGTCAAGCTCATGTTTGCGCAAAAAAAAATACCCGATTATATGATTGCTTTTTCATAAGATTTAGTAAATAGTAATATATACCTTTTAAAATTTTGTGAGGCTGGGAATGAAAATTTTAAAGACCTTTCATAAATTCCCTGTTATTGTTTTGCTCCTGATGGTGTTTGGTTTGTCAACGGGTTCTGAATCAATCGGAAAATCCGACCATTATGCAGCTGCCCGCAAGAATATGGTTTTATATCAAATCAAGCATCGGAATATCACTGACCAGGATATATTAAATGCAATGGGATCAGTGTTTCGGCACGAATTTGTCTTACCGGGTGACAAGAAAAAAGCCTATGAAGACAAACCATTGCCCATTGGTTACGGCCAGACCATTTCACAGCCCTATATTGTTGCGCTCATGACCCAGTTGCTCAGTGTGGATAAAGGATCCAGGGTCTTAGAAATCGGAACAGGCTCAGGATACCAGTCAGCCGTCCTGGCCCGCATCGTCAAGGAAGTGTATACAGTTGAAATTGTAAAGCCGCTACATGATAGTTCCAATAAAGTCTTAAACAGTCTGGGGTATGAAAATATCCAGACCTTGAATGCAGACGGCTATTTTGGATGGAAAGAACATGCACCCTTTGATGCCATTATTGTCACCTGCGCTTCTGATTTTATCCCTCCCCCTTTAATAGACCAGTTAGCCCCGGGCGGTCTCATGTGTATTCCCGTTGGACCGCCTTTTAAAGTTCAACACCTGGTTCTGGTGAAGAAAGAAGAAAACGGAGAACTCTTAACCAAAGTCATTACCTCCGTACGATTTGTCCCCCTGACAAGAAATCAGTCAAAAAAAGAAAACTAAGTTGGAAGCGCCAGGCCCGAGAATTGTTAATTTTTGTGTTTTTTTTACATCTTTTTCAATTCTCAGTTATCAAATAATTTTCACTCGTATCTTTGCCTGGGCACAATGGCAAAATCTTTCGCCGCTGATTATCACCATGGCTCTTTTGGGATTTGGTGCCAGTGGTTCTGTGGTCAGTGTGATTCAAAAAAAAATTGAAAACAACTATTCCCTCTTTTTTTTCACAAGCCTGATATTGTTTCCTGTTTTTTTAATCTTTGGCTTTATCATCTCCACAACCTTGGTTTTTAATCCTTATGAAATGGTCTTCAACCCAGGGCAGATCATCAGCCTGTTCCTCTATTTTTCCCTCATGGGGTTTTCTTTTTTTCTGGGTGCTTTGATTGTCTGTATTGCTTTATTAAAACATTCCATATCAAAGACCTATTTTTTTAATCTTCTCGGGTCAGGGGCTGGTGCCCTGGCTGTTTTGGGGGCATCCTTTTTTTTTCACCCCCTTAATATAATGCTGGGTATTATCTTTATTGCAATGGTGCCGGCAATGGTAATGGCTTTCAAAAGCAGTGTTAAACATGTCTGCACTATAGGAATCATAACCGCTATAATTATCAGTACTCTTTTTACGTGTGACCTTCAGGTTACGTGTGACCTTCAGGTTACGTGTGACCTTCAGGTTACGTGTGGCCTTAAGGTTATGCTGTTTTCCTTTCCAGGTTTTAAAAAAGTCTCTCAATACAAAGCAATTTCAGGAGCCTTAAACCTGCCGGATGCCCAAATTGTTCATGAAGCTTACTCTCCTCTGGCTGTCATACAGGTGGTCCAGGCAAAAGGACTTCGATCCACTGCAGGGTTGAGCCTGATATCCCCTTTTCAGGTACCCGTACAGAAAGGGATTTTTTTTAACTCAGAATCAATGAGTTCCATAACCCCTTTTAAAGGTAACAAAAACGACATACGATACCTTCAATACCTGGCATCCTATCTCCCTTTTCATGTGATGGATAAACCTGATCAAAACCGTGTGCTGATTATTGGATCAGGCGGTGGAGAATCCATATTAAAATCTATTTTAAGCGGGTTTAAATATATTGATGCCCTTGAAGTAGACCCTTGTGTCATTTCTCTTATGGAAAATCAATTCAGTTCTTATTCCGGGGATATCTATACCAGGGAAAATGTGACCATCCATCACCATGAGGCAAGAAGTTTTATAAAACAGAACCAAAAAAAATATGACCTTATCGAGCTGTCCATGATTGATGCCTACAATACCGCCGCATCAGGCGTTTATGCCTTAAATGAGAGCTATCTGTATACCATTGAATCCATAAAAGAATATCTTGGGCATTTAAATGACCATGGACTTCTGGCCATCAGCAGATGGGTGGTCACCCCTGCAAGGGACAATCTTAAAATATTCAACATGGTGATACAAGCACTGCGGCAAATGGGAATTGATGATGTTCAGCAGCACCTTATTGCCATACGGTCTCTTCAGACCCTGACTCTTCTGGTTTCCAAATCTGCAGTCCCTGAAACAATGATCCATAAAACAAAGGCCTTTGCCAGAGAACGGCTTTTTGACCTGGTCTATTATCCAGGCATAAGTGACAAACAAGTCAATCAGTATATTAAGCTCAACACCCCTGTATATCATCAGTCTTTGCAAAAACTTATGTCCAAAGATTCAAAAGACTTTATTAAAGCCTATGACTTTGATATCCGTGCTGCCACGGACAACAGGCCTTATTTTTATAATTTTTTTAAACCCGCAGTGTTCAGATATATAAAAACCTATGGCCCATCCCAGATCCCTGTTACTGAATGGGGGTACCTTATTCTCCTGATCATCCTTTTGCCGGTCCTGGTCTTAAGTTTTGTTTTTATTATCCTGCCCTTATGGATAACGGGCCAAAAAACAACAGGGATGAAGAAAACCATATTTGCCTATTTCTCTCTTATTGCCGTGGGGTATTTTTTTATTGAAATGCCGATGATACAAAAAATGATTCTTTTTTTGGGCCATCCTGCTTATTCCCTTTCCGTCATTATTTCAGGGTTTCTTATTTTTTCCGGTATCGGCAGCCTGTTTTCACCAAGGCTTTTCCCTGAAAGCAAAAGAATTCTTTATTCAAGCTTTTTTATTGTTCTTATTACAGGTCTTTATCTCATATTCATGGACAAAATAATTTTATTTTTCATATCTTTTTCCCTTGGACCCAAAGTGGTCCTGGTTCTGATGATGATTGCACCTTTAGGATTTTTCATGGGGATCCCCTTTCCCTGTGCCTTGAGTTTTTTAAAAGGAAAAGATGAATTTTCTCTGGCCTGGGCATGGGGGATTAACGGCTTTTTCAGCGTTATCAGTATACTTTTGGCAACGGTGCTTGCCATTATCTATGGATTTAAAGCCGTCATGATTATTGCCATCTTAAGCTATGGCAGTGCAGGGGTTCTGTCTACAAAATCTGCTTTAAGAAAAGCTTAGTCCGATCGTGGTCAGGATTGACAAAAAAATGTTCCGGGGTTCCTTCTTCAACAATCTTTCCTTCATCCATAAAAATAACCCTGTCCCCCACTTCCCTGGCAAATCCCATTTCATGGGTGACGCAGACCATTGTCATGCCTTCTCTTGCAAGGGTTTTCATAACATCCAAGACCTCTCCGATCATTTCCGGATCAAGGGCGGATGTGGGTTCGTCAAAGAGCATGATTTTCGGGTCCATTGCAAGGGCCCTTGCAATGGCCACACGCTGCTGCTGACCTCCTGAAAGGTTTGATGGATGGGCATGGGCTTTATCCCCGATGCCAACCTTTTCAAGAATGGCCATGGCTTTTTCTTCCCGCTCTTTCTTCCCTCTTTTTCTGACCAGTTTCTGGGAAACTGTCACATTTCCAAGGATGGACAAATGGGGAAACAGGTTAAAGGACTGGAACACCATTCCCATCTCAGCCCGAACCTTATTGATATTGGTCTTTGGATCAAAAATATCCACACCATCCACGAGGATCTGGCCTTGCTCTGCTGTTTCCAGGCGATTCAGACATCTTAAAAAAGTACTCTTTCCTGAGCCTGACGGCCCTATCACAACCACCACTTCTCCGGCTTCAATTTTATTTGAAACATCCACAAGAGCTTTGACCTCGTGGGGGACATAAAATGTTTTATATATGTTTTTTACTTCTATCATTTTGTTGAAGTCCTCCGTTCCAGATATTGAACAAACATGGAAAGTGTAAAGGTCATCAAGAGGTAAAGAATGGCGCACAGAATCCATAACTCAAAAGTCTGGAGACTTGTGGTGATCCCTTCACGGGTAGCCTTTGTCAACTCCCGGATGGATATCATGCCCAACAGGGATGAATCCTTGATCAAGTTGATAAATTGTCCTGCCAGAGGCGGCAGAATGGTTTTCAATGCCTGGGGAAGGATAATGTAACGCATGCATTGAAAATAGGTCATTCCGGCAGAACGGGCAGCTTCGATCTGTCCAGGATGAATGGATTCGATGCCGGCCCGGACAATTTCAACCACATAGGCCCCTGTAAACACAGATAATGCAGCGATACCGTACCACTCGGAGTTGAGTTTCGGGATACCATTCATCATAAGGAGTTTATTCATTGTGGTTCCCAATACAAAATAGGCGATCATGATCTGAACCAGCAAAGGAGAACCGCGAATGATTTCCACATAGGTAATGGCTGACCATTTCAGGACAGGGGTGTTGGACACTCTTGCCACACCTCCGATGATCCCCATGAGAATTCCCAGAATCGTCGATATGACACTGATTTTCAGGGTGATCCACACACCTCTGGAGATCAGGCCCGCTTTCAACCCGCCCGGGTATTCGGAAAGCACATCCCCCGAGGTAATAAAATCTCCTTCATTCATGGTATTGGAATAGGAGAATTTTGGAACCGTATAGGTTTTTTCCCCGCTATCATCATATTTGATGGCCAGATCCACCATTTCCCCTTTGTCGGTGATCTTTGAGACTTCACCATTGCCATCGGCATATACCTTGATTGTTTCGTGGTACACAAAATACTTTGGAACCTTGAACCACCGCCACTGATAGTCAACAGCATAGGTGGCGTAGTATACAGCCCCTATCACCAACAGCAGAAGCGCCACAAAACCTGCCACTGAAAACCAATAGGCTGTCGGGTTACTAAGCCTTTGAATATTGGATGTTTTGAATTCCATTTATTTTCAACCCTTAAAAAACAGGCCGGCAAGACTTTCTCCATCTGCCGGCCTTAAATTAAATGAATCAAACAAGCGCCCGATTATTTCTTAAGATTATCCTGCCAGTCTGAGGTTTTAAACCATTTATTATAAGATCTTTCATATCTTCCATCATTTTTGTACTGACGAAGGAAATTGTTCAGAAAATTGAGAAAATCCGGATCACCCTTTTTGATCGCCATGGCAAGCGGTTCATAGGTAAACGGGGTATTCAGGAAAACGGTCTTGCCATTGCCGTGCTGGGCCTGCATGATCTGGCAGAAAGGAAGGTCATAAATCAGCGCATCTGCATTGCCCTGGATCACTTCCATGGCAGCTTCTGCTTCTGCTTCAAAGGATTTGTAGGTGGCTCTCGGGATCATTCTCTGGGCTGCCTGTTCGCCAGTGGTTCCCAGTCTTGATACGATTACGTATTTGGGGTCGTTAAGGTCCTTATAGGATTTTACAACGCCTTTATGCTTGTTGTTCAGCAGGATGGTCTGTCCGACAACGATATAGGGATCGGAAAAGTTTACGGCAAGGTTTCTTTCCTGGTTGCAGGTTATGCCGCTGATAATGATATCGTACTTGTCTGTCACAAGACCCGGAATAATACCATCCCATGCTGTGTTGACCGGCACATATTTCACGCCCATTGATTTGGCCAGAGCTTTTGCCATGTCCACATCAAATCCCATGTATTGGCCGTTGGTATTGGTCATCTCAAACGGCATATAACCGGATTCAAAACCTACCCTGAGTTGTTTGTTTTTCAAAATGGTTTCAAGAGTTGATGTCTTGGCCAGATCAATATCAGCACTGAATGCCGGGACTGACACTAACAAAAACGCCATTGCAAACAAAGAAATTAATACTTTTTTCATCTTTTCCTCCTAGTTTTAAGTTTGACTTATTTTGGTGACCAAGCTTTTCGTTTTGGCAACCCTATTTATAAAGTCATGGTTAAAAAATAAAATCCTGCTTCAAATAAAACTAATATTTAGCACAATCATTTGAAATGGCAAGACTTATTCAAAAAAGGTTTCATCTTTTTAGAAATCGGCTATTTATTGCCTTGACTTTTATATGTTTTTTTATTGATCGTTAATCAATACTATAATAGTATTATTATAAAATATTCAAGAATAAACAATGACTGAGTATATGATTATGGAAAAGTTAAGAGATGGTCAGAATGGCATCTCTTTCTGCCGGGGCAACCCGCATGCCTTTCACCTTTTACAAGGCTTGACCATCTTAGACTGGAATGAAGACAAAAGAGACAGCACCTCACAATTTAAGAATCCTGGCAGTGTCGGATTTTATTGACAAGTCATTAACTCAAATGGTTGAAGACAAAACCCTTGAACCTGTGGATCTGATAATTGCCTGTGGCGATCTGGCCCCGGAATACCTCTCGTTTTTAAGGGACAGGCTTGATAGGCCTTTGTTTTATGTAAAAGGAAACCACGATATCCGCTACACATCATCCAATCCTGTGGGGTGTGAAAATATTCACGAAAAAATTGTCTGCTTTAAATCGCTGAATATTCTGGGTCTTGAAGGCTCCATATGGTATAATGGCGGCATGAATCAATATACGGATAAAGAGATGAAAAAAATCATCTCGGGCATGTGGTTTTCCCTCTGGCGAAAAGGGGAAGTCCACATGGTGGTCACCCATGCACCGCCACGACACATTCATGATGCTGAAGACCGCTGCCATATTGGCTTTGAAAGTTTTGTCGATTTAATACACAAAAGAAAACCCGATTATTTTATCCATGGTCATATACACAAAGACTTTAAAACCCATGACGAAAGAATCACAACGGTAAATTCTACAAAAGTGATTAACACCTGTGGATTTACCATTTTAGAGGTCTATCCATGACAAACTTTTTTAAAAATCTTTTTTCATCAAAAAAAGACGAGGCTGAAAATCATATCAGTTCATTTAATGAACAAAAGACCCAGGAGGAAGATGTTCAATTCATCGACCACGGTATTAAAACAGTTGACCTGGATCATATCATTGGGAGTGTGGGCAAATACCATGATTTTGATTCCCAGTTCCGGCCCAAAAAACATGTATTAGAAAAACGGTTTTTAGATATTAAAAAAGCCATGCGTGAAGGGAAAGACCTGCCTCCGGTAAGGCTATATCAGATCAGGAATGATTATTATGTACTGGATGGCAATCACCGTGTATCTGCAGCAAAAGAGCTGGGCCGTTTTGATATCCAGGCAAAAGTGATTGAATTACTCTCTGCAAAAAATACCATGGAAAACCTTTTATATCTTGAGCAAAACAAGTTTTACAAAAAAACAGGTCTATCTGAAAAAATTGATTTAACAGAGGCTGGAAAATATAATTTTCTTGAAAAACAGATCAAAAAACATAATGACCATCTGACCAATATATCCGGCGAGAAAACCGAGTTTAAAAAGGCTGCCCAGGATTGGTACGACACCATTTATACGCCTTTAACCATCATCATAAAAAATGGAACTCTGATAAAGCATTTTCCCAAAAGAACCAATGCCGATCTTTACACCTATATTACTTACCATCATTGGGAAAGAGTCTCTAACCGACAATATGGTATTGGTATTGACCGCCTGATTCCACGGAGTATGGAAGCCTTCAGAACTGCCATGCTGGAAAAAACCACGCCGGATTATCCTGAAATGAAACGAAGCATAACTGCTTTTGTTCTGATAAATATTAACACATCAACACAAATAAAAATCCTCGATAAATTATTTGCCATAAATGAAGTTCAGGAGGTTCACTCTGTTCATGGAACCATTGATATCCTTGTGAAAATCGTTTTGAAAAGAGATTTTCTGGCATCTGATGCTGAAATCATTGCAGAATTCGTAGATCAACGAATACGAAGAATATCCGGGATAAACCGGACCCAGACTGTTATCCCGGGAATTTCAAGAGTCAAGGAAGGCTTTATATATTAAAATAATTTTAACATTGTCTTAATCTCCGGGAAAAATTTCATCAACCCGCCTTCCCTGATAAGGTCTTCATGGTGCTTGTACATGATGGTATCCCAGGTATTTAAAAAAAATTTCATGGGTTCCCGGACTTTTTCTTTATCAAAAAAAAATACCCCTTGTTGGATAATATCTTTTTTGGTTATTCCTGCTTCAAGCTTTTGAATAATTTTTTCTTCCCTCTGCCAGATATGACGAAGGCATTGGGACCAGGCCTGTGGGATTTGTTTTTCAAACACCCCGCCATGACAGGTAAGGATTAAGTTAACGTCCAGGCCGTCAAGCCTTAAAATCGATTCAACAATTTGTTTAACATTACAATCCATCCATCCATACCATGGACCAAATCGATCCAGGCCCATATCACCGGAAAAAAGAATTTTTTCATCCGGGAAATAAAACGATGTGTGAGAAGGTGAGTGGCCCGGGGTCTCCATAAGAACGATTTCAGGTGCCATGTCTTTAAAGGTGGTCTGTTCGTTGTAGCATTCATATGTTTTAAGCGGCGAGTATCCCATATCCACAGTAAAATCCTTCCATTTTTCCGCTATACTGGAGGGACCGGCTGTATGTTCAATAAAAAAATCAAGGGATGTCAGGTACGGCGCTTCAGCCTCCGGGATAAAGATAACAGCATCTGACAAGGTATTTACATGCCGGGTCCAGAGGAAATGGTCCAGATGGTAATGGGTGATAATGGCTGCATCGGGTTTTTCTTGTTCTATCAAACCAGGGGTTTCTCTGGCACCCATGTTCATATCAATCATTACTTTCTTTTTTGATTGGACAATAATCCCAGCACAGGATGTAAAATTCGTCATGGAATCCGGTTCCACATAGGTAATTTTATCTGTAATTTTTGTTCTTTTCAAAGAGTGCTTATTCCTCTATATCTGTTTTTTAAAATTTTTTTATTCTTTTCTCCAGATCCAGCAAATTCTTTTTTACCTCAAGCCCGCCTCCAAAACCTGTCAGGCTTCCGTTTTTTCCAATAACTCTATGGCAGGGTATAATGATTGAAATCGGGTTTTTCCCATTTGCCATACCAACTGCCCTTGATGCCTTGGGATTTCCGATTCTTTCTGCAAGCTGTCCATAGGATATGGTTTCTCCATATGGAATTTTCACAAGTTCCTTCCAGACCATTTTTTGAAAATCTGTACCCTGAATATTCAATTCAAGGTCAAACCTTGTCAATTCCCCTTTAAAATAGGCATTAAGCTGATCTATAGCTTGTAAAAATAATTCCTCTTTATAGATCCAGTCTTTTTCAGGTTCAATCCTTGTCTTTCCAAGGGGAAAATGAAGACCTTCAAGCAATTCATTGCCGCTTAATAAAAGGTTTCCTACAGGTGATTCAAAATAGCAATACTTCATTTTACCTCCTCTATCTAAGTTTCAATGTAATCGAACAACACCTGTTTTCCATACCTAATTTCAGCTTTATGGATCTCATTCTCACCCTCTTTTCAGAACAGACCAGTCTGGATTCTTAGTTTGCCTACAATCAAAACAATTCAAAGTCAAGATAATTTCAGTCATATTTATTTTACTTTTTTGATAATATTTTTTATAAAACCTTTATACTTTTAAACCAGTGCGATAATTTTTTTTTATATTGAAGCAACTATTGAAATTATTGATGTGGAAATGGGCAAAGAGCCTGAGTATTTGACGGTAGGTAAAACCCCCCTTGAGAGGGGGGTAAAATTGCTGTCAAAGTTAGATTCCATAAGGGTTAGCAAGGATAGAGGGTCCATGGTTTCCACGGAGGCAGATGACCTGTTCTATAAATTTATAGAACAGGTAGAGTCAATTTTTAACAACCTGCCTAAGCCATTGAAATGGCTATCTTTTTTGCTTAATGATCTGATTTTATTAACCGACATTCCCTCAAAGGTTCAAAAAGCCTCTGTAAAACACAGCCTGAACAAGGCAAAGATATAAAAAGCATATCTGGACAAAAGCGCTTGCAAGACTTGAACAGGTATCTGGCAAGGTTTTTCAGGATATCACCCAAAAAGATTCCATCCCGTTTAAAGATCAGAATAATAATCTTTTGCCAACACTTGCGCTCAATGAATTCAGCGCAAGAGAAATCCAGACGTTTGCAGAAGATCTGGAGAAAACAAACAAAAAAAATGATCAGGAAAATGCAGGAAAAAAGAACTCTGGGCATTATCAGAAGAACCTTGATCATAGGAAAACCAAAGGACCTGAAAGGACTTTGATTCTGCAACTGCCTTTCAGTTAAAATCCAGGCAGCTTGAATTTCATGGTTACTTCCCCTGTTTTGTTGTTGATCTCAATCATTTTTTCCTGGTCCCCGACTTTTTCCATCTTCTGACCCGTGGCCATTTCCATGAGTCCGGCAATGAATTCCATGCCCGAATTCAGGACTCTTTCTATCTTTTCAGGGGGCTGGCTTGCCAGGATATTTTCAGGGGCCTTTTTGTTTGCTTCCTCGTCCCGGCTCAAAACTTCAGGATTCAGGAAAAATGGGGTGTCCTCAGGGATATCCTCGGGTTCGGCTGTCTCAAAGGTCATGGGTTCAGGTTCTTCTTCCATCATTTCCCTGAGCCGGTTGAGCATTTCATTCTTTTTTTCCCTGGAAAATTCAACCATGTCCGGGCCTTCTTCAAACACACCTTTAAACAAATCGGTTTTCAGTTGGATACCGGCCAGAATTCGTTCTTCAATACTTTGCTTTGCAATGAGATTGATGACATTGATGCAATGGCTTTCCTGGCCGATACGGCTGACTCGTCCGATGCGCTGGTTCATTTTTGCCGGGTTCCAGGGCAGTTCAAAATTGACAACACAATCAGCAGCCTGGAGGTTCAGGCCAGTGCCGCCGGCATCTGTAGACAAAAAAACCCGGCAGTCCGGGTTGTTGGTGAATTCATCAATAAGGGCTTGACGTTTTTTAACGGGCACTTTTCCCGACAATTCAATAAAGGGGATGTTCATGTCGGACAAATGCCTGGCAATCAAAAAGGTCATGGTGGTCCACTCGCTGAAGATGACCATTTTGCGATTGTTCTGGATGACCATCTCATCAAGGATGCTTTCAAGTTCTTTGAGCTTGGGGGAAATATGGGTGTCACGGTCAATGAGATAGGTGGAATCACAGACCATTCTCATGCGCAGCAAAAGAATCTGGATTCTTCTCATGTCCATGGGAGTTAAAAATTTTTTATTGAGCAGGGGAATAAGGGATCTTGCGTAGCCGCCGTGTATCTCCTGCTGTTCATCAGTGAGATCAATATAATAATTGTTCACCACTTCTTTGGGAAGGTCTTTGAGCACCTCTTCCTTTTTCCGCCGGATCAGGATCGGTTTTAATTTGTCTTTGAGCATGTCCAGGTTTTTATATCCGACAATACTGGTGTTTTTCTTTCTTGGGATCATGAAATGATCAGAGGCAAATTTCCACAGCGGGGTCAGCATATAGGGATCCAGAAATTGAACAATGGAATATACATCTTCAAGCTTGTTTTCTAAAGGAGTGCCAGTAAGGACAATGCCATGTTTTTTGGGCAGTCGCTTGACAGCCTCTGCTGTTTTAGTGGAGAAATTTTTTATGCGCTGAGCTTCATCCAGTATAATAATATCTGGATGAAACCCTGATATGATGGTGATATCCCGGAGGACAGCCTCGTAGTTGGTGATCTTGAATAAATGGGTATCCTCCTTATACAAGGCTTTTCTCTGGAAGGGACTGCCCTCGATGATGATGGCCTCTTCATGGGAGAATTTTTCAATTTCCCGCTTCCATTGTTCTTTCAAGGATGCCAGGGTGACCACCAATATCTTTGAAAATCCGAATATTTCCTTTTTCAATATTCCTAAAGAAATGGCCTGCAATGTTTTGCCAAGGCCCATTTCATCCCCGATAAGCACACCGGGTTTCAGCACTCCGAACTTTACTCCTTCCTTTTGGTAGGGATATAACCGGGCGCTAAGATCAGGTTTTGGGATTGGCTGGTCCAAAAGGTTTTTTTGCTGGAGAATCTGGAGGCGGTAGTCCACCCGCTTGAGCAGATTTTCCCTGATCCTCACCCGCTTGTCTCCGTGGAGCTTTGCCATAAGTCCCATGATCACTGCCAGGTCCTTTGCAATGAATTCTCCCTTGTCATTAAAGTACTTTTTCAAAACCGGCTTTAAATCTTTCATTTCCAGGTTCATGCGCTGAGAAAATAATTTTGGCCCTTGTGACAATGAATCCCAGTAAATATCAGTATAGGCAAAAACCTCCATCGCTACTTGTTTTTTAAACCCCGACTCCTTTTTTAGAAACCCGGTCATGAACTGGATATGTTTGCAGGTGCCTAGACCATTGGTCAGATAGTCCGGGCAGGAACAGTGGCCAAAGCCATTTTCCGGGTCATGAAGGGTGACGTTGTACTGGCGGCTTCTCTGGTTTACGACCAGGTGATCACCTTTAAACATATCACCCCGTATTGCGGTGAATTTCTCTGACAAAGCTCTTTTTTTCCGATCTCCCAAAGCCTGTGCCTTGATTTCCTCTTCAGACAGATTGGGATCTTCCTGATCCTGAGATACTTCTTCTCCGGGCTTATATCTGGCCAGGATATCCCCGGCATTTAGGATGGCTGCCACCACATGCCTGCACCCAGTTCTCGGGTAGGGACAATCGCAGGCAGTTTCAACCTGATCACCTTTAAAATTGATTTGGGCTGTATAATTGCCAACATTCCCGTCAAATTCATATGTAAACTGCTTTTGCGCTATATCCTTTTTTGACAGAAAATAAGATCCGTGGTGATAGGTATTCAACCCTCTATAAAAAATAAGTTTGGTGTCGGCAATCTTGTTTTTGATATGGTCTTTGGATAAGGTTTGCATCTTGTTTCCCTTAAAATTATAAATAATCCTGTCCTGGTTGTTTTTTAAAATTTATTCAATTCCGGGCCTCACTCTAATATAGCTTTTCTCTTGTGACAATGATTTTTTTTATAAAAAACAAAAATATACAAAAAATTTTACCTGGCCATTTTGACCCCAACTCCAAAACAGCCTTGACTATTTTGGAATACGGTATAAAATAGCCGCATGAGATATCTATATAATAATATCCTTAAAGATTTAAAACGGAAAATGGTTTTCATTGGTGGTCCCCGACAGGTGGGCAAGACCTTTCTGTCCAAAAATATCCTGGAACAGGTATATCCATCAGGAAGATATTTTAATTGGGATTTTGTTGAAGACCAGCAGGATCTGTTATCCTTGAAATGGCATGATAATGACGGTCTTATCGTTTTTGACGAACTCCACAAATACAAAAACTGGAAAAACTGGGTCAAAGGGATTTTTGATACCAATAAAGGAAACCTCCATTTTCTTGTAACGGGATCAGCAAGGCTTGATATATACAGGCGCGGCGGGGATTCTCTTTTAGGGCGGTATCATTATTGGCGGCTTCATCCTTTTGGGTTTGATGAATGCCCAAAAAACATGACCTCAAAAGAGGTGTTTAAACGATTAATGACCGTTGGCGGATTCCCTGAACCATTTCTTGACGGAGATGAGCGCGAAGCAAGGCGCTGGCGAAGAGAAAGATTTGACAGGGTCTTAAAAGAGGATATCAGGGACCTTGAATCCATTCGACACATCTCTTTACTTGATTTGTTTATCCATCAACTTAAGAGCCGTGTGGGCAACCTTATTGTCATGTCAAATATTGCAGGAGAAATCCAGGTATCTCCCAAAACAGTGAAAAACTGGCTTGAAGTCCTGGAGAGAATGTATCTTGTATTTGCAGTTCCATCGTACACTAAAAATCTGCCAAGGGCAGTGATCAAGCCGCCTAAAGTTTTTTTCTATGACAATGGGGATGTCATCGGGGATGAAGGAGCTGTTTTTGAAAATCTTGTGGCCACCCAAATTTTAAAGCGACTTCATTTCTTGGAAGACAGGGACGGATACAGGTATGAGCTTAAGTTTATCCGGGATAAAGAAGGCCGGGAGGTAGACTTTGTCATCGTAAAAGAAGGCGTAATTGAAGAATTGATTGAAGTGAAATTTTCCGATGACAAGATATCAAACCATTTAAGATATTATGCAGAAAAATTAAATCCCCCAAAAGCAACCCAGATTGTTGCAAATTTAAAGCACCCTTATTCCAGCGGCAAAATAAATGTAGTTGACCCTGTTACATATTTCAGGCAAAACTGGGACTTACCTTTGCCCTAGGCGCCAATAAGCAGATAAAATATCCAGGGGAAGAATCCTCTTCCCAGCCTTGTGACTATTTGTAAAGGATTGTCTTATTCCTGCCATATTTCTTTGCATCATAGAGGGCCTTGTCTGCAAAATCCAGCAACTTATCAAAGGTATTTACCTGCTTTTTTTCTGGGTCTTCCATTGTGCCGAATACACCTATGCTGACAGTCAAGTCGATGGTATGTTCTCCCACGATCAAGGGATTTTGACTGATTTTTTTTCGAAGCCGTTCAGCCGTTGTAAAGGCAGTTTTGTGATCAGTTTCAGGCTGGATGATCACAAACTCATCACCCCCATACCTGCCGAAAATGTCAATATTCCTGATATTGTCATTTATTATGCGGGTAATCGCTTTTAATACCTTATCTCCCACCAGGTGACCGAAATCATCATTTACTCGTTTGAAACAATCCAGGTCAAGTGCCAGAATGGATATGGGGCGCCCAGTCCTTTTGGCCCTGTTTATTTCTAATTCAGTAAGGGAGATCAGGTATCTGCGGCTATAAATCCCGGTCAGTTCATCCAGAGAGGCGATTTTTTCCAGTTTTTGCATCAATTCTTTTTGCCGGGTGATATTGTTGAGGGAAACAATGGTCCCGATTTTTTTATTCTTTTCGTTAAACAGGGCAGTTATAGATGGATAAAAATAAAGGATCTGCTTTTTGTCCAGTACTAAAATATCCGAGGGCTGGTTTCTCTCCGATGACAGGATCTCATTCATTACTGGGTGCTGACTCAGGGTCTGCCTGATATCAAATCCTATTTTCTTTTTTGAAAGTTCTGGAAAAATTTTTTTACAGACAATATTAAAATCAATTAGGCGATTTTTAAGATCCAGAACAATAACACCATCTTTGAGGTTTTCAAAAACAGTGTCCCTTGCCACCGGCACCAGATCAAAGAGACTGAACCGAAAAATACCAATGGCCCATATCGGCACGCTGATACTAAATAAAATGGGATTAATATCAAGGTTCCATGGGATATCTACCAGAAGATAGATGGTAAAACCAGCTAACTGGATAGAAGAGGCTGCCAGCATAATCAGCGTCTGCTTGCGGTAAGACGGTGCGGCCCGGATCAAAAACTGAATCAAAAGACAAAAGGTAACAATCAGTGCGGCATGGGAATAAAAAACATGGAGCAGGTAAAAGGGCCCGATATCGAACATAAGAACGGGAAAAGGCACATCTGGATTAATGGCAGCGGTCTCATAGAAAAGGTGGTGCAGAGGGTTCAGACCCCTGGATATCACAACAATAATTGGGATACAAAAAACCGCGACTAAATTTCCAGGGGAGAGCCGCTTTTTAGGCCTTGTATAGGTGATGGCGATCAGCATCATCAGGGCTGGCAGAAATGGGATACCGATATACTGAATCTTTGACCAAAACAGCATATCCGCTAATGTCTGACTGCCAAGTTCGAGTCCGTAGCCAAAGGCATAAATTGCTGCAGCAAAACCCAGAAAAAAGAAATATCGTCTCAATCTTGAAGATCGGAATTTAAAGGAATAAAAGGATAGAAAAAGGCTTATACACCCAGAGATAAATAAAAGAAAAACCATGTACCGTACCGCCATATGATGTGCCGTCCCTTTTAATTAAAAAGTTCGAAAAATTAACACAACCTTTTACCATCTTCCTCAAGTTGTTTAAAGACTAATTGTATCTCTTGGTTATAAACCAACCTTTATCTTCTAAAACACTTGCCATTTGAGGTACGCCGAATATAGGAAGTTCATTCTTTAGTTGTTTTCAAAAGATAAATAAAATTTGCTTTTAGATAGCAAAAATGCTTGTTTCCTAAATCAAGATTTCTGAATATTAGTTTTACTTTTTTGATAATCTTTTTTATAAAACATCTAACCTTTTAAACCCGTGCGATAAGATTTTTAATATTTTTTTATAATGGAGTTGGATCATGCCAATAACAGACAATAAAAATTATTC
>Ga0075120_10000977_pt1 | contig 23343 bp, 3 predicted proteins | sample AntAceMetag02UKL_FD_69792 | JGI IMG/M metagenome (GOLD analysis project Ga0075120, IMG submission 69792) | Saline lake microbial communities from Ace Lake, Antarctica - Antarctic Ace Lake Metagenome 02UKL | ecosystem: Environmental > Aquatic > Non-marine Saline and Alkaline > Saline | place...
GAATTCGAATTCCGTTTCAACAGACGCTGGAACCTATTCAATATTTTCGATAAACTCTTGACACGTTGTGTTCAAAGATCGACTATTACTTTAGCTGAGCAAATGACATAACCGGATAGAATTATTTTAAATTCTACGCTTAAATTCATTGACAAATAGATTATATATTGTTATTATAATATGGGTTTATATTTTTGTGGACAATATGTAATAAGCATAAAACCTGTGTAAGTATTAATACTGTAATGAATATATTAAATATGTCGCGCTTGAAGTCTATCTGGTTCAGCAGAACTTAGGTATTTAAAAAGTCGTTTTGTTGATCTGGATAGGTGATTGATTTCTCCCGGAGATGGAATGACTTTGCGACTTAAAATATTATCTTTATTATCATGTCATAGTAAGGTCTTCTTCCCATTCCTTGCATCCTTCATCTCAAAGTATAATGTTTCCTCAACTAATACTCCTTCTAAAGTCAACTTCTATGTCAATCCTGTGATGCTAAGAATTTTCTGTTTAGATGGCGTTTTTGTTTTTCCGATTACTGCCTTAGCAGGATTGACAGCAACTGCACCGATTAAAAGCAACGGAGCCGGGGCAGAATAAATGAGAACAATTATTCCTAAAATATTATTATCTGTAATAATCGTTTTTGTATCTACCTCTTACTGTTTCAGCCAGGTAACCTTCCTCGAGCATACAATTGCAAATAATTTTGACGGAGCCCGTGATGTATTTGTGATCGACATGGATGGCGATGATGATATGGATGTCCTGGCGGCAGGTGACGCTGGAGGCATATTGTCCTGGTTTGAAAATGATGGTGAAGAAGATTTTGAAGAGCATGAGATTGTCGACCATTTTAGTGGCGCTTATTCTGTTCATGCTGTTGACGTAGATGGTGACGGTGACATTGATGTCCTCGGCGCCGCTTATATAATTGGTACCATAGCGTGGTTTGAAAATGACGGCGATATGGATTTCACTCAACATAATTTAATTACGAACTTTAATGTTGCCTGTACCGTTTACGGTGTGGACCTTGATGGTGACGATGACATTGATATCGTTAGTTCCGGACGTTCAGCCAGTCTTATCAAGTGGTTTGAGAATGACGGAGATGAGGATTTCACTGAACATAATCTTGCGCAGGTAAATGATCCCTGGAATATATACGTTGCAGATGTAAATCAAGATGATTCTCCGGACGTGCTCTCAATAGACTACGGTGCTGATGAGACTCTCTGGTTTGAAAATGATGGCGAAGCGGATTTTGATGAACACGTTATAGAGGACGATATAGATGGTCCTCGCTGGGTTTCCGCTGCTGATATTGATCTTGACGGTGACATCGATATTATTGGAGCAGGACGTTCCGTTGACCTGGTAACCTGGTGGGAAAACGATGGCAATGAAGGTTTTACCGCACATACCATAGATGATGAATTCGATGCGCCCAATTGTGTTTTTGCTGCCGATGTGGACCATGACGGTGACATCGATGTATTCGCGTCGGCATATCAGGACAATGATATTAAATGGTGGGAAAACGATGGGGATGAGGGCTTTACCGATCACGCCATAACTTTGAATTTTAGCGGGGCGTGTAATGTTTATTCGGCTGATATCGACAGCGATGACGATATGGATGTATTTGGCTGCGCAAATACTGCCGACGATATTACCTGGTGGGAGAGCACACTCGATCCAAATGCAAATCCATATCCCAGTTCTGTAACGATCCACAGCAGAATCGAACTGGAGGGTAATGAAGAGCTGATTGATGATGGAAATATTGCCGGATTGCACCTGAACGCCACGAATGGATATGATGAAAATATCGACTTGATAGAGCCGAATCATCCTGACGAAACATATCTCAGTACTTATTTCCCGCATCCTGAATGGAATGAACTTATCGGTGATGAATTCAGATTGGATATCAGGAATGCAAATGATGAATTAACCGATAATCTTAAAACTTACCGGTTCATTGTTGAAACAGACCAGACCGGTGAACAGGTTGACCTGACTTTTACAATTGGTGTCGGTTATTCAAACACATTGGGAGCGGTATTATATGATGTAGATGATGATTCATATCAAAGCCTGCGTGATGATTCAACATACAGTTTTGAGGCGGTTAATCTCCCCCGTGAGTTTGACCTGGTTCTTGGTGATGCACTCAGTCCTGAATTGTCAATTGAATATCCTGCCTTGAACCAGGAGTTGAACACTAACATAGAGCATGAGCTTGCATGGAACATTACTGATATTTCACCCATCAGAAACGTTGCAGTTTATTATTCACTTCAGGGTGAAAATTATACATTAATTGATAATTTTAATGGTAATCCCGGCAGTCTTATTTGGGATCCTCCGGACGAATTATCGCATGATTGCAGACTGATGATAAAAACATTTGATTGGGCTGGGAATGCCACCGTTGCCATACAACCTTTCATTCTAAATCCTGCCAATCAACCACCTGGAGAATTCAGCCTGATCAGCCCTATTAACGGCAGTGTTTGCAGTACAGGTGATACAACATTTACCTGGCAATCTACAACCGATCCGGAGGGATTGCCGGTTATCTATGAATTTCATAAAACGACTGATCCCCTGTTTGGGAATAACCATGAAATACTCGCCACAGCAGATACATTTATTACAATAAGTAACATGCCTGACGATGAAAGATTCTGGTGGAAAGTTCGGGCGATAGACCACCCCGGACAGCGTACCTGGTCGAATGAATTCTGGTCGTTTGATATTAATATCCCTCAACCACCTCAAGGTCCGGAATTAGGATGGATAAAACATTTGCTGAGCGATGAATTCGAAAGCGCTGAACATGTTTATGCTGTCGATCTGGACGGTGACTATGATATTGATGTCATTGGATTAGCACGAGGGTCACAACCGGATTATGAAAATTCAGCCGTCACATGGTGGGAAAACGATGGAGTGGAAACTTTCACAGAACATATTCTAAGAGAAGATTTTGGAGTTGGCACTTTCGTAACTGTAGCGGATGCTGATAACGATGGAGATGTTGATATTTTTTATGCCAGTTATGATGCACTTGTCTGGTTAGAAAATGATGGAAACCAAATTTTTACCGATCACGAATTTGATGAATACAACAGTGTGGTGTGTATTGATCCTGAAGATTTAGACAGAGATGGAGACATCGATTTACTCTTTTGTGCGTACGATGATGAATTGATCTGGATGGAAAATGATGGGGATCAGAATTATACCGAAAATGTTATCGATAACGATCCAGGGGAATGCCAATGGGTTGTCGTGGTTGATCTTGATAATGACAATGATATTGATGTATTGGTAACGAGGTTTGATCAGGGTGAAGATGGAATTACATGGTATGAAAACACGGGAAATGAGGAGTTCACTACACACTCTTTTGCAGAACACCTTCAACCATCATGTATTTATGCTTTGGACTTGGATATAGATGGTGATATTGATATTGTTGCATCTGATATATCAACCGAAATCGTATGGGTCGAAAATGACGGGAACGAGGAGTTTACTGAAAATTATATAGATAGAGATTTTCGTGTTGCATGGAGCGTATTCCCGTCTGATGTAGATAATGATGGTAATATCGACGTTTTAGGTGCCTCCGTTCTTGATGATCAAATTAATTGGTGGGGGCATGATGGTGATGAAAACTTTACTGAGCATATAATCACTGACAATTTTGATGGTGCAACTTCTGTCTTTGCAGAGGATGTTGATTCTGATAGTGACATTGATATTCTTGGTGCAGCGCAAAGAGCCGATGAAATAGCCTGGTGGGAACAGATTTATCCCTTCAGCCTGATTGAGCCGGACAGTGGAGCAATAGTTGAAGATGAAACTGCAACACTTTCCTGGCAATCATGCACCGATCCTGATCCGGACGATATTATTACTTATGAGATCTTCTGGGCGACTGATTCTGAATTCAGTGAAAACCTTGATTCCTCTTCCACTGCCGATACTACAACTGAAATCATCGGTCTCATGGACGGCGCGACCTACTGGTGGACTGTCCATGCGCAGGACACTAATACAGAAGGTCTCTGGGCTGCCGACACCTCTTCATTTACAATAGATCTCCCGGAAGCGCCGGAATCTTTCAGTCTGCTTAGTCCTGAAGATGGAAGCACTATTGCACGTGATTTCACCTGGCTCACCTGGGAAGAAACCACCCAACCGGACGAAGGCGATTCGATCCTGTTCTACTCAGTCTGGTGGGCTACTGACGAAGATTTCACAGAAAACCTCGATTCAACGCGTGTAGCTGGAACTACTTTCCTTCTCGAATACCTCAAAGATGATCAAACCTACTGGTGGAAAGTACGGGCACAGGATTCAAATACCGATGGTACCTGGTCGGATGAGACATTTTCATTCAATATAGAAATCCCCCATTTACCTCGTGGTCCTGCAATGGTATTCATCAAACATTCGATTGCTGCTGATTTTGGTGAATTCATGGATGCCTATGCCATTGATATGGACGATGACGGTGATATCGACGTACTTGGTGTCACAGGGAATGATGATGATATCGCATGGTGGGAAAACGATGGGAATCAAAATTTTACAGTGCATACGATTGACGATGAATTTGAAGTTGCATATGATGTATATGCAATCGATATGGATATCGATGGCGACATGGATGTAATTGGTGCAGGGAGAGATGAAGATGAGATTGTCTGGTGGGAGAACGATGGGAATCAAAACTTCACTGCACATACGATAGATGATGATGAGAACACCAGTGGATACTCAATTTATGCGATCGATATGGATGAAGACGGAGATATAGATGTATTAGGGGCAACGAATGCATCTGATGATATTTTCTGGTGGGAAAATGATGGGAATCAAAATTTTACAGCACATATGATTGTTGAAGATTTCACGCTTTCATACGATGTATTCGCAATAGATGTCGATAGCGATAACGATATGGATGTATTGGGTACATCATTGCAGCTTGACGAGTTGAGGTGGTGGGAGAATGACGGTACTGAGGAATTTACTGAGCATTCAATAGATGATCAATTGAATGGTGCCTGGGGTATTTATGCGATAGATATGGATGAAGATGGTGATATTGATTTACTCAGCGCAGCACGCTATGATGATGATGTTTCCTGGTGGGAAAACGACGGAGATGAGGAATTCACAGAACATATTATTGATGAAAATTTTGATGGTGCTCATTCAGTTTATGCAGTGGATTTAGATGCAGACAGCGACATTGATGTTCTTTGTACAGCTTTTGATAATGACGAAATAGCGTGGTGGGAAAATGATGGTGATGAGGAATTTACTTATCATCAAATTGTAAACGAATTTGAGGCTGCAAGTTCAGTATTTGCAAAAGATATTGATTCAGATGGCGATTCCGATGTGCTCGGTACTACCCGGGATGATGAGGAAATCGCCTGGTGGTCGCAGGATTATCCGTTCAGTTTGACCAGACCGGCTAATGGCTCCATTGTTGAAGACAGTGTTGTTACACTGGCATGGGAGGAATGTTCTGATCCCGATCCGGATGATGTTTTGACTTACGAGATTTTCTGGGCGACTGACAGCTTACTCAGTGAGAACCTGGATTCTGTTTCTACTGCCGACACAACGTTTGGGTTGAGCGACCTCGTTGAAGGCACAACCTACTGGTGGACAAACCACGCACAGGATACCAACACCGAGGGTCTCTGGGCTGCCGACACCTTCTCCTTCACATTCGATTTATCCGATTCACCTGGAAATTTCAGCCTGATAAGTCCCGGAGACGGCACAACTATTGACCGAGACTACCTAAAACTCCAATGGGAATCGACAACCGATCCTGATTTTGAAGATGAAATAATATATGTGCTGTGGTGGGCAACCGACGAAGATTTTACAGAGAACCTCGATTCAATCCGAACAGTTGGAACAATATACCATCTCGAAAACCTTGATGATGATCAAAACTATTGGTGGAAGGTTCGTGCCCAGGATAGAAATACGGTCGGAATCTGGTCAGATGAAACATGGACATTTGATGTTGTATTACCTCAACCACCAAGAGGTCCTTCAATGGTATTCGCAGACTATGTCATAAGAGACGAGTTCAGATGGCCCCGGTCAGTTTTCGCAATAGATATGGATGACGACAGAGATATTGATGTGTTAGGGATTTCATATTTTGGAGCCCGAATTGATTGGTGTGAAAATGACGGAAACCAGAACTTCACGGAACATAGAATCGGAGGCGCGATAACGTACGGAGAATCAGTTTATGCAATTGATCTGGATAGCGATGGAGATATCGATGTGTTAGGATGTCGTTTACACACTGGATATATAAAATGGTGCGAGAATGATGGGAATCAAAATTTTACAGATCATTTAATCGATGACGACTTTGATGGCGCTAGATCAGTTTTCGCGTCAGACCTTGATAATGATGGAGATATTGATGTTTTGGGTGCAGGCTATGATGTAGAAGAATTCGCATGGTGGGAAAATGATGGAAATCAAAACTTTGAAAAGCACACTCTCGGAAACGATTTCGATGGGGCTTCAACAATATACGCAGAGGATGTAGATGATGATGGAGATACCGATATATTAGGGGCGACTCATGGAAATGATTGTATCACATGGTGGGAAAATGATGGAAACCAAGACTTTACGGAACACACAATCACGGATGAATTCGACGGTGCAATATCTGTTTATGCAATAGACCTTGACAGCGACGATGACATTGATATAGTGGGAGCAGCAAACAATGACAATGATATTGCTTGGTGGGAAAACGATGGGGAACAGGACTTTACAGAACATATAATTCAAGATGATTTTACGGGAGTACACGCCATTTACGCAATTGATTTTGACGGCGATGATGATATTGATGTACTCGGAACGGCAGAGGAGGCTGATGATGTCACCTGGTGGGAAAATGACGGGAATCAAAATTTCACCAGGCACAATATAGATGAAAATTTCGATTTCGCTTGGTCTGTTTATGCAAAGGATGTTGACAGTGACGGTGATATCGATGTGCTTGGGACAGCTTTGGGTGATAATAATAATAACATCACCTGGTGGTCGCAAGATTATCCGTTCAGTTTAACAGGACTTGACAGCGGTTCAATAGTCCCTGGTGCAACTGCTATACTCTCCTGGCAATCCTGCACCGATCCTGATCCTGATGATGTTGTTACTTATGAAATATTCTGGGCGACAGATGAGGAATTAACCGAAAACCTTGATTCCGTTTCCACTGCTGACTCCACTTATGAACTCACCGGACTCGAGGACGGCACACAACTGTGGTGGACGGTTCATGCGCAGGATACCAACACCGAAGGTCTATGGGCTGCTGACACGTTTTCGTTTACAGTAGATTACCCTGATCCACCGGGAGACTTCAGCCTGTTGAGCCCTGAGGACGGCAGCTCAATCCCCCGCGATTTTACCACACTTACCTGGGAAGAATCCCTTGAACCCGACGAAGGCGATTCGATCCTGTTCTACACCGTCTATTGGGCAACCGATGAGAACTTCACCGCAAACATGGATTCCATACGTGTCGCCGGGACTATTTATCACCTTGAGTACCTGCGAGATGACCAGACCTACTGGTGGAAAGTGCGTGCACAGGATACCAATTCCGAAGGAACCTGGTCGGAAGAAACATGGTCGTTCGACGTTTATATTCCCGAACCTCCCCGGGGACCAACTCTGATATTCACAGATCACACAATAGTAGATGATTTCGATGGGGCTAGTTCGGCTTATGCGACAGACGTTGATGGTGACGGTGATATTGATGTGCTGGGAACGGCTTGGTTAGCCGGTGATATCACTTGGTGGGAGAATGATGGAAACGAGAATTTCACAGAACACACAATTGAGGGAGATGCCAATCTCCCCAATCGCGTTTATGCAACTGACGTCGATGGGGACGGCGATGTTGATGTCTTGGGGACGGCTTGGAATACTGATGCCATCACTTGGTGGGAAAACGATGGGGATGAAAATTTCACTGAACACACAATTGATGGAGATTTCGATGGCGCCACTTCCGTTTATGCAACAGACGTAGATGGCGACGGCGATGTTGATGTCCTTGGAGCTGCTTGGCATGCTAATGACATCATCTGGTGGGAGAATGATGGCAGTGAAAATTTCACAGAACACACAATCGATGGAGATTTCAATGGTGCCAGAACGGTTTATGCAACAGACGTAGATGGCGACGGAGATGTTGATATACTTGGAGCGGCTGGTCAAGGCGATTGCATTACCTGGTGGGAGAATGACGGGGACGAGAATTTCACAGAACACACAATCGAAGGAGATTTTGATAACGCTTGGTCGGTTTATGCCACAGACGTAGATGGAGACGGTGATATTGATGTGCTGGGAGCGGCTGAAGATGCTGATGATATCACATGGTGGGAAAATGATGGGAACGAGAATTTCACCGAACACACAATTAATGGGGATTTCGATCGCGCTCGAAGCGTTTATACAATAGACGTAGATGGGGACGGTGATATTGATGTCCTGGGAGCAGCTCGGGGGCCCGATGACATCACCTGGTGGGAGAATGACGGAAACGAGAATTTCACAGAATACACAATCGATGGAGATTTCAATGACGCTAATTCCGTTTATGCAACAGACATAGATGGTGACGGTGATATTGATGTTCTGGGAGCTGCTTTCGGTGACGATGAGATCGCCTGGTGGTCGCAGGATTATCCATTCAGCTTGACCGAACCGGATAGTGGCTCTGTAATCGAAGCGTCAACTACTCCTATTTCATGGCAATCCTGCATCGATCCCGATCCTGATGACGAAATAACCTATGAAATATTTTGGGCGACAAATGCGGAATTCAGCGAAAACCTTGATTCTGTATTAACCGCAGACAGCACTTTTGAACTCACCGGACTTGCGGATACCACCACCTTCTGGTGGACGATTCATGCCCAGGACACCAACACAGACGGTTTATGGGCTGCCGATACCTTCTCATTTACAACCCAGATTCCAAGTCCACCGGAGAATTTCAGCCTGCTCAGCCCTGAAAACGGCAGTACAACAACCTCATTCGATACGATTCTCACTTGGGAAACAAGCACGGAAAACGATTTATTGGATTCGGTGATATATTATTCTCTATGGTGGGCTACGGATGCCAATTTCACAGAGAATCTTGATTCGATCCGTATCGCGGGAACTACCTACTTCCTGAATGATTTGCCTGATAACAGTACATATTACTGGAAAGTCCGCGCCCAGGATACAAACACTGCCGGGACCTGGTCGGACGAAACATTCTCATTCGAGGTAATTATTCCGCAAGTTCCGCGTGGACCGACACTTGTCTGGAAGGATTATTTAATTGTTGAAAATGTTAATAACCCTAGTGATGTTTTTGCCGCGGATATCGACAGTGACGGCGATAATGACATACTCCATGTGGACGTCAGGGAAAATGAGATAGCCTGGTGGGAGAATGATGGGGATCAAGAGTTTACCAGGCAATTAATAACAAATGTATTCGAGGATACACGTGTTGTATTTGCCTATGATCTTGATTGTGATGGTGACATGGATATTCTCGGTGCATCAAGTGGTGATACAGTAATTTCCTGGTTTGAAAACGATGGAGATCAAACCTTTACCGAACACCATATCACAGAAGATATTGGGATACCTCGTGATTTTTATCCCGTTGATTTGGATGGAGATGGTGATGTCGATCTGCTTGCTGCGTCAGCAGCTGAAGACACAGATATCACATGGATTGAGAACGATGGTCATCAAAATTTCACAATAAATGTAGTAGAAGAAGATTTCTTTTTTGCCAGAAGTATTCATCCTGATGATTTCGACGATGATGGTGATATTGATATCCTCGGAAGTCATGGAGGGGGGGGGCTTGAAATAGTGCTCTGGGAGAATAATGGGGAGGAAACCTTTACTGAGCACATTTTTGATTTAGAGATAAATGCAGATCCTAATTCATTGTTTTCAGCCGATCTGGATGGAGATGGAGATCAGGATTTCATAAGCGCTCATCGAGAGGCGACCTCAATATTATGGTGGGAAAACGAAGGTGAAATGGAGTTCGAGGAACACACGGTAATCGAAGAATTTGACGGTGCTGCTTCTGTGTATTCTGTTGATATTGATGGTGATGGGGACTTTGACGTACTTGGTGCGGCATCAGTTGATGATGAAATAGCCTGGTTTGAAAATGATGGAGAGGCTGATCCTGAATTTACAATGCATACTATTGAATCTGATTTCGACAATGCATGGGTAGTATTTGCCAAGGATATCGACTCTGATGGAGATTATGACGTTTTGGGAGGAGCTTTAGGCGATGATGAAATTAAGTGGTGGGAAAACTCCTATCCATTTACTCTTCTTTCGCCAGAAACAGGAACTGAAATTAACAATATTAATGTGACTATCTCCTGGGAAGAATGCACCGATCCCGACCCTGATGACGAAATCACATACGAGATTTTCTGGGCAACTGATGAGGAGCTGACAGAGAACCTCGATTCAGTGATTGTTACGGATGCGAGTTATGAACTGACAGATTTAGTTGACGATCAATCCTACTGGTGGACTGTCCATGCGCAGGATACTAACACCGAAGGTCTCTGGGCGGCGGATACATTCTCATTCACTATATATAACCCCGAACCACCCGAAAGCTTCAGCCTGCTCAGCCCTAACGACGGTGGCACGATTTCACGTGATTTCACCACACTCACCTGGGAAGAAACGACAGAACCGGACGAGGGCGACTCGGTAATATTCTACTCTCTCTGGTGGTCAACCGATCCTGATTTCTCGGAGAATGTGGATTCAATTCGGACAGTCGGAACAACTTATCACCTGGATTTTCTCCAAGATGATCAGACCTTCTGGTGGAAAGTCCGCGCACAGGATATTAACACCGAAGGAACCTGGTCGGAAGAGACCTGGTCTTTTACTATTGAAATCCCCCAATCTCCACGTGGTCAGACATTACAATTTGTAGAACATGTGATCTCTGATAATTTCAATGTTGCGCAAGGAGTTAATGCCGCAGATATAGATGGAGATGATGACATAGATATAATAGGTGCGAATGATGGCAGTATATACTGGTGGGAAAATGATGGTAATCAAGATTTTGATGGGCATGAAATAGAATTTGATTACTTTACAGGCAATGATATTTCAGCCTTAGATATCGATAGCGATGGAGATATTGATATAACAAGTGCATCGTACTGGGGACCAAACAACGATCCTTACGGAGTTTACTGGTGGGAGAATGACGGTGATCAGGATTTCACTGAGCATTCAATTGCTCAAGATTTTGAGGTTTATTTATCAACCTGTACAGCCGACTTAGATAATGATGGTGATATCGATATTATTGTCGGATCAAACGGAAATAATAGAGCTGATGATATCGCCTGGTGGGAAAATGATGGCAACCAGACTTTTGCTGAACATACAATAGAAGATGATATGGAGTCAGCTAAGGGTGTAGCAGCTATCGACCTTGATGATGATGGTGATATTGATGTAATTGGTTGTGATTTTAATGATGATGAGATTGCATGGTGGGAGAATGACGGTAACCAGGATTTCGAAGAACATCTAATTGACGATAATTACAGAAGTTTAATTAGTGCCTATATATTTGATTTAGACAATGATAACGATCTTGATATTGTCTGCGGTTCATCTTCGTCAGATTTAGTCACCTGGTGGGAAAATAACGGCAATCAACAGTTTACCGAACATACAGTTGCAGAAAATTTTGATGATCCAAGGGAAATAGTTGCTGTAGATATAGATAATGATGGAGATGGAGATATTGTTGGTGCTTCATACAGAGATCATCAGGTTGCTCTATGGCTAAATGACGGTAACCAGGATTTTACTGAATACATGATCCGTGATGATTTTACCAATGCGACTGATGTATATGTAAGAGATGTTGATAATGATGGTGATCTTGATGTCCTCGGCACATGTGAAAGTGAGGGGCTTATCTGGTGGTCGCAGGAATATACTTTTAATCTTCTGAGTCCACCTGACACCTCAATATTAGATACCACCGTGACAACTTTAACCTGGGAATCATGCACCGATCCTGATCCTGATGATGAAATTACTTATGAAGTTTTCTGGGCAACAAATGCGGAATTAACAGCAAACCTGGATTCTGTAACCACCGCCGATACTACTTATGAACTCACCGGTCTCGAAGATGATTCTACCTACTGGTGGACTGTACATGCGCAGGACACTAATACAGAAGGTCTCTGGTCAATTGATACTTCCTCTTTCTTTATAGGTATCCCCGAACCACCCGAAAATTTCAGCCTGCTCAGCCCGGAAGACGGCAGTACTGTTTCGCGTGATTTCACCACTCTCAGCTGGGAAGAAGCTACAGAGCCTGATGAGCGTGACTCAGTCCGTTTCTACTCCGTCTGGTGGTCAACCGATCCTGATTTCTCAGAAGACGTCGATTCAATCCGTGTCGCTGGAACAGTTTACCATCTTGAAAACCTCGATGATGACCAAACCTACTGGTGGAAAGTCCGTGCCCAGGACACAAATTCCGACGGGACATGGTCTGATGAAGCCTGGTCGTTTGATGTGTACATCCCGCAATCGCCCCAAGGTCCGGAATTAGGTTGGATAAAGTATCGTGTTGGTATTTTAAATGACGCCCATTTCGTTTATGCAACAGACATAAATGGTGACGGTGATATTGATGTTCTGGGAACAGCTTTTCTTGACGATGACATCGCCTGGTGGGAGAATGATGGAAACGAGGATTTCACTCGACACACAATCGGGGAAGATTACAATGGCGCTTATTCCATTTATGCAATAGATGTTGATGGAGATGGTGATATTGATGTGCTGGGAGTCGCTGTTGTTGACCATGAAATAACATGGTGGGAAAATGATGGTGATGAGAATTTCATGCAACACACAATCGATGGAGATTTCCGTGGCGCACGTTCCGTTTACGCAATAGATGTTGATGGTGACGGAGATATTGATGTTCTGGGAGCAGCTGTGACGGAGAATGACATCACCTGGTGGGAGAATGATGGAAATGAGAATTTCACAGGACACACAATCGATGGAGAGTTCGATGGGGCGCGTTTCGTTTTTGCAATAGACGTAGATGGGGATGGTGATATTGATGTCCTGGGAGTTGCTGCGAATGCTGATGACATCACCTGGTGGGAGAATGACGGCAGTGAGAATTTCACTGCACACGCAATTGATGGAGATTTCGGTGGCGCTCATTCCGTTTATGCAACTGACGTAAATGGTGACGGTGATATCGATGTGCTGGGCACGGCTCATACAGCCGATGACATCACCTGGTGGGAGAATGACGGCAGTGAAAATTTTACCGAACACACAATTGATGGAGATTTCGATTATGCATGTGCGATTTATGCAACGGACATTGATAGTGACGGGGATATTGATGTTCTGGGAGCTGCTACTCGTGCAGATGATGTCACCTGGTGGGAGAATGACGGAAACGAGAATTTCACCGAACACACAATCGATGGAGATTTCGATGGCGTTGAATCAGTATATGCCACAGACGTAGATGGGAACGGAAATATTGATATTCTTGGCGCTGCGCTGGGAGATGATGAAATTGCCTGGTGGTCACAGGATTATCCTTTCAGCCTACTGAGTCCCTCAGACAGCGCGAGATTTGATACGACTGATGTGACACTGACCTGGGAATCATGCACTGATCCTGATCCTGATGATGAAATAGTTTATGAACTTTTCTGGGCAAATAATGAAGAGCTGACTGAAAACCTCGATTCCGCGACTGTCGTCGATACCACTTTCGAACTCACCGAGTTGATAAATCATGATACTTACTGGTGGACTGTGCATGCCCAGGATACTAATACTGAAGGATTATGGTCGAAAGATACCTCCGAATTTACGATCACCATTAACGACCCACCCGGAGCATTCAGCCTTGTCAGCCCCGACAGCGGCGGGCTGATTGATGACGATACGGTGACTGTAAGCTGGACGGAATCAATCGATCCGGATATTGTCGATACCGTAAGTTATAATATCCACTGGTCAACCGATCCTGAATTCGGCGAGTACTTCAGCGGTACTGCTGACGGTACATTCTTCACCATAACCGGGCTGGAGGATCTCCTGGCGGGTGAAGTGAACGAAGGTGAGGAAGACGAACCGGACGGAAACCTTCAACTCGAAATACCAGGCGAAGGCGGTATTGTCTTAATTCGAGGTGGAACGGGCAATGACGATAATGTTGAATTGAGGGATGCGACCCGACCGGGGCAAAACCCCGGGACTCCCGATAATTTATCAGACACAAAAATAGCCGAAAAGAAACAAGGCATTCTTCTTCCCGATTCGTCAAGATCACCTCCCGGAAATACTCGTCTAATCAGGAAAACTTCCAATCCTCAGCGATCTGGCGAGGAAACGCCAGGAGGTTTAAACGGTAGTCTGAATGACAACGGTTTGCTGTCTCCAGGCAGATCTCGAGGATATATCTCACCGAGAAACAGGGGAAATCAGCCCGGCGGCGGTGAACTCGATGAGCTTCCAGATGACGAGACTATTTTCTGGCGGGTGATAGCGTCCGACAACTATGGACTTGAGACTTGGTCTGAGCAGGGTGAATCAGGCTGGTCATTCAGCATAGATATTTCCGATTCTCCGGAAGAATTCAATCTTGTCAGCCCTGCAAGAGGAGATACAGCCTGGTCACTCGATACAACTTTTACCTGGGATGAGACAACCGATCCCGATCCCTATGATACTCCCCATTATGATGTCTGGCTGTCGTTGTCGGAGGATATGGAAAATGCTGTCCTGGTAGTTGACAGCACTGAACAGGCAACCATTGAAATTGTCGGTTTAGAAGATGACAGCGAATACTTCTGGACTGTACGCGCCACCGACAGCAATACTGGGGGCAGGTGGGCGTCCGATACCCTGTCATTCCATACTTACTCACCCGAACCGCCCGAAGAATTTAATCTTACCAGCCCAGTCAATAACGATACGGTCTGGAGCTCAGATACGACATTAAGCTGGGAAGCCGCCACCGATCCCGATCCCGGTGACGAGATCACATATTTGGTCTATTGGGCAACCGATGAAACATTTACCGATAACCTTGACTCTGTAGAAACAACTGAAACAAGTGTGGACATCGAGAACTTGCTGGACGATGAGGTCTATTGGTGGAAAGTTAAGGCGCTGGATTTGTATTCACTCCAAACCTGGTCATCCGATACTTATATATTCAACACCTATATCCCCGATTCACCCGGTGAATTCAGCCTTGTAACCCCTGAAGACAGCGCAGAGGTCGAGGAAGATACGGTACTGGTACAATGGACAGAATCAATTGATGATGATCCCGGCGACTTGATTACCTATCAGGTGGAATGGTCCCTGGATGAGGACTTTGAAAACTCATATACCGACAATACTGTCGATACCACATATTTCATTGCTGATCTTGAGCAGTTCTTTACGATGCTGGGCGATGGAGGAAATTACGGGAATGGAAGAATCGCTGATGTTGCCGGAACACGTAAATCCCTGAATGTTCTCAATCGAAGCAGCAGAAAAACAAGACCTGATCATAACGAAAGAATCGAAAATAATTCCACTTCTATTAAGGCAGGAAAAATCAAACCGGTACGGATATCAAGATCATCTAACCTGAAATCAGAAAGCGCCAAATTAACCGGAAATCTGTCATTTGAAAAAGGTATTAATAATAATAACCAAAAAATATCCGGACGACAGGGTAACCGGGAATCGCCTGACGAGCTGGATGAATTGCCCGATGATATTACGCTATTCTGGCGGGTAAAAGCAGTTGACCGGTTCGAGCTTGAAACGTGGGCTGATCCGGGTGAAGATGGACGCACTTTCAGTACATATTATCCCGATCCACCTGAGCCATTTAATCTTGTTAGTCCACCGGATGGCAGTATTATGGACTCCCGCCAGGTTGAATTGACATGGCGGCAAGCCGTCGATCCTGATCCGGAAGACAGCCTTACCTACGAAATTTATGTCTCAAATGATCCGGACGAATGGGGAGAACCTGTTGCAACGAATTTAGCTGACACATCATCAGTTAATAATTTTGCTGATGACCGGACATATTACTGGACAATCAAAGCTGTTGACACAAATACTGAGGGAACCTGGGCGGATGATATATGGACTTTTTCAATATGCGCCAGTGATCCACCCTCACAATTCAACCTGCTAACGCCTGAACATGAAGACACTCTATCAATGCTCACCCCGACTCTCGTTTGGGAGCAGACAACTGATCCTGATCCCGGAGACAGCGTTACATATAACCTGATCTGGTCTGTCAATGATTCAACATTTGCAAATTCAGATTCCGCTACAGGATTATTAATTCCTGTTTATACATTCGAGCAGGGACAGGTTATGGCTGGTTTTGTCGATGATGGAAATGAATCTGGATATCCGGTCAATATTTACAGCCTCTCAGACAAAGAATCCGAAAAAATTGGCGAAATATCCATAATCAGAAATAAAAAATCATCTCGATTACAAGAAAACTCCTTACAACAATTTGGATCATTATCTCCTGAAAAGAATATACCGGATCAGAAAAGAGTTCCATCAGGTGGTGACGAACTTGATGAGGATTTAGTTGACGATGCGACAGTTTACTGGTATGTCAGGGCAGTTGACACCAACACAGATGGCAGACTTTCCAACCAGAATCCGGTTGATGGAGAGTTACAGTTATTCAGTGTTTACTTAGCTGATTTACCGGGCGCTTTCAGCCTGCTCAGCCCACCGGACAGCAGCACAGTCTGGGGTGGTGATACAACATTAACCTGGGCGAGGGCGGTTGATCCTGATCCGGATGATTCCATTAATTATATCATCTGGCTGGCAACAAGTCCGAACTTTGACGAAAATCTTGATACTTTACTAACGGCTTCCACCAATATTGAAATAAGCGACCTGATGGATGACAGTCAGTACTGGTGGAAAATACACGCCCGGGATAATAACTCAGAGGGAACCTGGTCTGATAATATCATGAGCTTCAATGTCTATATCCCGGAAATATCGTCAGATTTCAGGTTGATTCGACCTTCAAGCGGGGGACCGCTTGAACCGGGAATAATAGAATTTACCTGGTCGAATTCAATTGATCCAGACCCTGATGATTCCGTTGATTACACTATTTATTTCTGGGATGGCGACAGGATTGAAAGTTATTCGACAGGAGCAGATACTCTTATATCGGTAAATCCGGATACTATTGAGATACTCGATTATTACTGGGAAACAATCTGGTATGTCGCGGCACACAGTAACATCCCTGATACCAGCATCGAAAGTGATACAAAGAATTATTTCATTCCCCTGCATCAATTGACAGAGAATGAAGTAATAATTCCAAAACATTTCATATTATTTCCCAGCCACCCGAATCCTTTCAATAATAGCACAACCATCCGATTCGGATTACCGGTCGATACTGATATCAGTGTGAATGTGTATAATCTCGAAGGAAAATTGGTAAAGGAAATTATTAATGACCGGCTTCGAGCAGGATACCATTTGGTGCAGTGGAATACGGGAAATGAGGCATCAGGTATCTATTTCGTAAGAATGGAAACCGATAAATATATAAATACACAGAAAATGCTATTGATAAAATAAGAGGTGGAATGACCTGGCAGTATAAAATATTATCTCTATTGTCTTTTTATAAAAGGGGATTCTCTTCATTCTTTGATTTCGTCTTCTCAGCAATTACTCCTTATGTAATCATCTTCTGTGTCAATCCTCCAGCACTAAGATACGGGCTACTTTTTTCCAAAATACTGGTAGTTTTTGCGTTCTTTTTCCTGATTAATCCCAGCTCTGCTCAGATTGAGTTCGAAGAACATACTATTTCTGATGATTTTGATGGTGTCACATCCGTTTACCCTATTGATCTCGACTCTGACGATGACATGGATATCGTTGGAGCAGCCTATTATGATGATGAAATCAGTTGGTGGGAAAATGATGGCGATATGAATTTTGAGGAGCATGCGATAGGGACAGATTTTGGTCAACCTTTTGGAGTATATGCCATAGATTTAGATAGTGATAATGATATTGATGTTCTTGGGGCGTGTCGTGAAGACCATTCAATCGCCTGGTGGGAAAATGACGGTGATCAGGAATTTGTTGAACATACCATTGATGATAATTTCGGAAGTGCCAAGACTGTATATGCAGCAGATATAAACGGTGATGGTAATGTTGATGTGATTGGAGCTGGTGGTAGTAGTATCAAATACTGGCAAAACGAGGGTAATGGTGATTTTGAAGAGAATACTATACGCAATAATTTTACCGAGGCATGGACAGTTTATGCAGAAGATGTGGATGGGGATGACGATCTTGATATTATTGGTGGTGCATTAGGCGGAGATAACATCACATGGTGGGAGAATGACGGCGATAATAATCCCGATTTTGAAGAACATCTGGTTGCCGATAATTTTGATGGAGCTATAAATGTCTTTGTTGCTGATGTTGATCTTGATGGTGATATGGATATACTTGGAGCTGCACATAGCACCGACAATATCAAGTGGTGGGAGAATGACGGTGATCAGGATTTTGACGAACATGTAGTTACCGATAACTATACACTCTGCCGGTTTGTGAGAACTGTCGATTTCGATTTAGATGGTGATATTGACATTGTTGGTGGTGCGAATGCAACTGTGAACGTGTGGGAAAACATCGGTGATCAAGAGTGGACTGATCATATAATAGTAAATAATTATGGAACTGCAATTTGTGTCATTCCAGCGGACATGGATGGAGATGGTGATATAGATTTAGTAAGCGCAAGCTATGATCTTGATGAAATCACCTGGTGGGAAAGTGCAACGAATAATCGTCCCGGTGAATTCAGCCTCCTTAATCCGCAGAATGAAAGCACAATCACGGTTGACTTCATTAGACTGAACTGGGAAGAGACAGTTGAACCTGAAGAGGGTGATTCAGTCATCTATTATGTGTTGTGGTGGGCAATAGATAATGAGTTCACCGAAAACCTTGATTCAGTACGAGTGGCAGGAACTTATTATCATCTCGAATACCTGGAAGACGATCAAACCTACTGGTGGAAAGTACGCGCGCAGGATACAAATTCTCGCGGTACATGGTCTGACGAAACCTGGTCATTTGAAATATATACTCCGCAACCACCCAGGGGACCGGGTCTGATATTCAATGAAACTACTATCGATCGACTTACATGGCCTTATTCTGTTATGGCTATAGACATGGATGCTGATGGTGATCTTGATATTGTCGGCGAGAGCCACGGTAGCGATGAAATATTATGGTGGGAAAATGATGATGGGACATTCACAGAACATGAAGTTGGATTTCATGATGGTCCCAGGACTGTTGATGCGGCAGATATTGATTGTGACGGTGATATTGATATCGTCGCCGGTGGTGATGATGATAACGGAGTGATACTGTATATAAATGATGGAGGAGAGGAATTCGACACTTTGGCTATAATTCCTCCTGGAGGCTCTATTTATAAGATTAATGCCGTTGATATGGATGGCGATGGCGATTTTGATATTGTATCCAATACTTCCTCAAACAATAATACAATTGTATGGGCTGAGAATGATGGAAACCTGAACTTCAGGAACCGGACTATCGGAGAGGATACTTACGAAACTATCCTCCCGGTTGATCTTGACCAGGATGGTGACATGGATGTTCTCGCCGGGAATACAAATGATGACGAGATTGTTTTATTTGAGAATGATGGGGATCAGCATTTTGATGCAGTAGTCCTGGTTGATGAAGATCTTGACTACCCAAGAGATCTTTTCCAGGTTGATCTTGATGAAGACGGTGATATAGATATTCTTGTGGCTGAAGCACATGAGGATCAAGTTCTCTGGTTTGAAAACGATGGTGAGCTGAATTTTACCTCGCATATTATTGCCGATGAATTCGACTGGACCCATTCAGTCTTTGCTGCTGATATTGATGATGACGGAGATTTTGATATACTGGCATCAGCGACATTTGGCGATGAGGTCACTTGGTGGGAAAACGATGGCGCTGAAAACTTTACGGAACACATTCTAACAGAAGAATTAGAAAATGCGTGGGGTGTATTTGCGAGGGATATTGACGGTGACGGTGATATTGATTTGCTTTGTGCCGGGCATAGCGATAATGTCATCAAAATGTGGTCGCAGGAACATCCATTCCACCTGAGTACTCCTGAAAACCAAGAAATAATAGATACATTCGCAGTAACTCTTTCCTGGGAGGAAGTGATTGATCCTGATCCTGACGATGAAATCGTTTATGAAATTCTGTGGGCAAATAATGAAGAGCTGACTGAAAACCTTGATTCTACTACCATTACCGATACCACTTTCGAACTTACCGGGTTGATTAATCTTGAGACTTACTGGTGGACAGTTCATGCTCAAGATACTAATACGGACGGTCTCTTTGCGGCTGACACTTTTTCGTTCACAATAGATTTTCCCGATCCACCTGAAGATTTCAGCCTGCTGAGTCCTGGAAACGACATCACAGTCTCCCACGATTTCACAACACTCACATGGGAGGAGGCAATAGAACCCGACGAGGGTGATTCAATCCTTTTCTATTCAGTTTGGTGGGCTACAAACGAGGACTTCAGGGAGAACTTCGATACAATAAGGGTAGCGGAGACAACTTTCCTTTTTGAAAACCTTGAAGACGATCAATTGTACTGGTGGAAAGTCAGGGCGCAAGATGGTAATACAGATGGAACCTGGTCTTTAAATACATCAATATTTCATGTATATATCCCAGATTTACCTGGTGAATTCAGTCTTTTCTACCCGGAAGACAATGCAGAGATTAACGAAGATACGGTATTGGTAAGTTGGACAAGATCAGTTGATAATGATCCAGGAGACTCGATAACATACGAGGTGGAATGGTCATTGGATGAAGATTTTGAAACCTCAATGACCGTTAATACAACCGATACTTTGTATCTTATTGGCGGTCTGGAACATGTTATGACGACGCTGGAAGCAACAGGTGCTCACAGAAATGTAAAAAGCACTGACAATACCGCTAACCGTAAATCATTGAATAACCAGAAACGAAACGGAAGATTAACTACTCCAGGAATGAGGGAATCAGGAAAGTTGGTTCCTCAAAGCGATGTTGATATACTTCAAAAGTCTGTGTTCAAGGAGGCAAAAAGTCAAAAAGGACAGGATAACGAGAATGAACTTGATGAATTGGATGAATTACCTGATGATATCATTCTTTACTGGAGAGTAAAAGCTATTGACCGGTTTGCACTGGAAACCTGGGCTGAGCCGGGAGAAGAAGGGCAGTCGTTTGGCACGTATTATCCTGAGCCTCCTGGCGTGTTCAACCTTTTGAATCCAATTAACAGCGCATTAGTGGATACCAGCAAAGTTGAATTTTCATGGGAACAATCTGTCGATTCTGACCCGGACGATTCCGTAAATTATACAATCTGGCTGGCGACAAGTCCGGATTTTGACGAAAATCTTGATACTATTCAAACCGAATTCACCAACTTTGAAATAGCTGACCTGATGGATGACCATCAGTATTGGTGGAAGGTACACGCTCAAGATAATAATTCCGGGGGAACCTGGTCTGAAAGTGTTCTGAGTTTCAATGTTTATATCCCGGAAATCCTATCAGATTTCAACTTGATTCAACCGGCAACCGATGGACCGCTTGAACCGGGTGTAATAGAATTTACCTGGTCGAATTCGATTGATCCCGACCCTGATGATTCAGTTGATTACACTATTTACTTCTGGGATGGCGACAGGACAGAAAGTTTCTCGACCGGGGCAGACACCCTAATAGCCGTGAATCCGGATACTATTGAGGTGCTCGATTATTACTGGGAAACTATCTGGTATGTCCATGCACACAGTAACAATCCTGATACTAGCATCGAAAGTGACACAAGAAATTATTTCGTTCCCCTGGATCAAATAGCAGGTAATGAAGTTATAATTCCAAAACATTTCATATTATTTCCCAGCCATCCGAATCCTTTCAATAATAGCACAACTATTCGATTCGGATTACCGGTAGATGCTGACATCAGTGTGAATGTGTATAATCTCGAGGGAAAATTGGTAAAGAAAATCATTAATGACCGGCTTCGAGCAGGATACCATATGGTGCAGTGGAATACGGCTAATGAGGCATCGGGTATCTATTTCGTAAGAATGGAAACAGATAAATATATTAATACACAGAAAATGCTCCTCATAAAATAATTGCTGTTAGTTGTTCGATTCATATGATTCAAGAGGTTGTCATTCCCGCGAAAGCGGGAATCCAGGGAGAGTGCATCTTGTACCATTGAACATTCTGGATTCCCGCCTTCGCGGGAATGACAAATCAGTAAAATAGTGACATAAGATTCCAAAGTGGAGTTGCATTGCAGGTGTTCAGTTTAAAAAGAATGAAATCGAATCTTTTAATAATATGGTCAGCTCTCACACTGGCTGTGAATGCCAATGCTCAGAAATCGGTTAAGCTGGATTTTGTATCAGAAGGTATTGGCGTTTATCCAAAAGTTTCAGATCTGCTTCTTGTGGATACTTTTCCCCATATCACTCCATTGACAATGATTCACAGCACGATCCAGGAATCCTCTACTCGATTTAATCTCTTATCGGGTACGAACCTGGGATATTCCAGCCAAATCAGTTCAGCCGAAATTCCGGTTTATCTCAGTTTCACAAATATAGCTCTTGGTTTAAAATTCAGGGGTTATTCAAGGGCATTCAGCTATACTGATTATGACGCCAGGATGACCGGTTTCAGTGACATTTCTCTCTGTCTAATGACTTACAGGAAAAAGATAGATGGCTTAAGCTGGTTAGCCGCTCTGTTCATGCAAGCACCAAATAAGAATTTCTATGCTGTTGATAATAATTACCTGCTGCCGTTAAGCACTGGATCTTTCGACAGAATTCTTTATTGTAACCTGCTGCTGCCTGTTAATAAAAGCGAGTTTCAGCTTGTTGGATGGTACAGGATGAACGGTGCCGTGCGTTTACTTTTTAAAGGTCAAAATCCAACGGATTCATCCAGGGACATTACTACACATTATCGATTCGATTT
>Ga0075120_10000979_pt1 | contig 23333 bp, 19 predicted proteins | sample AntAceMetag02UKL_FD_69792 | JGI IMG/M metagenome (GOLD analysis project Ga0075120, IMG submission 69792) | Saline lake microbial communities from Ace Lake, Antarctica - Antarctic Ace Lake Metagenome 02UKL | ecosystem: Environmental > Aquatic > Non-marine Saline and Alkaline > Saline | place...
GAGGTCTAGGCTTCGTTAGTCGTCCTGCTTACTTTCCCCTTAAAACCAATCTGTTTTTCTTAGATTTCAAGCAAAGACAAATCTAATATGGTTCATGTAGAAGGCTACGGCACGGCAGGCGGATTACACTGATGAGCACCGATAATGTAATCAGCCATAGGCTGACAAGATGTAAGAGTTTGAACCACTGAAGGCACTGAAAAACACTGAAGAAGAGATTTTTTTGAGCTTAATCACGAGTTTTTTTATTCTTCTACACTTTTTCGTGCATATTCGCGATTTTCGTTGATAATATTTTTTTTTAAGTCTATCAGTCCTGAAGTCTTTAAGTCGTGCTGTCTTTAAGTCGAGTAGTCACTTCGTCACTTCGTCACTTCGTCACTCCGTCACTCCTTCGCTCTTTCGCTCCTTCGCTCCTTCGCTCCGTAGGGTGCTGTAATATTATTTCCTTAAATGGATAATAACTAAATGAATAACCGAACAGATATATGATTATTATTGACAAAAAGATACATATTATTTCACTTTAACATATAATGAAAGACGGAATTGGATAATAATTAAGCCAGAAGATATGATATTACTGAAAGGGAGTATGAAAATGACAGATATTGAAATTATCAACAAAATCAGTGATGTGATTGGTTTTGAAATTATAGAAGGTGATGAAGAAAGAGGATACCAGTTAAATGAAAACGGAGATATTACCAGGATATCGTTGATAAATACAGGATTAAATGACCTGAATAAGACAATTAACTATCTGAAACAATTAAAATCTCTATCTGCATTGGACTTAAGTGAAAATGATATTATTGATATAAGATATTTAAAGAAACTTAGAAACTTGACCAGTTTGAGTTTGTTTGATAATGATGTCAGAGATATTAGAGTTTTAGAGCTTCTTACTAATTTAAATGAATTGAATCTTGGTTTTGGTCTCAAAAAATATATATCAAAAACTCGTAATTCAGACGACCAGACATCATCAGATAGTCAATGGGATAGTATTCGTGACATTTCACCATTAAGGGGACTGGTTAAACTCAAGTCATTAGGCTTGTATAATAATCAGATCAGCGATCTTTCACCCTTACAGGGACTGGTTAACTTGAGTTCATTAAACCTGAGTTATAATGAAATCATCGATCTATCACCCATACAGGGACTGGTTAAGCTCAATTCATTAGAGCTGGATGGTAACAAAGTCAATGATCTATCACCCTTACAGGGACTGATTAATCTCAATTTATTTGCCCTGAGTTATAATCAAGTAAGCGATCTATCACCGTTACAGGGATTGATTAATCTCAATTCATTAGACCTGAATTATAATCAAGTCAGCGATCTTACTCCTATACAGGGGCTGGTAAATCTGAAATCATTAGACCTGAGTCATAATCAAGTCAGCGATCTATCACCCTTACAGGGAATGGTTAATCTCAATTCATTAGACCTGTTTAATAATCGAGTCAACGATCTTACTCCCTTACAGGGGTTGGTTAATCTCAATTCATTCAACTTGATGAGTAATGAACTCAGCAATCTTACTCACTTACAGGAACTGGTTAACTTGAAATCATTAAACCTGACGAATAATCAAGTCAGCGATCTATTACCCTTGCAGGGACTGGTTAACTTGAATTCATTAAATCTGAGGTATAACAAAGTCAGCGATCTATCACCCTTACAGGAACTGGTTAACCTGAATTATTTAAACCTGGAAGATAATCAAGTCAACGATCTTACTCCCTTACAGGATTTGGTTAACCTTGATTCATTGAATCTAAATGATAACAAAATTAGCGATCTTTCACCCTTACAGGGATTGGTTAAACTAAAGTCATTGATGCTGAGTGTTAACAAAGTCAGCGATCTTTCACCCTTACATAAACTGGTTAAACTGAATTTTTTAGACCTAAGTTATAATAAAATTAAGAAAATTGAGAAATGGTTAACAGACTATAATATGGAGATTACTTACAAAGATAATTATCATCAAGAGGCAATAAACTTATATAGTAATCCGATCGAAAATGTGCCTCTTGATATTATCAAAGGAGGTAAGCAGTCGATAATAGATTATTTCAAAAGATTAAAAGTAGAAGGAGCAACAGAATATTTATATGAGTCAAAACTGCTGATCATAGGAGAAGGCGGGGTTGGTAAAACATCATTTGCAGTAAAATTACAGAATGCAGATGCTAAGCTTCCAGAGGAAGAAGATACTACTTTGGGTATTGATGTAGGGAAATGGGAGTTTGAATTTGAAGACAAAGTTCATGGTAATGTGAAAAGAACCTTTTATGTTAATCTATGGGATTTTGGGGGGCAGAAGATTTATCGAGGTACTCACCAGATATTTTTCAGTAATAAGACGTTTTATGTACTTATAGATGATACCAGAGAAAACAAAACTGATTTCACTTACTGGTTGAATAGTGCTGAGCAGTTTGCTGGCGAGAGCAGTTTTTTATTAATCATATTCAATATTAAAGAGGAACATGCTCCGGTGTTTGATGAAGCAGGTTATAAAAGCCGATTTAGTAAATTAATAAAGGATGTTATTGCAGTTGATCTGAGAAATGACCGGAATGCTGTAATTAAAATGCAGAAGAAAGTAAAAGACCTTTTGCAGGAATTACCGGGTATAGGCGATCCCTTGCCACCTTCCTGGATAAACATAAGAAAAGACCTTTTAGATGTGAAAGAGAAATATATTTCTTTTGATAAATTCAAAGAGATATGCCAAAAATATAAGATAACAGGTGAAAGTGAAATAGAGACTCTGAGTGCATATTTAAACAGGATTGGAGTATTTACTCATTTTATTGAAGATGATTTACTATGCGAAAGGATTTTTCTTGATTCTAACTGGTTAGTGAAAAAAATATATGAAGTACTTGATCATAAACTGATAATAAAGAGGAAGGGGGAAATCTGGGATGGGGATATAAAAACAATCTGGAAAGATGAGTCGGTTATAGAAAAGAAGAAGTTAACTCAATTGATGCACAAATTCGGATTAATGTATCAGGTTCCAAGAAGTAATAAATATATTGTTCCTGCATATTTATCTGAGGCAATGCCGTATAAGGAATGGGAACATAGTAATAAAGCAGGAATTCTGGTTTTTATTTATGAATTTGATAAATACATGCCCGACGGATTATTTCCCAAGATAATTGTTGCTTTGCATAAATATATAAAGAATCAGGAATATGTCTGGCGGCGGGGTGTTAATATTGAATATGATAGAACTTATGCTGAAATAATTGTGCCTTATGAAGCTGTGAATAGATACAAGATCAGAATATGGGGATTGAATAAGGAAGGATTACTGGCAATTATTCGGGAGAAGATAAAAGAAGAACTGGAACCATACCAGAAACTTAATTATAAAGAATTGATCCCCTGTATCTGTAAACAATGCCGTGAGTCCGGTGATCCGTATTATTTCAATTTTTCAGCTCTTCGAAGAAGACAGGAAAAAGGAAGACAGACCGTAGAATGTGAAAATAGTTTTGATCCTGTGAGGGTCGATGAGCTATTGAAGATCATAGTTCCTATTCAAGATATTATCCCTGAAAATACGAAGGAGAAAAGAGAAATAAAAATATTCCTGGCATCTTCAAATGAACTTGAGGAGGATAGAATAGCAATTAAAGAACTTACCGATCTAATAAATTCAGATATTAGTTCACAGGGAATTGTACTTAAAATGATTATGTGGGAAGAAAAATTAAAAAGTTTCTATAAAGATAATTATCAGAAATATCTTAATAAAATGATACATGAGTGTGATATTTTCATATCCCTGTTTTTTACTAAAGTAGGTGAGCATACGAAAGAAGAATTTGATTTAGCCTTCAGTGAATTTCAAAAAGGGGAAAACCTCAAATACCTATATGTTTATTTCAAAATTGGTGATGTATCAACGGATAAAGTAGATAGAGGGATGGTTGAAGTTAATGATTTTAAGAAATACTTGTATGAAATAAAGCAGATTCATACTGATTATAATACAAAAGAGAAATTATTGAGAGAAGTTGGTGATCAAATTGAGATGTTAGTATCAGAAATAACAGAAAGAGAGTAAAATCTTAAAAATATATAATAATGCAGACAGACTAGGGAGATTTTTTGTAAAGAACACAACTATAGCAGAACGAGCTCGGATAAGAAAGGGATTTCTTTACTATGTTCACTTTGTTCACTGCATTAACAGGAATAGTGAGATGGGATGGTTTAGTTAAGAAGATTTCGATTGTCCTGTGTCCGACGTGTGAGTAAGCTCATTCAGAGAAAAAACTTTGACAAAAGATAGAAGGGGCAAATAATTGTTACATAAGAATATAAAGGGTTATCTATGAATAAGAAGCTTACACACAGCATAGAGGATTACCTAGAAACAATTTATTTGCTTTCTCAGGTAGATGGCACTATCCGAATAACAGATATTGCTGCCAGGATGGAGGTTCGCAAGTCATCAATAGTTTCAGCCGTAAAGAAACTGGAGCAATGCGGATTTGTTCAGCATGAGCCTTATGGCAGTATTCTACTCACAGATGAAGGTAAGTTGCGGGGAAGTGAGGTATATCAGAAGCATCTTGTCCTTAAATCATTCTTTATTGATATATTAGGGCTTCCTGAAGAAATAGCAGAGAAGGATGCCTGTAATTTTGAGCATTATATCAGTGATCAGACTGTTTCTGCCATCGTGAAACTGGTTGAGAAATTACGGAAAGAGAAAAAATATTATCAGAAATAAAAAATATTTTTCGCTTATCAAAGAAAACTATTTATATTTTCATTAAGAAGTTAATAAGGAGGCTAAAATGAAGTTAATCAGCCTGCCAAATATTGGGAAGATATTGGAAGGGAGATTAGTAGAAGCAGGTGTCGACTCTGTGGAAAAGTTAATTGCTTTAGGGAGTAAAACAGCTTTTATGAAAATGGTGGAAATTGATAGTGAAGTGTGTATCAGTGTGATATATTCACTAGAGGGAGCAATCCAGGGAATAAGATGGCATGATCTTGACCGTAGAAAGAGAGAAGAGCTTAAAAAGTTCTATTTTGCCTGGAGAGACCCAGAATAAAAAAGGCAATATAAATTACCCAGAATATAAAAAAGGATCATCTGATCCTTTTTTTTATTCAGAAAAAACTCTAAATGACTCTTCCTCAATTACCATTTTACTCCAGTTCTGCATATCCTCAGGTATTAATTTCAAACATTCAGACACATTATGGTCAGGTTTCTGTTCTATTACACCAAGACTGAAATTATCACCAGAATAAAGCAGTTTCATAATACACTTATTTCTTTTATCACTAAGATTGAGATAGATACCATCAGGTTTTTCATTTTTAGTTGCCAGAGGGCATTGAATGAAGATCAGAGATATTTTATTGGATAAATAATAACTGAGTTTATTATCAGAATTGCTTTTTTTCAAAATTGAATTGATTTGATGAGGGCATACAATATGTCCACAATAATCACAGAAGAAACTTTTACTGGTATTTTTGTTTTTGGTTATATCAATATGTATTACCTTCAAATCTGGATAAACAGCCAGATATACCTCACCTTTAAGATTTAATCTGCTTTGGCATTTCTGCAATAATTCAGATTTCATAAAAACACTCCCTGCTTCGATAAATATAAGATAAGTCTTTTTTGAGTGAGAACAAATTTGGCAACAAAAAAAATAAAAAAAAAGAGTTGACGGCAGGATTTTTCTCATTAATATATGTTTAGGTAAGTGATAATAGTGAATCAAATGCAGCTCATGTGAGCTGAGACATAGCGACGGGGTAAACCCCGATTTGTAACAAGAGAGTTTGTTAACATCGCATTAAAGGATTAATTGGTTATCTCCTACCAACAAGTGGCATGCGGAGCGTGCCACTTTTTTTATGTCTGCCTGCTGAAAAAAGATTGACATGAGTTAGAGTATATTAAATATACCCAAAAATAATAAGGTATCAGGTGTGATGGCAAAAAGTAAAAAGCGAAGAAATGATAAAGAGAAAATAAAGAAATATAAACTTGGGAAAAAGATCAAGAGGAAAAGCCCTTTAGTAGGATTTTTACGGATAGCCACAATTGTTTTTTTGATTCTGTTTCTTGTATTGATCATTTATCATTTCCGATCTACCAAGTTGATACATAAGGCGATAGTTGCTGTTTCCGGCAGTGAGAAGATAGACCTGAATGACGTGATAGCAGAAGCTGCTGAGGATATGGGAGTAGATGAGAAGAATTTTAAACTGGCCAATAAACAGGATCATATCTATATAGAAATGGGGATCAATCCATCTGAGTGGGATTTAGTTCTGGTTAATAGCATTATCACAGGAAAAATTGAAACAGCTGGGGGAAAGCAATTATATGCAAAGGAATCTGATAATGGTAGATATCAGTTACTTCAGTTTAGTCATCCCGATAATAAGCTTCCCTTTCTGATTAAAATCTTTTACGGAAAATATGCAGCATCACTGCCAGAAGTTTTTCTAATTATTGATGATTTTGGCAGTTATATTAATTCTTTGTTAGATGAATTCTGTGAACTTGATAAAGAAGTGAGTTTTGCCATCCTTCCTAATGAAGTTTATTATGAAGAAGTGATGTATAAGGCACATGATAGCGGTCACGATATTCTTATCCACATGCCCATGGAACCAATAGATATAAAAAATAATAATCCAGGGAAGGGAGCTATACTGGTTCAGTATAATGAAAATAAGATCAAATCACTCGTGAGGGAATATATAAAAAGACTTCCTCTGGCGGTTGGCGCAAATAACCACATGGGTTCATTAGCGACTTCCCGGGTAGATATTATGGAGCCGGTTTTACAGGTGCTTAAAGAAAATAATTTAATGTTCATAGATAGCTATACTTCTGCAAATACTGTGGCAGCACAAGTGGCAGCAACCGAAAAGATGAAGATCTGGGAGCGAGACCTGTTCCTGGATGATCAAAAAGAGCTGACTGATGCAGTATTGGATAAAAAGCTCGCGAAATTGGTTGATATTTCAACCCGTTCAAATCAGATAATTGTGATAGGACATTGTCATTTCAAATCAAAACTTGAGTTTATCAAGAAATTTATTGCCCGGGCAAAAGACTCAGGATTCAGATTCTCGGCAATATCTACATTAAAAAATTAGTAAATGAGAGGTACAGATGATTGATATTATCAAAGCTGTCATATTAGGGATTATTCAAGGTATTACAGAATTTCTGCCAATCAGCAGTTCGGGTCATTTAATGCTTGGACAGCGTTTTCTGAATTTCCAAATGCCGGGGATAAGTTTTGAGGTGATGCTGCATCTGGGTACGTTGTTTGCTGTAGTGATCTATTTTTACAAGGATATTATCAATATCACGGGTTCTTTTTTTGTTGTCAGTAAGGAGGAAAAATATACCCAGAGACGTAAAACAGGTCTTCTGTTACTGGTTGCTACTATAGTCACAGGGGTACTTTATTTTGCCTTTCAGAATTATGTGGAAGGGATTTTTGATTCAACCAGCAAAACGAATATTTATATTGTCTGCATTTTTCTGGGTGTAACAGGATTTATGAATCTGATGTCTGATAAAATCAATATAAATCGCTCTTCTGCTCATGAATTAGGCATAGCTAAATCAATGATCATTGGTTTAGGGCAGGCATTTGCTTTAAATCCTGGGATTTCCCGCAGCGGTGCTACAATTACTTTCGGATTACTGGTTGGACTCAAGCGTGAAGAAGTGGCAAAATTTTCTTTCCTGCTTTCAATTCCTGCCATACTGGGTGCAGTTGTCAAAGAATTACCCAGCCTTGCCAGTTTACCAAAAGAAGACCTGATCTATTATCTTGCTGGAAGCTTCGCGGCTTTTTTATCAGGATTTTTAGTAATTTCATTTTTGATTAAAATGCTTAAACGTAGAAATATGAAAATATTTGCTTACTGGTGCTGGTTTGTTGCCATTGTAAGTGCAATATTGATCACCATCTGATATGAGTCCAAAACCGGTTGGAAAAGTATATTATAACCAATTTATTAATAGCTTTAAAAGTTATGCAGGGATCAGGATATTCTATATTTATGGCAATGATAACTATCTGAAAGACCAGGTAGTGAGTTTATTGCAGAAAAATTATACTCAACCAGATACCCGGGATTTTGATGCAATCACGCTCTATGGTGATAGTTGCTCGGGTAATGAGATTATTGAGCATTTGGAAACCCTTCCCTTTATGGCAGTATTAAAATTTCTGCTGATAAAGAACTTTGATTCACTTAAGAAGAAAGAACGAGATCTTCTGGAACGATATTGCAAGGATCCAGTCAAGTCCTCTGTCCTGGTGATGGTGGCAGAAAAAGCTGATAATAGAACCACATTTATGAAGCTCATTAATCAGCAGGGTACACTTGTGGAGTGTAAGAAACCATATAACAGCACGAACCTGTTGCGCTGGCTTGATAATGAACTTAGAATCAGAACGATCAAAATGGATTCTAAATCAAGGAATTTTTTAGTAAATAATATTGAGCTCAGCTATCAAGCAGCAGAGCAGGAGCTCGAAAAACTATACCTTTTCACACATGGCAAAAATGTATATACCCTGGAAGACGTTGAAACCACTCTGGGTGCGTACAGAGAGAATAATATATATGATCTGCAGCGTGCACTGGGAGCCAAGGATATCAAACAAAGCCAGAAAGTGCTGCAAAATATGATAGCTTCAGAGGAAGCTAATAATATTGGAGTGATGCTTACATCAATGCTTGCCAGATACTATATGACCCTCTGGAAAGTGCATATATATCGACAAAACAACTATTCTAATCGGGAAATAGTCGATAATCATCTTACAGAAGTATTTCATTCCTTTAGAGAGGAATACATGAAAGCTGCTGATAATTATTCGTCTGGACAGATCAAAGAGATATTCTCTTACCTGCTGCAGGCGGATACTGACCTTAAATCTATCAATATGAATGAAACTACGCTGTTTTTATTGATATACAAAATATGCAGGATATAATGGATAATAAATTTAAAAGTGGCTTTGTCACAATTATTGGCAAGCCTAATGTGGGTAAATCTACCCTTATGAACCGTCTTCTGGGTGAAAAACTTTCTATTGTGAGTCCTAAACCTCAAACTACCAGACATCAGATCAAAGGTATCTTGAATGGGGAAGACCTTCAGATCATTTTTCTGGATACACCTGGTTTTCTTGAACCACGTTATGAACTTCATAACAGAATGATGGATTATATAAAAATCGCTCTGAAAGATGCCGACCTTATTCTATTTATAACTGATGCCAATCATTTTCCAACTGATTATGATCAGCAGATGCTCAAATTAATAGGTAATATTAAAATCCCCAAACTGGCTTTACTCAATAAAATTGATCTGGTGGAACCAGAAACAATTGAACCACTGCTGGTGGAGTTACGTAAAGAAGATTTTGACAAAGTGATCCCTATCTCGCTGTTGGTGGAAAAGGATATTGCACCTTTTTTAGATACTATCACAACTTATTTGCCATATAATCCACCTTATTATGGTCCGGAAGAACTGAGTGATCTTCCATTGCGTTTCTTTGCCCAGGAGATCATCCGAGAACAGATTTTCCTTAATTTTCGTGATGAGATCCCTTACAGCTCTACAGTTATGGTAGAAAATTATCAGGACTTTCCTAATAAAGTGGAAATCGATGCAAATATCTGGTTGGAAAGGAAATCTCAGAAGATTATCCTGATTGGCAAAGGTGGTGAGAAAATCAAATCTTTGAGAATGAATGCAGAGAGAGAGATTTACAAAATAACAGGGAAAAGAGCAAAACTTACGCTCTGGATAAAAATAAAACCTAACTGGCGTAAAAAGAAAAACGCTCTCAAAGAGTTCGGTTATCAATAGTTTTAAGGCAATTTCCTGGTCTCTTTCATCATAAGTATCTGAAATGTATAATGGTTTCTAAATAAGCAATTTTTCTCAGGGAAATTGCTTGAAAATAAAGAACGGTTTATAAATCAAATCCAGCACAAAATACTTGACATGAAAATCTGCCTCAAATTAATGGCAAAACTTTGGAGGATTAGCTCTAACTGGTAAGACAGCGGTCTTGAAAACCGCCGGGCTTTGCCCATGGGGGTTCGAGTCCCTCATCCTCCGCCAATGATCTTTAGATTGCATGTGGAGAGGTGACCGAGCTGGCTGAAGGTGCGCGCCTGCTAAGCGTGTGTGGGGGTTAAACTTCACCGAGGGTTCGAATCCCTCCCTCTCCGCCAGCATTTTTTTTATAGATTTTTTGGGGCGTCGGCAAGTGGCAAGCCACATGGTTTTGGTCCATGCATTCAGGGGTTCGAATCCTCTCGCCCCAGCCATTTTTTATGTGAATGGGCTGTAGTATAATGGTAGTACGGCGGATTCTGGTTCCGTATGTGGGGGTTCAACTCCTCCCAGCCCAGCCAATAATAAAAGCCTTTTCCGGTTTACTGGAAAAGGCTTTTTATATTTCTATCAGTAATATTATTCTTTGATCTCTCCTGCTTTCACCAGTGCTATTTTAGTGATTATAGGTCCAAATAGCATGATGATAAAAGTAGTTGCTGTCATTACTCCGATCACCTGGTCTGCTTCATGATGGTAATTTAATTTCTCCAGCGACTTAGCAGCAGAAAGAGCTAGTCCGATAGCCACACCAGCCTGAGACAGTAGAGTGAATCCTAAATATTTTCTGGTCATTATAGGCGCTTTGGAGATTAAAGATCCGGTATATGCACCACCCCATTTACCAAGGGATCTGCTGATAATGTAGATTATTATAAGCAAGCTATAGTCATAGATAAGATTAAAATTCAGACGAGTACCAATTAAGAGAAAAAAGAGCAGATATATAGGCGGTGTCCAGTTTCCTAAGGCAGAGAAAACTTTGCGAGCATTTACTGCATTTCGGTTAACCAGGACAATACCAGCAGCCATATTTAACAGAATTGGTGAAATATTGTAACTTTCTGCTATTCCACAATTGAGCAATATCATACCAAGAGAAAAAAGCAGGATGGATACTCGATCATGAATCAATCTTGCACCAAAAGAGAAAATAAAGCCAATCGCAATGCCAGCACCAATAGCAATGGCAACTTCAAGACCGGCTTCACCAAGTGCCTTGGATACAGAAACATCTGCTGATGAACCACCCAGAAAGATCAATGCCAAAGGTATTGAAATAGAATAGATCACAAGAGCATAGATGTCATCAAGTCCCATTACTGCGAAGAGAGTGGTTGTTAAATTACCTTTTGCCCGATATTGTCTAATAACATCTGTAGTACCTGCCGGTGCTGTAGCAGCCGCCAGGGCTCCATAGATCAATCCCATAGGTAAACTATGTAACACTAGTGCTGTTACTGCTGCTACTGCCAGAAAAGCTGCTGAGGCTTCAAACAACACGATGACCACAATGCTTTTACCAAGCTTTTTTAGTTCCGAAAAACGTAGTTCTCCTCCAACTCCAAATCCAATAAATGATAGTGTGAGTACATTGATAATATTAAGGTGCTGGATTTGATCCAGATTGATCAAGTTAAGGATAGCAGGTCCTAATATAGCTCCAGCAAGGATATAACCCACTATCAATGGAGATTTAGTCAGATTTATCCCCTGAGATAGTAGATAGGCAGCAATGATAGATAAACCACTAAAAAGCATTAAAAAGGTTGTGTCCACTAATCATCTCCCCTGTATAAATGATCTACAGGTACGAGAGCTATTTCAGCCAGACTTCTACCTATTAGATCAACACCGGCAGTATGTAATTCTTCCAGGGCAAAATCTATCTGAGCCTTGCTGGCTAACCCCATGATCAATTTACTGAAACCATGTCCTCTCAGAGATTTCTGAAATCCGGCAAAGATTGGCATATCCATAGTTAGCTTATCACTAAGATTTTCTCCAGAGAGAACTAAAGTATTTTCAATGCCAGCTTCAACTAATGCCATCATTACAACATCCAGATATTTTTCTTCTAATAAATGCAATATCATATACATGTTTTTGCTCCTACCTTGTGCCTTTGATGATTTCGTATATTTCACCAGGACTTTCTGCTGACATTATCTTATTTTTAAGATCATCATTTTTCACGCGTAAAACCAATCGTGAAAGCAATTTGATATAATCTCTATCCTGACTATCTGAAGCTCCGATCATAAAGATAAGTTGAACGGGCTGATCATCAATAGATTCATACTTTACACCAACTTTGCTTCGACCCACAGCCATCACGAAATCCAATATACTACGATCTCTTGCATGAGGAACCGCAATTCCATACCCAATGCCAGTACTCATAAGTTTTTCTCGAGCTTTTATTGCTTTACTGAACTTTTTCGCATCGGTGATCTTATCGCTATGAATGATAACCTCAAGCAATTCTTCCAATGCAGATGCTTTGCTTGCTGATTGCAGGTCAATAATAAAATCTGGTCGCAAAATCTCAGAAATCTGAATAATTTTATCCATATAAACCTCCATAATATTACTTTATTCAAACACTTATAGTCCACCCCTTTATTAATCACTGATTAGTCAAGTATAATAGTTGGGATGCCATAAGGAAAATTAGTCTCGATAAAAATGCAAACGGGTAATTCAACAAAATTACCCGTTGCATTAAATTTTCTGCTATCTATCTGTTTGAAATTTCAGTTGTGAAGCTCCAGACGGGACTTGTTGAGGTCAGTTCTCCATCATGAGCTGTGATCTTCCAGTAATATGTTGTGTTGAATTCCAAAATTCCCAATTCCAGGTTTTCATCTGTAATACCCAGAGCAACAACATCTTCCTCTGATAGGTTAGGAACTGTTCCCAGGTACACTTTGTACATCAGATCATCTCCATCAGGATCACTGCAGCTCCAGCGCAGCATGGCATACACACTTTCATCTGTAGCTCCATCTGCAGGCCAGGGCATATTAGGTGGATCAGGTGGATTATTTGGGGCTCCAGTTGTAAAATGCCAGATGGGACTAAGTGTATTACTATATGCATCATAAGCATCAACTCGCCAGTAATAAGTAGTGGAAGGATCAAATTCCTCTGGAATATATGATAAATCTGTTAACCCCTGTTCAACAAGTGGAGGATCACTTTCTGTACCCAGATATATATCATAGCTGATCGCATCACCTTCAAAATCATCACATTCCCAAGTTAATTCTGCATGGGTTGATACATCAGTATCACCATCTTCGGGTGAAGGCTCACTGGGTACATCAGGAGGATAATTCCCGTATCCTGTTTCGAAACTCCACACTGGACCTTCAGTTGTCAAGTCAGTGCTTATGGCAATTATCTTCCAATAGTAAACTGTATGGTTCAAAAGTCCATTAACCTGATACTGCAAAGCATCAATATTTTCAGCAAATAATTGAGGGTTATCGTTAGTATCCAGATAAAGATCGAAGCTGATTGCATTACCATTAATATCATAACTGTACCACCGTAATAGCGGATTCAGAGAAATATTTACAGCAGCATTTGCAGGTATAGGACTGGAAGGAATAGTGGGTGGCAAGTCTTCAGCAATAGTAGTGAATTCCCATCTTTGTCCCATTGTTGTTTCAGAGCCGTCACTGGCGCGTACTTTCCAAAAGTATTCCTGAGAATATTCCAAGGTGTCTGGCTGGAAATGAGTATCTGCAATTTCACTTGCTATTACTGGGAGACTTGTAGTGTTTTTTCCCATATAAACCGTATAAGTAAGGTCGTCACCATCCGGATCAATGCAACTCCAGTGCAATTCAGGCGTAATACTAATACTGGCTGCTCCGCTTGCCGGATTGGGCGTTTGAGGAGCATTAGGAACTGTATTAACCTCAGTAGTTTCATTGTCACAGCCCACAAAAGTAATTGTAAATAAAAAGACAAATATTAACAAAACATGTTTCATATATCCCCCATTTCATAGTCTATTATTCTCAAATTAAGCCCTTTATTGATATTTCTTTTTACCAATAACTGTCAAGAAAATTAACAATCGGAGTATTTATTAGATAAATAGAAAGAGAGCAATAATTTTAAAAAAATTGCTCTCTTAATATTTTATCATTCAAATTATGGATTAAATGCCTCGGTTGTAAAACTCCAGGTATCACTGGTAGCAGTCATTTCTCCATCATGAGCGGTTATTTTCCAGTAATATGTAGTACTGTAATTCAAGGTTCCCAGCTCCCAATTCTCATCAGTGATCCCAAGGGCAATTACATTAGATTCGTCCAGATTTGGGGTAATACCAAAATAAACTTTGTACATTAGATCATCGCCGTCAGGATCATTGCAGGTCCAGCGCAGCATGGCAAAAATACTTTCACCAACTGATCCATCTGCAGGCCAGGGCATATAAGGGGCATTGGGGGGATTATTTGGATCTCCGGTAGTTATCTCCCAGATCGGTCCATGGGAATAATTATTTCCATCCCAGGCATCAATACGCCAGTAATATGTTGTTAAAGGTTCCAGAGATTCGGGATAATAAGTCATAGAACCGTAACCTAACTCCATTAGCGGAGGATTGGTATCTGTCCCGAGGTAAATATCATATACTAAATCATCATCTTCTATATCTGAGCAATTCCATGATAAGCGAGAATTTGTTGATACATCAGTAGATCCAGAGTGAGGATACGGAGTGTGAGGGATTTCCGGGGGATAATTATAATATCGTGTTTCAAAGCTCCAGGTTGGTCCTTCTGTGGTCATACCAGCACTTTTGGCAATCACTTTCCAGTAATATATGGTATGATAATCAAGGTTATGAACCTGATATTGCATCTGGGTCAGGTTTGCTGCAAAAACCTCTGGATTTTCATCCTCACTGAGGCAAAAATCAAATGTGACATTATCTCCATTAATATCATAACTGTACCAGCGGAAAAGTTGATCAATTTCCAAGTCAATTATGCTATCAGCTGGAACCGGGTTATCTGGTATTGTTGGTGGCATGTTTTCTTCCACGGTATTAAATCGCCACTGTGCTCCAGAAGTGGTTTCCTTTCCATCATTAGCTCTCACTTTCCAGTAATAACGCTGTGAATAGTCCAGAGTATCTAAAGTAAAATAAGTTTCACTTATACCACTGGCAACAACTTCCAAAGCTTCTGTTCTGCCTAGATAAACAGTATATGTGAGAGCATCACCATCTTGATCATCACAACTCCAGCTTAACTCGGTTACATTACCTACGCTGGTAGCTCCATCTGCAGGATTGGGAAATTGAGGGACATCAGGTGCAGAATTTCCATCTGTGTTACCGTTATCGCAACCGCTAAAAATTAAAGCCGTCATTATTACAATCAGAAATAGCAGAAATTTTCTCATAAATTCTCCTAATTATATTTTCTTTATGAAAATCAATTAAGCATTATTTATGCCAAATTTATCCAATTCGCAATTTTTTATCGAAATATTCTCTATACTGCTACTTGATTATCCTCGTATAAAGCTTTTTACCGCATTTTGAGCCAAATACGCCTATTCCACCAATGATACCTCCTGCTGTATATCCGTCACTTTTATACAAATACTTTAGATAGTTACTGTCAATAGAATAGACGCTTGCTTCTGTTTTGCCATAAAATAGTAAACTCGATTGATAGCTGTTAAAATTCACCATGAAATTATCCGGCTGATACATATAATAGCCCAGATTACGTCTGGGATACTGATGTACGTCTCCCATATATTCCTGATTATCTACAGGAAAATCATTGTCTTCAGGTGGATATGTGTATTCCGCATTCCAGTATTCCTCAAGACAGTAAAATTCTGTAAGAAGATTAAATTCCTGATTATCCAGAGTTCCAATTTGAATGGGATGATTTGAATTTACTTCTTCAAGGATTAACTCAGGCCACTGACCATCATCAGGATAATCACTCCAGGCAGGGATGTCGCTTACAATGCTATCACCAAATACAGATATCTGGTTGGGCACAATTGTCTCCCCTGATAATTGGATATTTTCACTTAAACTTGCTTCAATTCTATATTCTAATCCTGTTTTTATCAATAATTCCTCATTTAGATCTATATAACCACCAGCTGCAGCATCCCACACCAGGATCACACTTTGTCTGATCTGACTATCTGCTAATTCCATAAGCACGATTTCTGCATCAGTTACTGATAGTGTGGTATCCATTAAGCTGCTGATTCCCATGGTTTTCCCTAATAATATAGTATGGTCTGTATCAACATAATATCCTGCTTCCAGAATGCCGCAAAGGTAGTAACTTAGTTCACTATATCTTCTGGGTGCTGTATTATCGCTACAGGCGATCAGTAAAAAGATGCTTATCAAAGCCAGGATAATAAAATTCTTCATAATTCCTCCTACCAGGATATATTAACGCCCAGAAAGGGCATTCTGCCAAACATATATGTATCACGATATTTCAGTGCTATTTCTGAATTATCAGTTTCTGGATACCAGTCTCGGGTCCACACATTATTTCTATCTAAAGCATTTATCATCATAAAGTATGGTTCGATACTCCATTGATCAAATTCCCATTTGAATTTCAGGCTCAAATCTAATCTGGAATAATCGGGTAGCCGTTCATTATCTAGATAGCCTTCTACAAATTGATAGCCAAATTCATCTTCATATATACCCTCTGGTGTCTGCTGAGGTTGACCCGTTCCAAAGGTGTAAACCACACCGAGAGTTACTTCACTGCCCAGGATAAACTGACCCGTTTCTCGAGTGAGATAGTAATTTTCCAGTAATTTCAGGTTATGGGTTCTATCATGTGTGGGATAAAAGAATTCTGATTCACCTGTATCTGGATTAATGTTCATCCCATCTATCTGGATGCGTGTCTGACTGTATGAATAACTGATAAATCCTTCCATTCCGTACCATTGGGAAGCCATTAGCAATTCACCACCCCAGCTATAACCATCTCCCACATTATATGCATCAGATAAATAATAACCATCATTCCATTCATAAAATACATCTTCATTAATAGCTACTTGATTACGCAGGTCTTTATAATATCCTTCTACCTGCAAGGACAGATTTCCGCTGAACCGCTTTTGCCAACCCAGCACATAATGATCTGCTTCCCCTGGTTCCACACTTTTATCAATTGGCATCCACAAAGTCATTGGCCAGTCAGTTCGATTGGCAGTGGTCAAGTACTGATAGTATCTGCCATAGCTAAAGAAAGCACTACTATTGGCAGGCAGTCTTCTCCGAAGCGAGAATCGTGGTGACAGCCTATAGAAATCCACTATATCCTTATCAGGATGATATTCACTTGTCGCCTCGCACCAGGTGAATCGTAATCCGGGTTGTATTGTCCAATTGTCATTTAATTCCCAACTGTCTTGAACATAACCGCTAGCCTGGTAAGAAGGTACTTCCAGCCAGGGGTAATGACTGGTGTTGATATCAAGATCTGTTGCTGCACCAAACGTGATATTCAGATATTTACCTTCAAAGCCAAATTCCATTTTGTGAGATGCATTTGCCTGTAAATGAAAATTGCCCTTTATGGTGACATCATTTATCTGGTTCTCCTGCGTGACGGAAGCATCACTGTCGAAACTCTGCTTTAGATCGAAGTGAAACCTGCTGTTGGATAGATTAAAATTACCATACATCGTGGAATTGAAGATATGACGCCATTGACCGGTATAGGTATTATTGCCCCAAACCATATCAGTTGCTTCACCTTCATTAGAATAGAAGTTGTCCTCTCCAAAATAAGTACTGAAAAATACTTTGTCATACTTTCCCGCATCCCAGTTTATCTTTAGGTGTCCATCATAAAATCCCATATCAGGGACATCCAGGGGAAATACATCATACATTGTTCTGCGAAAAGATGCCATAATGGAACCCTTCTCACCAAGTAATGACCAGGGACCCTGCACCGTAGCTGCAGCGCTCATCATACTAAGTCGAAATATTCCTTCCATTTCCTGCCGGTTACCATCTTTATTACGAATATCAAGTACCGAAGACAACCGGTCTCCATATTTACTGGGAAATCCGGCTTTATATAGATTCACACTCGCGATGGCATCCGTATTAAATGTGCTGTAGATACCACCCAAATGAGATGGATTATAGACGTCAGTGTCATCAAGGAGTATCTGGTTCTGATCCGGTGTACCACCCCGCACATATAAACCGTTTGATTGTTCATTTAGGCTGGAAACTCCCGGCAGTATCTGAATAGCTTTGATCACATCCGCATCGGCTGCCTGCGGCAGGTCTGCTATCAGATCACCTTTCAATTCCAGCTTACCTGACATTATTTCCTGGCTTTCAGCGTCAAAGTCTATCCTCTGCCGTGTAACAGCACCACTTACGCCAGTGCCTGCTACCTGAATAGCTTCACGTTCCAGCTTAAAATTAAGATACTGATCATCAAGTTCATCTGCTATCACGATCTGACTCTCTTTCACCCTGTAGCCCATGCAGACCACTTTTACCAGATATTCACCGGCAACCACATCGGTTATTGTGAATATACCGTCCAGATTTGTCTGCGAACCGCGCTCGATTTCCGGTAGCAGCACATTTGCATACGTGATCCGCTCTCCATTAGCAGCAGATACAATATAACCACTCACAGTCGCTGCACTCAGTCCCAGCCCCAATACCATCAATACTGTAAAAACCACTGTTTTTTTCATAAAAACACTCCTATTAATTAACATTGTTTATTATTAAGCCCCAAAAATATACTTATTCCAGACCTTTTTCTTCATTCATTTTTGCCAGCTTTGCTGCCAGTATCTGTTGCGTGCCACCCCCGTAAAAAGAAAACATTTCCTCTGCTACTATTTTTACCTTCTCCAAACTATAGTCATTAACTACTACTTCTATCAATGAATCTGCCACACTTTGAGATATTAGATAAATAGTTCTCTTATTGACTTTCAGTTCACCACTGCCCATTACCACCCATACTTCCTGCAATGACTGCCAGTATATCTCACCATACCAGCGGATAAGTTCTTCCTTAAAACCTTCCAGACTCGACCCGCCTGCACCAGTTAATAAAAGCTTTAGATCCTCACGATATTTCATGATAAAGCCATATACTGAAATTACCATTGCTTCATGTTCATCACTTTCTGCCTTACTCCCTTTGGGTATTTTCTCATGATGGTGATGCAAACCCAGCTTCATCATCTCTATATTACCGATTATTGGAGCTAATAATTCTCGAAATAATTCATCTTTACTCTCAAAGTAGCGATAAATATTACCTACAGTCATACCTGCTTCTCCGGCAATTGTCCGTAAGCTTGCCTTGCGGAAACCATTTTCCAGGAATTCACGTCGCGCCTGCCTGAGTATTTCTAATCTTACATCATCTTTTAATACCTGCATATTAATATCTCCAATAAACGGTGTTCACTATTAATAATGTGATTGCTGATGTCAATAATCTTCTTTACTGATATAATCCTGATCAATAAATAAAACGCAATATGTAGAGTAAACGTAATAATATTATAAGATATAAGAATAAATATCAAGATTATCCGATACTGTGAATTAGTACACTTGTAACCCACAGGGAACCCACTCTGGGGGTACAGGGAAGATAAAGCAAACAGGAAAAGTAGATAAATACCTGTAATTAAGGTATTTACAAGGGAATGTGGCAAAAACCTGTGAAATAGGCAAAAATGGAACGCCTGGAGAACAATATATCAAGTAATAAAATAGATCAATAATATTTGAACTGATGCATTGTAAACCACAGGAAATATACTTCAAGCAGGAAAATTAACTATTTCATCGGCGGAATTTTAGCCGTCCGTTTCTCTTTGCCATTTTATAACCTTAGTAGATATTCACTATCGGGCCAAAGAAATCAGGATAAGTTTTCAGATCAAGAATCTCTTTCGATAATTTCTCATCTTCAATTATACAAATGCAATTTAGCTTTCAGAATTTTCTAGCCTCCTTAATTTTTATTTTTTACAAGCAAAACATAAAAGATATTCTTAGTATTTAGTTCATTGAATTTGCTAATTGTAATGTATAATTCGAGTTATAAATTTCCGATGTTTCCCGGTTGTTATAAGCTACACACCAAAAAAACAGCCCTTCCTTCTGGAAGGTCTGGGTATGAGTTACTGGTTACTTCATCAGGTTTAAAAAAGAAGAATTCCAGACCTAATACAACATTAAATTCTGTCTGTTCATTATCAGGTTGAACGACAGATACATCAGAATCATATTCTCCAAAGCCCCTAAGATAGTTTAGTCCAAAATCCAGATAGACATTTTCCACTAGCGGATGTAATAACCAACTTCCAATTTTATGTACAGATCCGAGATGGCACAGATTTTATTGCTTCTATTCCGCTTGCCTGCGGGTGCACTTCATAGCGGCAGCTAAATCTGAAATGAAGAAATCAAAGAGAAATAAATTTACACAAAAAAAAACTTGACTAGCAAATACTCCAAGAGGTATTATAAAATTCTAAATACTGAGGGGGAAAATATTATGAATAAGTTAAAATTTGTCATTCTTTTTATAATCCTGGGGATTCTTGCAAGTTGTGCTGTTAATAAACAAAAATACACTATATTAACACCAGCGGAATTTGAAAAGGAAATCACAAAGTATAAAAATACTGATAATCAATGGTCGATATATAAACGTTATATTTTAGTACCAGAGCTAGAGAAAATAAATATGGATAGTCCAAGCAGCGGAAAAGACGGCAGTTTATTAGCAGAGACATTTATGTTGTTGAGGAAGAATAAATTAGAAGAACTAAAAATATTGATTGATAATTCAGATGATACTAATGAATTAGAATTATGTTGGGGTCTTTATTATTTTTACATAGAGGATTATTCACAAGCCCTGGAATATTTAAATAAATCAAAAAGCACTTCATCATATAAATACTTAAATCTATTACTAATAGCCGATGCGACCCTTGAGAGGGATAACATTGCATATAACAAGGGTTTTCGGCTTTACCAGAAAGTACTTGATGCCACTGATAACGAAGCTGAAAAAGATGTAATTAGAATAAGAGCAAAGTTGCTGCGATATGGAGGATAAAATGAAACCATTAGTAAGATACAGTGTATTTTTAGTATTCGCGATTTTCCTGATTGGATGTTCTCCTGCCGTAGAACTTACTAAAGACCTGCAGAACACTAAATGTAGGATGACATATTTGCATGATAAGCCAGTCAACAAACAAAAGAAGGACATTTCTGTGTTCATAGACAGCGTTAATTATAATATAGAAAATCCAATTGAAAATACTTTGGTTGAAAAAAAGCGGGGGATCGTAATCCCTTTTATATTTATTAATTATTGGAATTACAAATATGAATGTACCTTGGGAAATAGAAATATTGAGGAGGAGATACCAGATTTTATGAGGACTTCCCTGATGACCGAGGCTATGCGAACCGGTACATTTTTGGTATCTATGAATCCATCTGAAGAACCAGATACCGAAGCAGAATATAATTTGAATATCAGCCTGAATGCTTATAAAGCCAGCGGTCCTTATTATTATGCTGGGTTTTTCTATTGGTATGTTTCACCCGCTGGATATGGCTTTGGTTATTATCATAAACATAAAGTGAAGCCTGCAGCAGTGACAACGATAGTATCAATGAAGCTGCAAAGAGATGGAGAAACTCTTTTGGAAAAGGAATACTCACTAAATAGAGCATCAGAAATAATTCCACAATTTGATCGTAATTTAAAGATACTATTGGCTAACAATTATATTAGAAGTATGACAGAAGCGTTTGCGATCAACATCAAAGATATCTCAGAAGCAATTGTAGAAGACTTGAATGATTATTTTAATGAAAATGAGGTGGAAAGGGATTACGTGCCTGAAAGCCTTGTGGATAGTTTGTTAATTCAGGTAGAACTAATGGAAGCTAAGACTCATTATGAAGTTTTATTAGAAAAAAAAGAAGAAATTGATAATTTTCTCAAAGATGATGAATCTCAAAATCAAGACAAAGATCCTTTGGTAATGTTTTTTGTAATCTGTAATAAAAATGTTTTAGAATATATTGAAGGCAAGATAGTAGGTGTAGAAGATTCTGTAATAGAAATTGAAAGTGACACAACCCTATATTTGGTCAATAAGTCATTAATTTTTTCTGTCATAGATTATAGGGATAAGGATATAACAGAAAAGATTAAAAGTTTTAAAAAATATGTATCATATAAAAAGAAAGATGAATATTCTGAAGTAATTTTAATTAATGAGTAAAATCGGACACTGAAAGTATTCAATAATCAATCTACGGCAGGAATTACAAAAATCTGTAGTTAATTGAACACTGCCAGGTTCTGATCAATCGAGATTCAAATAAACAGGCTTTCCGCAGAAATTATTGTCTAACCACTAATTTCTGCGGAGAACCATTAATTTAACATAATACTTTCAACACAATGAAATCAACATAGCACTACCATAGAATGAAATGTACCTTGTTGGTTTAGTAACAATTAAGGCACAAAAACACCCATTAGTAGCTTATTTCTGTAAATGTATGTCACTATTTGAACGTGCAATAGAATTTGATATCAGATTTACTATTGATATCGCCACATTTTCGGAGAACTTTAACTGTGCAAATTCTATATCGGGATAACCTGCAATAAGTTCAAATACAAGGTTACTCGCTGAGCCTGATAACACACTTATGCTTAGATCCCCTGGTGAAAGTTATGCTATCTGGATAAGCAAAGTGATTACAAAGAATATCAGTCTATTGCTACTAGCCTTGATGATCACTTAAATCTATAACTTATTCCAGCGTAAAGTTTCTTTCCAGATTGCCAGCTTGTAAATTCCACAGGCAAGATGTTTTCATTCAAACCATAATCACTGCTGTCATATACGGTTGCCCATCTGTATGACGAACTACCTAAGGCATATCCGAGGCCATAACCTGCAAGACAGCCTAAGATCAAGGCAGGATAATTTATCACGTATTCAGTGGTGTAGTATCCAGGTTCTTCTTCAATTGTCGCAATACCAACAATTGTCCCCACAATGAATTCACCGACCAATCCCATTGTAAATCCGTTATGTCCATTAGTTATTTGCAGCTTATAAATATCAGAAGTATTGATTTCCTTTGCTTTACCTCCATAGGTTGTTCCCTTAAAAGCTTTCTTCACATTAGATAACTTATTATAAATAAATAAGTTAAAATCGCATAAAACATCTTGACTACCTCCTAACTGACAATAAATTGTCATAAAGTTTTACAGGACAATAGATT
>Ga0075120_10000983_pt1 | contig 23311 bp, 34 predicted proteins | sample AntAceMetag02UKL_FD_69792 | JGI IMG/M metagenome (GOLD analysis project Ga0075120, IMG submission 69792) | Saline lake microbial communities from Ace Lake, Antarctica - Antarctic Ace Lake Metagenome 02UKL | ecosystem: Environmental > Aquatic > Non-marine Saline and Alkaline > Saline | place...
CCATGTACAACAAACATTCTGTTTCAAGTGTTTTTATTGTGTCGTTTACCATTTTGTATTCTGATTTAATGTCCTCTTAATAAATGTAAAAATAGAAAAAAAGCAATGTAGATAAAAATTTCCCATCTAGCAATATTCTTTTCTAAAATCCATTCTTTATATGATTTATAGTTCATTTCTCCGTCTCCTCGTTAGATTGTGAACCCCATTGTTCTGCCATTGCTTTTGCAATTCCTTCAAAAGTTTTTGACCTATTTATCTGTCTTGCTTTCCCACCTTTGTTAAACCAATTACCAGCAAGTTTTGTGCTATCATATTGATACTTTTGTCCTTTTTTCTTTCCACCAGTATTTGAAGGAAGTAGAGAAACAAATTCTTTAATTTCAGAAGTATGTTTTAATAAAGGCAAACCCTTTAACCATAGGCGAGTTTTTTTACTAAATGGATGTCCAAAGTGATAAGGTTGTATTTCTTGTGAACATTTAGGCATTTCAAAAATTAAACTTGATACAGGATTTTCTACACAAATCATTGGAATTGCTGCATTGTATAATTTCATAAAAAATTCTTTTCCTTCCATTCCTTTTTTATATCTTTCTTCATTTAATTTTCCTTTAGGATAAAGAAATCTTGCTCCACAATTAGAGAGAAAAGTACAAGGAGGGTGTGCAATCATTAAATCCCATCCTTTATCTAATTGTTTTAAAACATCTCCTTGAATGTGCCATTCTGGATGTCCACCACTACACTCTAAAATATCACAAGAGTATGCTTCATGTCCTAATTTTCTAAATGATTTACAAACTGCTTGACTTTCTTCACAAGCAATTAAGATTCTCATTTTGACTTCGTCTCCTCGTTAAAAACCGGATCATCGAGAATCAACTTCCCCTCAGTGTTGGGGTTTTTAATATTCTTGGAAGGGTCTTTGAAGTTTATATCAATTAAGTATTGACTCTTGAGATAATTAACAGTTTTACGTTCGATGAATATTCCCTGTTCCTCTAACTCATTACTAATCTGTCTCCAAATTGGTAACCGTTCATTCTGTGCATACTCCTTTAATTCTTTTAGGAATGTATACTTCAAAATCATCTCACCAGCTTCCTCGGTTAAATTATCATCGATAAATGCTGCAACAATTGAGGACTTCCTCTTCCAGAAATTTCTTATGTCAGTAGTACCCTGGTTGTGTGTGAAATTATTATTCTCGAATAACCTTTTCAAACCAATCAACGACCAATTCAAAATACTATTCATTTCCTTGTCAGTAGTTAAAGATTTTACAATGTTAATATCCCTTAACTTTTGATTAGGATTAATTGGTTTGTCAACAAACTCGAAAGGAAATCGTATAATCATCCAACGCCTCATAAATCCCTCAGAAGTATCCTTAGTTTTAGGAACGTTATTACAACCAAAAATCATCTTAGCATAATTTCTAAACTTCACAGGCTCCTTAAACTTTCTATCAATGTCTAAAGGGTCTTCACCCGTTGCAGCCTTAAAACGGTTTGTAAGTTCAAGAGTTTTATTAGGTAAGTCAGCGTCAATGTTTGCAAGTTTATTCATTAAGTTGTGTAACATAAACTTCTCGGTCTCCAGAGATTGAAGAGTCAAATTTGAAACATTATATTTTCCTAACATAGTTTCCAAGATTCTACATAAAACAGATTTACCGTTAGAACCGTTACCCTCCAGTAAGAACGCTTTCTGCCATTTGTAGTCACGATAAAGGCAATAACCAAACATCTCTTGAATAGCATCACGGTCAGATTGTGTTGAAAGTATTTCATTTAGAAACTTCATAAAAGTTTTTGGCAACCCAACAGTTGGGTCAAATGAAACAGGCAGTTTATTGAAAAAGAAATAGTTCGGAGAGAATATCTCCAGAGATTGTGTATCAGTATTTAATATTCCATTCATTACAGGAATCTTAGCAGGATAAGTAGTTCGAAAAAAGTCATCATATTCAATCCAAGTCTTCTTCATGATTAAATCGATTACACGATTGTCAAATTGTTGATTAGAAAGAGCCCCAATGTTTTCATAGATGAAAGTTCTTATGTAGGTTTTTCCATTAGGAACGTAAATTCCCTTATCGTAAATCCAAACCTCAGGAGATATATCAGACCTAACGGTTTTAACATTGTAAAGTTTAATGAATTCATTGGCCATCATTTCAAATGCCTTGTTCTTGTCCTTTTGCTTCTTACTAGCCAAAGCAGTTATAACCTGAGCCTTTAGTTCTGTTATTAATCCGATTTTCTTCATCAAGTCAAACTTTGCTTTTATGAAGTTATCATCACCGTTTAGATATTGTTGAAGAGATATGACATCTCCACCCCTTCCACAGTGGAAACAGTGGAAAACCTTGTTATCTGTGATGTGGAAGCAAGAATTGGACTCAGATGTATGGAAGGGACACCCAGTATGGCCACTAGGAGACTCCTGGTAGAGTTTTAACAGTTTTTTGGGTAATAGGTCAGATATTTTAACTTTGCTCTTTATGGCGGCTGTCTGGGGGTCTGAGAGCTCTAGGAGTTCATCTGATATTGAGTGGTTTTTTATTTTAGATTCCTTTTCAATGATATGTATTCCAATGTCTGTGTTTAGAAGTAGATTTCTCAGATAATCGTAAGGAACTTTGACAATTGGAACATCTTTAACGATTTCATATCTTCTACCATCTATCATTTTTGAGTTAGGACCAACTACCTGAGTTCCAGAACCTTGAACATCTCCAATTCGGTCACCTTTTACATTGTCTAGTTTGTAGCCTCTTGGTTGACCTGGATAACTTGGGTTTTCGGGAAATGGTTGGTCAGGGTCAATTTGGAAGTAGAAATGGTACAATCCTTTTCCCGCTGTCTTAACTGTGAAAGTGTTTGATAGCATTGAATTTTGAAGAATTACATCTTGAAGCTCTTTTCTATCACAATCTACAACAATTAGATTTGACTGTCCACACATTACTCCATAAGATTTATCACCGTTCAAACGTTGAGTTTGCTCAGAGTGTGAGAAGTGATTCTTAGTCCAAGCGTTCCCATATGGGTGTTTTTGTTTAGTAGGATTGTCCTGATGTAGATTGATAAAGCGTAATTCGTCTAGATTTGATGGGATTTCTATACACATTTTGAGAATTTCACCTTTTTATCACACACTTTTAGAGCCATAATTGATATTACAACCACTTATATTTAAATATTTATATTAATTTTGTAGTGAAATTGGGTGTTTTAGTCAAAATATGGACAGAAATGACCGGTATCCCGTAGTTTTCAACCCTTAAGAGAATTTTTTAAGTCTCTCGCGTATAGTATAGAATACCTTGGATAACGGTCATAACTGTCCACTTGCTTCAGAAACTCTTATAAAGAATATTATTATTATTATCGTATGACAGGTGATGAAATAACTCAAGACTACTCTGAGAAGACTAAAAAAATGCATCCTAATTCATTAAAAAACCTTAAAATACTTAGTACCAGGGGAGAGGTAGAACAAAGAAAGATACGTAGTGATGGTGGTAAGGCATTAAAAGATAATCCAAACGCAAAAATTGCTGCAAGACTCAGAGAGATGCGTAAGAAAGGTTTGAACAATGAGGGAGAGGCAATGATTTTTAGAATGATGACTGATTATAATATGTCTGAAATGTATATTCTTGAATATATTCAAAAGATGATTAAAGAATCACATGAAATAAAAGATATGAATATAGCAGTTCAAAGGGCTTTAGATTGGCATGCTAAAAAACACGGAACAAAAGAAAATGATTCAAAACATTTAATTTCTGCCATAGTTTTAACAGATAAAGAAAAAGAGGATTTAGTTATAAGATTATCAAATGATTAAACATGAAACAGTTCATAAGAGGAAAATATAAACCCAGGGCTTTCCTAAGAAAACCTTGTAAACGATGTGATAAAATGTACATGCCAACAAGTAAAAAACAAAAAATATGTTTAGACTGTAATAAAAACGAAAACGGTGAAGTAGTAGAAGGAAGAGGCTACCGTAAAAAATCATACTCTTGACGCAAAATCAAGATGTTGGGTGGGGGTTTTTTCAACACAATCTTTTTCCCTCACTCATCATATTCATCAAGACCAAAAACCCTAGTGGAAACGAAGGGTAAAATCGTGAGGTCTATTGTATCAATCAACTCCTGATATATGGAGGATAAGATTTTGTGTATGCGAATTCACAACATTCTGGTTGATATAGATGATAAAAAGGGGTAACCGTATTACCTCATCTTTATCCCATAGAGATGAGGTAATCATATTAAAATGATAAGAACAAAGAGACAAATTAAAAATATAATAAATAATGGTAATGATGAAGAAATAAAAAACGCATTACAATATGTTTTTTCCTTTAAAGAAAATATAAGTTTATTTGGTGAAGTGTTTTTTCCAAATACTTGTACAAATAAATCTCCATCATTCCATAAACACATTTATGAGGAAATGTTTAAAACAGGTGATGGTGCTCTAGCTGCTCCAAGAGGTCATGCTAAATCATCGGTAGTAGGAATAATCTTTTTAATCTATTCTATAGTTAATGAGTTAGAAAAGTACATAGTTTATGTATCACAAAATCATTCTAAAACAGTTCAGTTTCTTGACCCGATAAGAAATGAGTTCAAAGAGAATAAACTATTAAGATCTGTGTATGGTGATTTAACTCCATCAAAAGCTAGAGATGACGACGGTAAAGACCGTGAAGACTGTTTTGATTTGAAGGGGTGCAGAGTGGAAGCAGCGTCGTTCGAAAAGAATATAAGAGGTTTTAAACATAGAAACATTAGACCAACTTTAATCATTGGTGATGATATTGAATCTGATGAGAGAGTGCTTAATCCAGACTTAAGGATTAAAGATTCAAACAAGTTAAATAAAATTATTATTCCATCATTAGATATTAATGGACGGTTCAAAATGATTGGAACATTATTACATTACGATTCATTGCTAGCCAAAAAGTTAAAACTGTATAATGGTAAAACATTCTCTGCATGTGATCCTGAATTAAATAATATTCTATGGCCTGAACGTTTTACTAAGGATAAATTATTAGCAATAAAAAGGTCAATAGGGTCAATACCGTTCCAACAAGAGTATCTGAATAATCCTATTGACACAACATCTTCAATAATTAAACGTGAATGGGTTGAAGAAGCATTCGATGAAACTATTTCATTTGATAATACAGCTAAGGGTGGATACTCAATGAAAACACTTGGAGTAGATTTTGCATTCTCAGATAGAGTAACAGCAGACAGTTCAGCCTTTGTAGGATTAGGAGAAGATAATGGAAGTTATTATGTTACAAACTGTGAAAGTGAAAAGGGTCTATCTGTGAATGAACAAATGTCTTTGATAAAAGATATATTATATGAAAGACATAAGTATGACCAAATTGGTTTAGAAGAGAATTCAATTAAAGCAATCAGTAAAGACATTCAACAATGGGGTTTACCTATAACATTATTCTGGACTTCAGCATCTGATCCTGCAGCGAGAAGGAAACCTGATTACGATTGGAGTGATAAACGTCATACCGTCGGTAAGATTAATCTTATTATGAGATTGGCTACAGCATTTGAAAATGGTAGAATAGTTATTCCATATAAAACAGAAAAAGACAAAATAATTGGCAATAGAATATTATCTGAATGTATATCTTTTGCATTGTCAGATGGTAAACTTGTTGAGGCTGGTGTGCATCCAGACATTCCAATTGCTCTTGGATATGCTTTAGAATTAATGACTATTAACACTGGGGGAATGTTGTTTATTTAAAATGAAATTACCCGAGGAAGCTACAGAGAAATATTTACAATGTCCATACTGTACACAACATGAATCTAAACACGGTGTAAGGGTTCCGAATACCGTTGGAAGATTTAGAGTAAAGATTATATATGATAGTATTTTGATTTTCACATGTCGGAGGTGTAATCGTAATTTTAGAATGGAAGCAGATTCAAATATTATATTATGGCATACAATGAGTGATAAGGAAAGGAAAAAATTTCGAACTGTACATTATACAAAATGCAAAGGAGGACAAAAAACAAAATGACAAAAACATTTAAAATTGTAAAAGGAAATCTTCAGGTAACTGTTGATGCTAGTGATACTGTATTTATTCCTAATGGTGATAAGAGGGAAGAAGTTGGTTCGTTTACACAAAAGACTGTTCAGACAATTAAGAAAGATAAAATTAAAATATTAAAATCTTTCATAGTTAATGAAAAGACTAATGCACGTAAACAAATCAAACAATTGGAAGAACAGTATGATAAGGTTAAAGATTTACAAGATATTGATGATAAACTAATGAAACATGCAACTGATGCAATTCAAAAAGGTTCAAAGGCTTTCAAACTTCAAATGCAAGCACTGAACAAGAGAATTATTGATTTGACTAATAAGAAACAGATGAAATTACAATTAGATTATCTTAAAAAACAATCAAAAGAAGTAGATTCTGACCTAAAAGCATTAAACACTGTTCTGAAATAAGTTTGATGGTTTTATAAATATATTTTTTTTCTTTTTTATGTCTTATATTTAAAATGGGTATGTTTGATTATTTTAAGAGGTCGGGAACACCGGTTGAAGTTAAAGCCTTAGATAATTCTAAAGACAATTCTGGGGTTGATATTGAAACAAAGAACTCTGACATCTTCAAAGCATACATACCTAATTTTCTTTACAAACCACCATATGGAATGCCGAGACAAGATAATACCCCACAGCAAAAGATGTTGGCTAAAAACCCATATGTTTTTTCTGTGATAAAGACCTTATGTGATGAAGCAACTTCAAATGGTTGGGAAGTAAAAGTAAAAGACGGATTTCAAGACGACGGAGTTGATTATACCGATAAGATTAAAGATATTACTAAATTTCTACGAAACCCAAACGGTAATGAGGAATCTTTAAAACACCTATTAAGACAAATAATCACGGACTTATTGGAAACCGATTCCGCCGTTCTTGTTAAAGTTTTCGACCATAAGAAAAAGATGACTCAAATGTTTTCAAGAGATGGTTCATTATTTTTAAAGAACCCAGACATTTATGGATACATTGGAAACCGTGCAGACTTTGTACTACCTTTACCTGATGGATTTACAGGAGTTAATATTGACTTTGGTGGAACACCAACGGTGTCTCAACAACAAATAATGAAAACATATTCTTTATTGTATAAAGAAGATGCTGCTTATTTCCAATACGGATGGACAGCAGGTTCAATGCCAATACCATTCGGAAAGAGAGAAATAATCTACATGATGCAAATGCCTCGTTCAGATTCAATTTATGGAACTTCTCCAACTGGTAGACTTTTAGAAATTATCATGAACTTAATTTATGGTGCAGATTTCAATTTAGATTTCTATATTAACAACAATATGCCTGATGGAGCAATATCATTAATCGGTGCAACCAATGATGTTCTAAAAAACTTTAAAGAAAACTTTGTATCTAAATTTACATTCAAGGATAAGTTTGGAAACAATAGAAAGAAGTTTAACAAGATGCCTGTTTCAACTAGTGAAATAAAGTTCACACCTTTTTCCTTCACAGCTAAGGATATGGAAGTTATGGCACAACAAAAATGGTTTACTAAAGTAATGTGGATGTGTTACGGAGTTAATGCAGAAGAAATGGGTTTCACCGAAGATAGTAATAAATCAACAAGTGAAGTACAAATAAAAGCATTCAAACGTAAAGCAATCAAACCTATCTTAGATGTTATATCATACCACTTTAATACACAATTATTAACTGAATTCTTTGATAACGCAGACCCAGCAGATGTGCCTCTTGAATTTGTATTCGACGAATATGATGTTCAAGAAGATACTGCAAAGCACACATTGTTGGAACAGCAAATACGGATGGGAATTAAAACCCCTATGATGGTTGCAGAAGAATTAGGTATTGACACTGTTGAATTAGAAAAGGGTATGGTTGAGAAAGAAGAAAAGGAAATGGCAATGATTGACAAACAGAACGGGTTTAAGGAAGAAGGTAATGATAATTTTAACAAGAAAGAGGATAAACCAAAGAAGAAGGAACCAGAAGAGAAAGCGGAGTCTAATCCATTAGGAGAAATAGAAAAGTATATTGATACAATAGGCGAGGATATAGAAATAGCGGTAGGTAACCTTAATGAAAACGAGCTTCGAGTATAAAGGTTTGATTGAAACCATTATCAATAAATTTTTAGATATTATGTCTATAAGACCGTTTCAACCTAAAGTTAATGATTTTTTAAGAAAACAGTTTATAGGCTCGATGGAAAAGGTTGAGAATGAAGTTAATCCTAATATTAACTTTGAAGCTAGTAATAAAGATATAAATTTCCTAAATGAATATGTTTTTCAAAACTTACAATCCCATGCGGATGAAGTTGGTAATCAGTTAAGACAGGAATTACAGAGAGGAATTATGAATAAAGAAACACCACAACAATTGAAGAAAAGAGTAAAAGAAGTATTTGACGATTCAAAATATTCAAACAGATTAAAAACAGTTATGAGGACGGAGAAGTTAAGAGCAAACAATGCTGGTGCTTTTTCTGGAGCTGAACAGGCCCAAGCAGCTGGAATAGTTTTAAAGAAATATTTACATATAACTTTAGACGATAAAACATCTAATATTTGTAAACATGAACATAGAAAATATGGAACAAAGGAAGAGGCAATTCCTTTAGATAAAGAATTTGAAGTTACTGTAGACAATAAAACATACACGACATTATATCCGCCTTTTCATCCCAACTGTAGAACAATTATAAGATTTGTAAGGGAGGACAACTAAGATGGCAGCACAATACCAAGATTTAAACTTTGATGAAGGAGATGATTTTCCATACAACTTAACATTAGTTGATGGTAGTTCAGACCCCATTGATTTAACAGGTTATACTTTTTATATGACATTGAAGAAGGATAAAAGCGATTCAGATGCACAATCTATTTATAAAAAAACAATTACATCGATTCCGAGTCCAACATTGGGAGTGGTATCAATAACAATCGATAGAGCAGACACTTTAAACATTACACCTGGAATTTATCCATATGATATAAAATTTAAAACAGCGGGGGGAGATGTTCGAACTGTTCTAAGAGGAAATTATAATTTAGTACAAGGAGTAACTGATTCAGTAGCATAAAAATGACAGAAATAACTGCAACAATTGAAGACGCACAACCTATTACGGTGACTTTTGAAGGCGGAGCAGGGTCGGGAACATCTGATTTTATAGCATTAACAGATACACCATCCACTTATACTGGACAAGCTGGGAAATTTCCTCAGGTTAATTCTGGTGAAACAGCTTTAGAATTTTCAGCAGCTGTAGGAATTACAACATTTTTAGGATTGACAGACACACCTTCGACATATTCTGGACAAGCTGGTAAAGTAGCAACAGTTAATTCTGGTGAAACAGCTTTAGAATTTTCATCAGCTGGTTCTAGTAGTCCTTTGACAACTAAAGGGGATGTTTATACTTACACAACTGTTGACGCTAGATTAGCAGTTGGAACAGATGGACAGGCATTATTAGCTGCTAGTGGTGAAACTACAGGTTTATTATGGACTTCTTTAGCTGCTTCAAATATTTCAGATTTTGATACTGAGGTTTCAAATAATAGTAGCGTTACAACAAACTCATCGTTCACAGCAACACCTTCGACGGTTATTACAGCTGGAACAGGATTAAGTTGGACAGGTAACACAATAAATAGTGTTTGGACAGTTGACACTAATGGAATAACTTATGGTGGTAATGTTGGAATTAATGGAGCTTCAGATGCAACAGCTGAATTATACGTTAATGGTGGAATGTTACAAGCAATTGGAGACCAACACCATTGGGGAACTGTATCTTCATCTGGTCACAGAGTTGGTGGTAATGCTTCAGATAATTTAGAATTAGCTTGTAAAACTGGAACAGCTGTATATATTACAGCAGGTTCATCGGCTGTTGCAACATTCACGGCTAGTCAAGTAGCTTTTATACCTATAGGTTCATTTTTACAAGGACTTGGATTACAGGGTGGAGATTTTACAATTTCATCAGGTGTTGCATATGTTAAAGAACAAGCTTCAGCATCAAGTGACATTCCTGGGCATGGACAGCTCTGGGTAAAAACAGCTACACCAAACCAATTATGGTTTACTGATGATGGTGGTAATGATTTTCAATTAGGAGCAGGAGAACCAAACCCTTTAACAACTAAGGGAGACATTTTTACTTATACAACTGTTGATGCTAGATTAGGAGTTGGTGCTAATGGAGAAGTTTTGGGTGCAAACAGTGCAACAGCAACGGGGTTAGAATGGGTAACTGCTGGAACTGGAAACGTATCAAATACTGGAACCCCAGTTAACAACCAAATTGCTGTATGGACAAACGCCACCACTATTGAAGGTTCAACAAATTTATATTATGATACTATAAACTTTTTAATGGCTGGAGATTTTGGAGCCACGGCTTCAAGAATAACTAAGGGATGGTTTACAGACATAACTGTTACAAATCCAATTGCAGGTTCAATAACTGGAAATGCAGGAACTGTTACAACAATTGATGGTGTTACAATGACTTTAGGTTCTGACGCTGAAGGAGATGTTTATTATAGAAACGGTAGTGGTATTTTAACACGTCTTGGTATTGGAACAAATGGACAATCTTTGACAGTTAATGCAGGAGCAACTGCTCCTGAATGGACAACACCCGCTGGAGGTGGTGATATGCTTATTGCAACATACGATGCTTCTGGAGTTTCTGAACAATTAGCTGGATTAACTGCTGTTCAAGCTTTAACAAATAAAACAATAACAGATTCTACAAATGTTTTGGGTGGTGTTACAATGACTTTAGGTTCTGACGCTGATGGTGATACTTATTATAGATCTTCAAATGTTCTAACTAGATTGGCTAAAGGAACGGCTGGGCAAGTTTTAACAATGAATGCTGGAGCAACTGCTCCAGAGTGGGCTGCTGGTGGAGGTGGAAGTGGAGATGTTACAAAAGTAGGTACACCTGTTGATAATCAAGTTGGAGTATGGACTGGTAATGGTACAATTGAAGGTACAACAGGATTGACTTATGATGGTTCGAATTTTCAACTAACCGGTGATATTGGAAGTACAGGAACTAGAATAACTAAGGGATGGTTTACAGATTTAACAGTTACTAATGCAATCACTGGTTCAATAACTGGAAATGCAGGCACTGTTACAACTATTACAGGATTGGCACCTGATACACAAAACACATATGCAAGGACACAATATTTAATACCATATGCTTCATCAACAACTGCTTTTGGTGAAATAGCAATAGGAACTGCAGCACAAGTTCTTACTTCTAATGGAGCTGGAGCAGCACCATCATTCCAAGCATCAACAGCAACAGGTGGAGCAACAACAGCTTTAGATAATTTGGCTTCGGTTGCAATTAATACTTCATTAATTTCTGACACAGATGAAACAGATGACCTTGGAACAGATGCTAAGAAGTGGGATAATATTTATGCAAAATCAAGAGTGTTAGATTCAACACCTTCAGCCAATTTAAATTGGAGTGGGGATGTAGCAAGTTTTACAGCAACAAGTTCATTTACAATTGGCCAGGTGGGTTATTTAGATTCAGCAGGTGGAATTACTTTATGTGATGCAGACGCTGTTGCAACAAGTAAAGGAATGTTAGTAATGGCAACAAATTCTATTACTGCAACAAATGCTGGTGTTTTCTTATTGAGAGGATTTTTGAGATATGATACTTGGGCTTGGACAGTTGGAGCAGAATTATTTCTTAGTACAACAGCAGGTGGTACAACAGAAACTGCACCAAGTGCAAGTGCTGATATTGTAAGAATTATTGGTCATGCTGTTTCAGCAGATATAGCTTATTTTAATCCTAGTCAAACATATCAGGAGATAGCTTAATGGGAATTAGAAAAATAAATAATAAATCAATCTATCTAATATCAAAAAATAATGATGATGCAAAATTAGATTTAGATAAAATAAATGATACTTATATCGGCTTTGGTGGTCATGCGACACTTAACACAGGATTAACTGATGGATGGAAACTAAACGATACTACAAGCTGTGTTGGAAGAGCCGATATGCCAAACCCTGGTAGTGGAGTTTCATTCGTATCAGGAGGAGTTATTGGGGATTGTGCCTCTTTTGATGGGGTTAATGATGAATTAAGCCAAAGTGCTAATACATATAGTTGGAAGTTAACAAGTGATGCATACAGTTTTTCTGGATGGATTAAGCTTTTAGCAACAAGTACGGAATATAATTTTTGGATTCCAAATGCAACTGGTGCTTCAAAAATTAGGGTAGGGGTTCTCGCTAGTCGAGAGATTGATTTTCTACTTTTTGATGGAGCGAATAATCTACGAACTACAACATCTTCTGGTGTTTTAACTTCTACTGCTGTCTGGTATCATGTTTGTGTAACTTATAGCGGAAGCGGTGTCTCTTCTGGAATGAAAATTTATTTAAATGGAACATTGCAATCAGTTAATAGGTCTAGTGCTGGTTCTCTTACTGATTTTACTATGACAAGAATTAGAATATCACATTCTACTTTTCTTCCTTTTGGCGGACTTCAGGATGATGTGTATTTTTGGGAGAAAGAATTAACATCGGGAGAAATTACAGATTTATATAATTCAGGGAGTGGTTCAACATATTAAAATGATAGGATTTTTTAGATTAAAAGTTAAAGGAACTGAATTAAGTTCTTTGGAAGAAATAAAAATGTTTTTAGAAAGTAAGTTCAATCCAATTGAATTTTACCAAGACCCAGTATGTGAAATAATCGAAGATGATTTGAACACTGGAGAATTTACATTAGATTGTGATTTGTATTTGATAAAACCAAATAAGGTAAACAAATATAAAGGTTTTGTAAACGGTGCTTGGAATGGATGGGCAAAGACTGGTTTAACTCATGCAATTATGTTAGAGTTTGATAACTGTACACATGATGAGGAAAACCCTCAACCATGTGAGCCTATAACTGTTTTTGAGTGGAGTGCAACATAATGATAATAGATATAGAATGGGAAACTTTTCATTTAAAGTTTTTTAACCAGAATACAATCTTTGTAAAAGAACATGAATCTTTTTTCGAGTTCATTACTTATGAAGGAATTGTTTTGATAAGGTCTGTTTGGAAAAAGTCAGAGAACAGCGAGGAGAATATCTTTTTTATTGAGAAATACATGTCAGACAATAAGTTAATTACTAAGGTTTTAAAATTCGGAGAATACGAAAGAGAAGAGGAAGAATTAGAAGAAGTTGAAGAGGAGGAAAAAGAATTTATTCAAAAAATAGAAAATGACATATGATACAAAAATAGGTAAACAAGAACAAGACCAAAGAACTTATGAGAACACAGCCGAAGCTAGACGAGTTACTATGACTGATTCTATTGGTAATAGTATAGGTGTTGATTCAAGTACAAACACATTACAAAGTATAAATTATGAACATCATGAAATCCATTCTGGAAGTCATTTTTATTTATGTAATTATAAAACTTTAGGCAGTGGAGATATTGAAGACTTTACTTATACAACATCTAACACAGTTGAATGGTTACATTTAACATTTGCATTTCAAGGAACTGGTGCTATATCATTTGAAATTTTTGAAGGAGCAGTAGTTGACGCTGCCGGAATTGTTCTAATACCTAGAAATAATAACCGTAATAGTGCAAATGTCACATCAGGAATTGCAAGAGTTGGGGACACATTTACTTCTGAGGGTACAAGTATTTATGCACAATTTTCAGGAGCAAACAAGGTTGCTGGGTTTGCTGAAAGAGAAAGAGAAATAATTCTAAAACAAAATACTGTATACATTTTCAAATTAACTAACCAAACAAATCTAAACAATACAGTCTCATGGTGTGCAGAATGGTACGAGCATACCGACAAAAATTAGTTTGATGGTTTTAAAAATAATAAAAAATGACAAATAATATGGAAACAGTTCAAGAGATGAAAAATACAATGAATAATCAATCTAGTTATCGGTTTAATACTGATACAATGACCTTCGATACTGTTGAATTAAAAGGAGAAAAACAAGCATATGTTACCGGATATATTTCTGTTCCCGAAGTAGATTTATATAATGATTTAGTAACGATGAATGCTATGAATTCTTTGTTAAAACAAATTGAAGAATCTGTAATCACAATTGATTATGAGCATGAAGCCTGGAGAGATGATAATTCTATTTTACCAGTTGCAAAAATTGTAGAAGCAAAAGTTGATGATAAGGGGCTATGGGTAAAAGCAATCTTAAATAAAAATTCACCAAAATATAAAGCATTATGGGGAAGTATTAAGGATGGATTCATTAACGCTTTTTCAATTGCATTCCAACCATTGTTAACTATAGAGAAAGAAGTTGATGGTGTAACAGTTAGACTTATTGAAGAATTAAGATTATTGAATGTGGCCTTCACAGGTGCTCCAGTAAATAAAGGTGCAACTATGACTGAGTTCGGAATGAAATCAGTGATGTTAAAAGCGATAACAGATTCGGAGGTTAACGAAGAGAGGGTTCTAGTTTCAAAATCATTTTTAGAAAAACTTATGGAGGTAAAAGACATGGAAGAAAAACCAATTGAAGAACCCATTAAGGTAGAAGTTATCGAGGAACCTGTAAAAGAAGAAGTTATCGAGGAACCTGTAAAAGAAGAAGTTATCGAGGAACCTGTTATAGACAAAGAAAAAGAGAATAATGAAAAACTTATAACCGAATTAAAAGCATTAGTAAAAGATAAAGATGCAACTATTGAAAAACAAAAAACTGAGTTAAAAGATTTAGAAAAGAAACCAGTTTTCAAGAGTCATATGACAATTAAACCTGAAGTAAAAAATATTGAGAAATCAATAAATATGCTCAGTTTAATTTAACATATAATAAACAAAGGAGGATAAAAAACAGAAAAATGTCAGGAAATTACGGAATTACATTCCTCAACACGCCAAACCATACGATTTATTCAAATCCAATGGGGATTTCAATGAAAGGAGTTGAGTATAGTGGTTCAATTAATTTAGAGTCTTTAAGAAACAAACATAGTGAAATCTCAATGAAAGCACTAAGCACAACTGCTGGTGGAGCTGGAACTGCAGGTTACGCAATGGTACCAATCTTTGTAGACCCTCGAGTGATTGACCAAACTAGAAAATACACACCATTAGTTGAATTAGTGCCAAGGGTAACTAACCAGGGAATGTATGCAGATTATAACGTAATAACAGCAAAGGGAGGAGGAGTTACTGCAATTGAAGACGCAGTTCTAACTGAAACAGATACTACTTATGACAGACAAAGTACACAGATTAAATTCTTGTATTCTACAGGAAGAGTAACCGGACCATCAATCGCAGCAATGCCAGCTTGGTCTCTAGGTGGACTTAATCCGGCAGGTGGAGCAACTGGTGCATTCAACGACCAGAACGCTACTAACGCTAAACAGATGGAAGTACTTGTAAAGACTAGGGAAATTAAAGAGTTAGAAGAAGAACTAATCGTTAACGGTGACGCCTCAACAGACGCTACTCAATATTCAGGTATTGTTAAATTGATGGGTGCAACTAACACAGTTGATAAAAACACATCAGCAATTACTTTAAACGATATTGACTTAGCAATCCGATACGCATTTGACGACGGTGGTAGACCTAACTTAGCAGTTTGTTCTAGTGGAGTTTTCCAAGACTTACTAGGATTATTAACAGCGAAGATTGGTTACTTACAAGCAAGTGAACAAGTGTTCTGGGGATTCTCAACTATTGTGTTAAACACAATGGTAGGAAAAGTTCCAGTAATACCTTCAATGTATTTGTCAAATGTTAGTGGAAGTAAAGCAATTTACTTCTTGGATATGAGTGTTGTGGAAATGAGAGTTCTTCAAGATTTAACATACGAAGATTTAGCTAAAACTAATGATTCAGAGAAATTCATGTTAAAGATTTACGAGGCTTTCTTAATCAAAGCAACAAGCTTTTGCTCAAGTATTACAGAAATTTCAGCTTAAGCTGGAATAAAATTTATTTTTATTTTTATTTTTTAAATTTTTACCTGGTTTCCAGGTAGAAGTCCGTGAGGACATTAAACATCTAACTAAAGTAAGGAGAAAACCAAAAAATGACAAACACAAATGTTACAGCAGGAAGATTAGCGGAACTAGGTGGAGCAACAAACTCTGGTATAAAAATCGGATTTGTAGATAGTGCAGCGAAAGCAGCACAGAACGACACTTGGACAGTTAAGAATGCTAAGGAAGTTTTGTACGCAGCTGTCACTGACGACAGTGCTGGAACTTTAGATGCTTGTACTATAAGTACAAACATAATCACTTTGACGGGTGCAGCAGATGGTGCAGCAAGTGGTTTCATAATCTTTAGATAAGATTATTGAATAATTAAACATTAACAGGAGGTAAAATAATATGGCAGCAATAACAACATCAACAGTTACAGACCAAATACCAGCTTTAGGCAGAAAATGTATAATGGTAGAAACACCAACTACAGCCGATACAGCCGATACAGTTGCAGTTAATATGGCAACATATGGAATGTCTACATTCTTAGGAATTGTAGGATTTTCACATGATACAGAAAATAGCATAGTAACAACTGAGGCACCAACTACAGCGGTAAGTTCAGGAGTTTTAACAATCACTCTAGGTGGTTCAACAAATTCAGACGCTAAAAGGGTCTTTATAATTTGGGGTAAATAATTAAAAATGCATATAATAGCAATTGGAGAAGGGTATCCTGATGCGTTGAAAAGAGTTGAAAACTATTTTCATGGTAAAGAATACGCAAACGGAAAGTGTAAAGTACGGTTTCGTGAAATTAAAATGTATAATATTAATTTCAATGAATGTGGGTATGAAGAAGTTTTGGCCGACCTAAAGGACTTAACTAGATATAACGAAGATAAAAATTCGAACTATCAAAAGAATACCACACAGGAATTACATGCGAAACTAAGTAAATACATTAAATACTTCAGGAAGTTTTTCAAATTCCTAAAACCAATCGAGGATGATTTAGATAAAACAAAATCATCGGATTTACGGAGGACTGAAAGCATCAAAGGTAACCATCTAAATTGTGTACTACACCCATTGGGTAAAGTAAACGATTGGAGAAAAGGAGACGGGAGCGAAGCAGTATGATTGAAAAACACTTAAGTATCCAAGACACAATTGCTATTGTATTCTTTTTAGGAGCACTTATCAAAGCTATTCAATTTTTTTATTTTGATAAGAAAAATAAAGGGTTAACAAAACAGACAAGGAGGAAGAAATAAATGGCATTAACAACAAATACAGGTATAACAAATAACGAATACATGAAAGATAGAACACCAGAGGTTGAAGTAAGAATTGATTCCGAGGGTAAAGGTTATCTTTTTAGAAAGGATAAAATAATAAAGGAAGAAATCATAGAAGAAGTAGAGAAAAAACCTAAACTTAAATCAAAATCATTACGAGGTTATAAAAAATAAAATGACATATTGTACATCAAAAGAGGTAAAACAAGCAGTTAGCTATCCATTAGACGGAGCTCCATTACAAGATGCAGTAATAAATGATTTTATTTTAGACGCTGAGGAAGAGATTGAAGATATTTATAAAACTAAATTTGGAAACATTGAACAATATGGAACTGCCGACGGTGATTTTGCTACAACTACATTTTCTGATAGTAATAAAGCATGGGATTCTAATGTTTATATTGGATATGTGGCATGGATTTACGGAGGAACAGGTTCTGGACAGTATAGAGAAATAACAGCAAATGATACTACAAAGATTACAGTGTCACCAGCATTTGATACTACACCGGATGCAACATCAACGTATAGAATAGTTAAATTAGGATACATCGATGAAACAGTTGATGGGACTGGAACACAGGAAATGTTTGTAGAAAATCAACCTTTAGTTAATTTAAATGTGCTTACAATCGATTCAGTAGATATTACAACAACATCAGTTTATCAATATAAATATTCAGGTAGATTATTATTAAACTCATCAGCCGAGGCTGGTTGGTTTGCAAGCAATAATCCACAATTAATTAATTTGAAATATGTTTATGGTGTTTATCCAATACCAAGAATCATAAAAAGATTATGTATTGTATTGGCAGGGATAAGAACTTTAACAGCACAAATTGCTGGAACATATGATGATTTCACAACAGTGACTTTACCAGGAGGATTTAGTGGAAGTAAGGGAGAGCCTTATACAAATATTAGAGAATCACTAAACAAATTACAAGGTGAAGCACGAGGAATAGTTTATGGAACACAAGGTGAAGGGCAAATTGGAGGAGATTTCCGAACAGGAGCTTCATACAGATCCTACACACTTTTTGCATAAAAGGGAGGAAAATAAACATGACAGAAGAAACAAAAATCATAGAGGAAGTAGTTGTAGAAGAACCTGTAAAGGAAGAACCAATTATAGAACCAGTTAAGGAAGAACCTGTAAAAACTGAGGAAGTAGTTGTAGAAGAACCGATTGTGGAGGAACCTGTAAAGGAAGAACCTAAGGTAGACCCAATTGCAGAAGCAGCTAAACAAATTGTTGATAAAATCAATGAACCTAAAGTTGAGGCAGTTCCTGAGAAACAAGCTTCCCCATTTGATTCAATTAAAATACATACACATTAAACATGGTACAAAACATATTAACGGTAAAAGATTTTGATAGAATGTTATCAGACTATGCTGGAAGACAGCTTACACACACTCCTATAGTTAAAACTGTATCAAATGTTTCAGGTCAAGAAACATTAACGGATGGAACAGCAGTTACCATTAAAGCTTATTTTATGAGGACTAACCAGCGATGGGATTTTGAAAAAGCAGGATTCTTTGAAAAGGGTGATGCTGTAGTTCTCGCAAAGTATGCATCAGGTGTTGTAAAAAATGACAAAATTACCGTGGAGGGAAACGATTTCAGAGTTAAAGAAGCATTTAATGTTCCTGGAGTCTATGATTCTACAGGCTCCGGAACATCATTTGTTTACACAGCTTGTAATCTTTTCTTAATAGAATGAGTGTAACTGAAGAACAACTTAACAAACTTTTCTGGGGAATTGCAATTGATTTACAAGAAGCTATTAAAGAAAAGCTTTTAACAATGGGAATTAAATTCACTGGAGAAGGAGCAAGCAGTGTCAAGGTTATTGTCGAAAAAAATAAACTTGTTATAACAATGGTTGATTATTTAGAATACATCGAGTATGGAATACCAAACCCTACAACCGGTGAAGAGTTGTTTGAATGGGTTGAACAAAAATTGATGGATAATTATACTGGAAAAAATAAAGAGGGAGCTGTTAAGTCAGTTGCCAACACTATAGCAAAACGAATTTCTTTATATGGTCCACGACCTCAGCCGTTCTTACGGCCTACACTGCATACAGAGTTACCAAAAATAATCAAAAGTAATATTGATAGGTTGGATTGATGGTTTTAAAAAGAATTATTTTTTTATTATTATAATGTCTGTATAAACTCAAGAGAGTGAGGACGATTAACTAAAATGGCAAAGACTTCAATATATGAAATAAAACAAGAATTATTAATATTTCTTAGAAACTCTGATATAATATCTATAACAGATAGAGGGGTTACAACTACTAATCAAACTGGAAGTTTTTCAAACGTATCATCTGTGACTGTGGGAACTACTCCTACATTAATAAAAAATGTAAGATTGATAACTGTATCATCTGTTGCATTAGTATTCGGAGATGATTATACTGTGAATTATACAACAGGTGAAATAACATTTACTTCTGCCCAAACTGGAGCATATTTAATTAGATATGATGCTGGTAGTACTGATAGAGTATTCCCGGATTATCCTCAGGCAAATAAAAAGATAAGCGATTTTCCTAGAATAGGGTTTGATATAATTTCTGGAGCAACTTCTGAATTTGGAATTGGAGCATTGGTTAGTCAGTCTGAATATATTATTTCTATAACCTTTTATGATAGAAATCAGGATACTGTTGAAAAAGCTATTGCAACAATTAGAACAAAGTTATTAGATAACAAAAAAGATTTTTTCTATATGCCTTTCTTGACAGTTACAAATATGGGACCGTTATTAATTACACCGTTCGGACAAAATAAAGTTATGCAAAGAAACCAAGACATCATGGTTAAATTTGTATTCGAGGATTCAGATTAAAATGAAAAGAAAAATTCCAAATTATGAAGATAAAGTTTTAGACAAGGATAAAATGATTAGACTAAAAAGATTAGAGTGGCAAAGAGCCAAAGGAATAATTAAAAAAACACAAGGAGGTAAAAAACAAAATGGCGAATAATTATATTTCGGGAGCAGACACTGTAGGTTTATATGCTTATGAAAATCCAACAGCTTGGGATAATGCAGCAGCATCACATCAAGCGTCAGATGAAACTTATGTTCCGTTTGGACAAGGAGTTGATATATCTATAAGTAGAAATAATAATGCAGAAAGAATTGTTGGGGTTGGAGCAAGAAATGCAACAGCGACAGTGAATAAACAATATTCAGGAACGGCAACAATTAATGGAGCATTAACAAACGCTTGGTGGTTACTAGGAGTTTTAGGAGCAAACACCAATGGAGGTTCAGTTGGAGCTTATACTCATACTTACACAGAAGCTAATAGATTACCAAGTTTCACATTGAAATCGGCTTTTGAATTGGGGACTACTGATGCACAAAGTATTATGGTAGGATGTAGAATTGACACATTTACTATGACTGCAGCAGTTAACGAAGCTTTAAGATTTAGTATTGAAGCACCATACAGATATGAAACATTAGGAACTACAGCAAGTACAAACATTGTAGATACAGAACCAGTTTTCACATTTGCACATGGTTCAATCGAATTACCAGATGGTACTCTTATAGCAGCAGTACAAACTGTTGAGTTAACAATCAATAATAATTTAGAAACAGTTTACGGTGTTGGGAGTAGGTTCTTAACAGACAATGTGGCTAAAAATAGAGAATACAATTTCAATATTACAGCAGCATTTAAAGACCACACAACATTATTGACTAGATTTTTGAATGGTACTAATTCAGCTACTGCACCTACAACAGGTTCAGGGACTGAGATTGCAACAATGGAGTTAACATTTACTAACGACGACGGTGATATATTAGATTTCAATTTAACAGGAGTTCATTTGAATGAGGAAACGTTACCTCAAAATGTGAACGAAGTTATAAAAGAAAATGTTACTGGTTGGGCGAGAGCTTGTACAAATGTTATTTATACAAATGATATTGAACTAGCACCAGCAGAAGCTAGTAATTAAGTTTATAAAACAAAATCCTAAATTTTATTTTTTTTAATTTTTTAGGTACAATTAAACAGGAGGAAAACAGAAACATGGATAAAATACCAGAGATGAAAATTGAAGGTGGGAAAGTTGTAGAGGAAACTATGTCTCTTGACATAGTGGTTAATGACGAAACTCAACAGGTTGTTTTAAGAAAACTAAGTTCTGGAGTACGAGGGAAGATAAGGTCTCTTTGTACAAAGACAAGATACTTAGCAGGACAACCTAGTGTTGACATTAACGACGCTGAATTTGAGATACAACTTTTACATGCAGCAATAGTATCAGCACCATTTCCACATGACTTGGAAGGAATTAGAAACTTACCTAGTGAAGTAGCTGATTATCTAATGAGTTCTTGGGCAGATTTTTCAATGCCTTCAGAAACAAAAAAAGATTAGTTGTGCAAGCTTTTAAAGGACAGACCGACAATGAATGGGCTAATAATGAAGCCATGTACGGTTGGTTTGCATATGCTTTTCATTGGACACCAGAACAAGTTGATAATATTCCAAACGATAGATTATCATATTTAATGACTGTTTTCAAAGAAATAAAAATGAAGGAGAATCAAAAATAAAATGTCAGAGTTTAAAATTGAAGTACCAATAGATGTAAAGAGTTCAACTAGTGGAGACTCTGGAGGAGGAGGTGGAGGCGGTGTTGGTTTTAAAAAATTAACAGGAGCTGTATTAGCAGGTAATATTTTAACGAAAATAATTGCATCTGCCTTAGAAGGATTAATGAAGGTCATTGCTCCGTTAACAAAAATGTTAAGTCTATTATTCTTTATAGTTTTCTTACCTCTAATGCCAATAGTTATAGCACTTACAAAAGCTTTAGCTGGAATAATTACAGGAATTATGAAATTATTTAAGGGTGAAATAAACATATTTGAATTTATAAAATCATTTTTATTTCCAGCTCTACTAACAGTTGCTAATGGCATAATTGAATATTTTAAAAATTGGGGTAAAATATTATGGGATGGTATTATCAAACCAATCTTTGAATTTGGTATGAAAATAGGACAATGGTTATATGATGCAATATTAAAACCGATATTTGATTTTGGAGCAGCTGTTGGAGGTTGGTTATACTCAGCAATAATTCAGCCAATAATAAATGGATTATTATTCTTTGTAGATTTGGGTGTTAAGATTTGGGAAGCAATAAAATCTGGATTATCATTTATAGGAAATTTGGGAAGAATGATTTGGGATTGGATAAAAAACGCTCTTAAATCAATTGGAAGTTTTGTAGGAGGATTATTTGGAGGAAAAAGAGCAGCAGGAGGGCCTGTGAGCTCTGGTTCAAGTTATTTAGTGGGAGAAAATGGTCCAGAAATGTTCACTCCCTCAGGCTCTGGAAGTATAACACCTAATGGAGCGGGTGGAGCTATAAATATTAATGTAACTGGAAATAATTTTCAAAGTGAACAAGATATGAGAAGGTTGGTTGATATGATTTCACGAAGATTACAACAATTAGGAAATAGGGGGTTTAGTCCACAATGATTGAAGAAAAACAGTTTCAGGAATTAAAAGAGATTAAACAATTCATAGTGGTTTCAACACAAATAAATAAATCTCTATTAATAGAGATTCAGGCAATAAGGAGGTTATTAGAAGATGGCAAGTATAGGAGGGATTGATTTAGGAGATATTCAAACCGAAAGACAATCAAAATCTGGACAATTATTTCAATTTGCATTGCCAACAAAGGATAGTAATTTAGCAGTTTTGTTAGATTATTTTGGTGTTATGAGAAAAATAAGCGTTAGTGGAATAATCACCGGAGTTGATGCAACACATGTTTCTTTTATTGAAGCAATTGAGGCA